>Ga0222712_10004142_pt1 | contig 15341 bp, 14 predicted proteins | sample C33_657DmetaG_FD_165043 | JGI IMG/M metagenome (GOLD analysis project Ga0222712, IMG submission 165043) | Estuarine water microbial communities from San Francisco Bay, California, United States - C33_657D | ecosystem: Environmental > Aquatic > Marine > Unclassified | place: USA: California... | reverse complement strand
ATCTACAGTACTTGGAGATGCTCAGTATCTGAATCCGACATTTGTTATGGTTTGGATAGGGGCTTCAGACGTTTATAATTACGCATTTTCAGGAGGGGCCGGGGAGGTTGGAGGACTAAACACATTTGACATCACCCCTGTAGATACTTTCGAAGCAGCTATCAATTATATTTTTGATGGATTAACTGGTGCAGGTCAAAAAGGAATTGTAGCTAATATTCCTAGTTTAGAAGACATACCTTATTTCAACGCACTTCCTTATAACGGGTTAAAATTGACTGCTCAACAAGCAAGCGATTTAAATGCTATTTCACCTCCTGGAATTAATTTTTCAGAAGGCAACAATGCGCTTGTCTTTGCAGAGACCACCGGAGGGGCGATTCGACAGATAAAGCGAGGAGAACATATATTGAACATTATAAATGCTGATTCAATTAGTTGCGGTGGCTGGGGAACGCCCCAAAAACCGATACCTGCTAACTATGTTTTAGACAGTTTAGAGGTAAGTAAAATAACCAACCGTATAGCTATTTTTAATTCTGATTTGAGATCAGCCTCTATATCGAAAGGATTTGCCTTCTTTGATTTTAATCGGTTTATGGCTGGATTAAAAAATGGTTATTCTTTCAGCGGGGCTTCGGCAACATCTAACATGTTTTATGGTGGTGCCGTTTCTTTAGATGGTTTTCATCTGACAGCTAGGGGGTACGCTATGGTTGCCAACGAGTTAATTAAGGCAATAAACATAAAGTACAAAAGCAACCTTCCTACCGTCAATACTGTTGATTTTAGCGGGGTATTATTCCCATAACTTCTAAAGGAATAATTCCTTCCGTTTTTTCGATGGTATTAAGAGGTTAAACTTTATCTTTGTGGCTATATAATCAGGCGTTCAATCAAAATGAGTCAACATAGTATTATCGGAAATATTTCTCCTGAGTTAATGGACGAAATGTATCGTCAGTATCTGAGCAATCCAGACAGTGTGGATGCAAGCTGGAAACAGTTTTTTTTAGGATTTGATTTTGCCCGTGCCCGCTTCGGAGATGAGACCGATGTGGTGCCTGAAAAAGTCAATAAAGAATTTAAAGTCATTAACCTGATTAATGGTTATCGCTCTAGAGGACATCTTTTTACTAAAACAAATCCTGTTCGTGAAAGAAGAAAGTATCAACCTACTTTAGCACTTGAGAATTTTGGTCTTGAACAGTCGGATCTTGAAACTGTTTTTTCTGCAGGACAAGAGGTAGGAATAGGACCTGCTAAATTAAAAGATATTATCGCTCATTTAGATGAAACGTATTGCCAGAGCGTGGGAGCAGAGTATAAATACATTCGTAATCCCGAAGTTATACAATGGCTTCAGTCAAGAATGGAAAGCTCTAAAAACCGTCAGGCATTTACAATCGACGAGAAAAAAAGAATTCTTACTAAGTTGAATGAAGCAGTTGCTTTCGAGAACTTCTTACATACAAAATTTACAGGCCAAAAGCGTTTTTCGCTTGAAGGTGCTGAGTCTGCAATTCCAGCATTGGATGCAGTTATTGATGCAGGTGCTGAACTTGGAATTAAAGAGTTTGTTATTGGAATGGCTCACAGAGGTCGCTTAAATGTGTTGGCGAATATCCTTGGTAAAAGCTATGAAGATATTTTTTCTGAGTTTGAAGGAAAAGAGTTTGATGCAAATGCTTTTAACGGTGATGTAAAATATCACCTAGGTTTTTCAACTGATGTTGAAACAATGCACAAGAAGAAAGTTCATCTTAGTCTTACACCAAATCCTTCTCACCTTGAAACGGTAGATCCAATCGTTGAAGGAATTGTACGTGCAAAATTGGATGAAACACCAGACTACACGGTGAATAGCATTGCGCCAATTTTAATTCATGGTGATGCAGCAATCGCAGCACAAGGAATCGTTTATGAAGTAATTCAAATGTCATTATTGAAAGGTTACTCTACAGGAGGAACCATTCACTTAGTGATTAATAATCAGGTTGGATTTACTACTAACTATACGGATGCCCGTTCAAGTACGTATTGTACCGATATCGGTAAGGTAACATTATCTCCAGTATTTCATGTGAATGGTGATGATGTTGAAGCGTTGATTTATACTATTCGTCTGGCAATGGAATATCGTCAAACATTCCATCAGGATGTTTTCATTGATATTTTATGTTATCGTAAATACGGACATAACGAAGGTGATGAACCAAGATTTACGCAGCCTTTGTTGTACAAGGAAATTGCGAAGCATTTAAATCCACGTGAGATATACAATCAGAAGCTTTTATCAGAAGGGATTGTAGAAGCAAACCTTGCAAAGGAAATGGAAAAGTCGTTCAAGGATTTATTGCAAAGTAACCTTGATAACTCAAAGTTGAGAGAGAAAACAAAGGTGACCACGTTTATGGAAGGTCGCTGGGCAGATTATCGTTTAAGTACGGCTGCTGATTTTGACCAGTCGCCAGTTACAGCGGTCGATAAAAAAACTATTGTTGCTATTGCTGATAAAATAACATCACTTCCTTCAGATAAAAAATTCTTCAATAAAATTGTTCGTCTCTTCGATGATCGTAAGCAAATGATGAAAGAACCAGGTCGCCTTGATTGGGCGATGGGGGAGTTGCTTGCATACGCAACATTGATGAACGAAGGGTACCCAGTGCGAGTTAGTGGACAAGATGTTGAGCGTGGTACGTTTTCCCATAGGCATGCCGTTATACGCTTAGAAGATTCCGAAGAGCAGTATGTACCGTTGAGTAATATTTCTGATAAGCAAGCTCCATTCTATATTTATAATTCACTATTGAGCGAATATGGTGTTCTCGGATTTGAATACGGATATGCATTTGCATCGCCTGATTCATTAGTAATTTGGGAAGCACAGTTTGGCGATTTTGGAAATGGAGCACAAATTATCATCGATCAGTATTTAAGCAGTGCTGAAGATAAATGGCGCCGCATGAACGGATTGGTGATGTTGTTACCTCACGGATACGAAGGTCAGGGTGCGGAGCATAGCAGTGCACGTTTAGAGCGATTCTTACAATTATGCGCAGAGCATAATATGCAAATTGCTAATTGTACTACACCTGCTAATTTCTTCCACTTGTTGCGTCGTCAGATGCATCGTGATTTCAGAAAGCCTTTAGTGGTATTTACTCCTAAGAGCCTATTGCGTCATCCAAAATGTGTCTCTACAATTGCTGATTTAACAAAGGGAGGATTCCAGGAAGTGATTGATGATGCAACAGCAAATGCTAAGTCTACAAGAAGAGTTGTGTTCTGTTCGGGTAAAGTATATTACGATTTATTAGAGCGTCAGGAAGCAGATAAAGATAGTGGAGTTGCGATAGTGCGTATTGAACAATTATATCCGTTCCCACAAAAACAAGTAGATGCGATTGTTGCTAAATATAAAAATGCAAATGAGCTTGTATGGTTGCAGGAAGAGCCTGAGAATATGGGAGCATGGTCGTTCTTATTGCGTACATGGACAAATGCTGAAGTAAAGTTAATTGCGCGTGAGGCTAGTGCTAGTCCAGCAACAGGTTCACATAAGCAACACGATAAAGAACAGCATGCGCTTATCGATAAAGCATTTGCAAAATCAGAATTACCAGTATTAATTTAAAATATAACGTAGCGCACCTACGAAAAAAATAAAATTATGGCAGTAGAAATAAAAGTTCCTTCTCCAGGTGAGTCAATCAGCGAAGTACAAATTGCACGTTGGATTAAAAACGATGGGGATTATGTTGAGAAAGATGAAGAGATAGCAGAAATTGATTCCGATAAAGCAACGCTTACTTTAGTTGCAGAAGCTGATGGTGTTTTAAAAACATTAGCTAAAGAAGGAGAAACAATTGCGGTTGGTTCTGTTGTAGCATCTATTGATACTTCAGCAAAAGCTCCTGCAAAGAAAGAATCAAGGAAGGCTGAGCCTGCTAAAGTAGAAGCTGTTGCAACTCCTGTAGCTGCTGTTGTAGCAGGTGCAAAAGATTCTTATGCTAACGGACATCCAAGTGTGGCAGCAAAGAAGATGATGGATGAAAATAATATCACTCCAAATCAAGTTGCTTCTTCAGGCAAAGATGGTAGAATTACCAAAGGCGATGTGATGAATGCCATGAAGAATGGAGTGCCTCGTTTAGCAGTGCCTACGCATGAAATATCACGTGATCAGAAGCGTGAAAAAATGACCATGCTACGTAAGAAAGTTTCTGAGCGATTAGTATCGGTAAAACGTAATACAGCAATGCTTACTACTTTCAACGAAGTAGATATGAGTGCTGTAATGAATTTAAGAAAACAGTATAAAGATGCATTCAAAGAAAAGCATGGCATCGGATTAGGATTCATGAGTTTCTTTACCAAGGCAGTTACTGAAGCACTTCAGGCTTTCCCTTCGGTGAATGCACAAATAGATGGTGATGAAATCGTTTATCATCATTATTGCGATGTAGGTATTGCCGTTAGTGCCCCTAAAGGATTAATGGTTCCTGTAATTCGTAACGCAGAGGCATTAACCCTAGCAGAAATTGAGTCAACAATTGCTAAGCTTGCATCTAAAGCTCGCGATGGAAAGATTACTGTTGATGAGATGAGTGGTGGAACATTTACAATTACTAACGGTGGTGTATTTGGGTCAATGATGTCAACACCAATTATTAATCCTCCGCAAAGTGCTATCTTAGGTATGCATAATATCGTTGAGCGTGCAGTTGTGGTAAATGGTAAAGTAGAAGTACGACCAATAATGTATCTGGCCTTGTCATATGATCATCGTATTATCGATGGACGTGAGTCGGTTGGATTCTTAGTAAAAGTGAAACAGATGATAGAAGACCCTATCAAACTAATGACAGGTGGAACAGATCCGCTGAAAGTTTTATTAGGTGTATAATTTATAAAGGCTCTTGCAAAAGAGCCTTTCTTGTTTTCGAGGTATCGATATTGTAAATATTGATACATTTGTTTTAAATATGAGTCAAGGTTATCAAATTAGTTTAAAAACAACATTCTTAAATTTTTTCAGAAGGATTTTCAAGTTTTCTGTTTTCGAAAATTTATTGGCTTATTTGAATACAACTTCACTTTCAATTTTGGCAGGTAAGTTAATACCACCGCCGTATCTCTATCAAAAGGGAAGTTTACGTGAAGTAAGTCGCAATGGAATTAATTTTAAATTAGACTTATGCGATACCGTTGATCATTATATCTTCTTCAATTATTTTGATCATTCATTAGAACGATTTTTTGATGAAGCTAAAACTGCCAATGTCATTCTTGATATTGGAGCTAACATTGGTTGGACAGCCTTACGCTTTGCCAGTAAAAATCCGAAAGCAACAATTATCGCTTTTGAGCCACACCCCATAACTTTTAAAAGGGCACAAAATAATTTTGGAAGAAACAATTTTAGCAATATCACTTGTTTGAATATTGGGCTAGGAGAGCGTGCTTCCACTTTGAAAATTTATGAGTTGATGGATAATAATTCTGGGATGAATAGAATTGTTCTTGAAGAATTAGATCGACCTTTTAAAGAAGTGAAGATTGAACGTTTAGATGATGTTCTAGAAAATAGAAACATACATCACGTTGATATGATTAAAATGGATGTTGAAGGATTTGAAGGATTCGTTTTAAAAGGAGCATCAAAAATTTTGACAAATAGCAATGCTAAAATTTTAATGGAAACGGACGATGCCTTTTTAAAAAATAATGGCAACAGCGCAAGGGAGTTAATTGATATTCTTAAAGGCTACGGATATCAAACTTTTTATCGTTCAGACAAAAAATGCTTTATTCAGGCGAATGACAATTTAGATGGTTGTCATTTTGATATGTTGTGCAGTAAATAATTTATTCTGCTACCGCAATTACCTCGTGCACTTCAGGAACCATTTGCTTTAATAAATTTTCAATTCCTGATTTTAATGTCACTGTTGAAGAAGGGCATCCACTACAAGCACCTTTTAATACAACGCTTACAGTACCGTTATCAAACGATTTAAAATGAATAGCACCGCCATCACTTTCTACAGCAGGTTTAACATACTCTTCCAATAATTCAGTAATCTTTTTTTCTAATTCTGGAGATGTTGGTATAGTAGGTCGTTCTTTAGTTTCAGTTGTAACTTCAATCGATTTTGCTTCTGCTTTTTTTGAAGATGCAGGAACATGATTTTCATCGAAAGGAGATCCGATAAATAATGGCTCTCCCGACATTAAATAGCCTCGAATAAATTCTCTGATAATATTTGTAACATCAAACCAATCAACATCTGATTCCTTATTTAAGGTGATAAAGTTGCTGGTAATAAAAACCTTGTTAATTCCGCTAAATGCAAATAATGAAACCGCCATCGGACAATTAACTGCTGCTTCTTTTGATTCGTACTCAACAACACCTCCTTCTAGCAGGTTAATGTTGGCTACGAATTTCATACTATTTGGATTCGGCGTAAGTTCAGCGTAAATATTAATTGGTGTCATAATGTCGAAGTGAGTTGCAAAGTTAAACAACGCAATTTGTGTTTGGTTCAAATTCATGTAAATTTAATTCAAACAATAGTTATTGTAACTTTGCAACATAAATGAACTACCAGCCAGAAAATTGTTTTGCTATTGCATCCGAAGAGGAGTTTAATTCGTGCGCATTGGCTACATTCCGATTTCAATCTCAACAGGTAGAAGTTTATAAAAACTATCTTCAGTTGTTGGGGGTAGATGTTAATACGATTAGCCATTATAGTCAAATCCCTTTTCTTCCAGTCTCATTATTTAAATCGCAGGAAATTATTGCCAGCAATTATTCAGCTGAAATTATTTTTACCAGCAGTGGTACTACGGGTATGATTACGTCGCAACATCAAGTCGCTAAAGTGGATTTGTATGAAAATAGTTTTCTAAAAGCTTTTCAAAATACGTATGGTTCTATTGAAGATTATTGTGTGATTGGTCTGCTTCCAGCGTATCTCGAAAGAAAAGGCTCGAGTTTAGTTTATATGGTAAATCGATTGATTGAAAAAAGTAATCATCCACAATCGGATTTTTATTTGAATCAATATACAGAATTGCAACAATTACTACAACAATTAAAATCAAATAAACAGAAAACGATTTTGATTGGAGTAACCTTCGCTTTACTAGATATGGCGGAGAATTTTTCTGTCGATTTCCCAGAATTGATAGTAATGGAAACAGGAGGGATGAAGGGAAGAAGAAAAGAAATTGTGCGCGAGGAATTACACCGGATTTTATCTAAAGGATTTGGTGTAGAAAAAATACATTCAGAATACGGAATGACGGAGCTTTTATCACAGGCATATTCAAATGGCGATGGACTTTTTAATTGTCCGCCTTGGATGAAAATTATCATTCGAGAAATCAATGATCCCAAGCAAATAGTAAATGTTGGGATTACAGGTGGCGTTAACATTATTGATTTGGCAAACTACTATTCATGCGCTTTTATTTCAACGCAGGATCTTGGTAAAATCCATCCTGATAATCAGTTTGAAATAGTAGGTCGTTTTGATAATGCCGACCTGCGTGGATGCAATTTGTTAGTGCAGTAAAAATCTACAATAATTTAGATTCATTTCATCTTGTAAATAGAATGGTTTAGGTTACATTTGCGCTCGCATGGAAAATACATTGCCTGCATCTGAAACCTTGGGACTAAATCATAAACTCAGCGATTATTCACAGCTTACTAAAATGAGGCTTGCCACATTGGTCGTTTTTTCGGCTGCAATGGCATTCATGACGGCACCGGGTGCAATCGATTTTGTTAAAATGGGATGGTTGGTGCTAGGAGGCTTTTTAGTGACGGGTTCTGCCAACGGGTTTAATCAAATCATGGAAAGGGAGTTGGATAAGTTGATGGACAGAACATTAACAAGACCTCTTCCTGCATTACGAATGTCCGTTACCGAAGCAATTTTGGTTTGTATAGTTTCGGGCGTAGCAGGTGTTTTTCTTCTTGGCTATTTTATGAATTTGTTAAGTGCGATTCTAGGTCTACTAGCAATTCTACTCTATACAGTTGCCTATACACCGCTAAAACGAAAAACGCCATTTGCAGTTTTTGTGGGTGCTATTCCGGGTGCTATTCCTCCATTGTTAGGCTGGGTTGCTGCAACAGGAAACATTAATTCGGTTGGATTGTTATTGTTTACAATTCAGTTTTTATGGCAATTTCCGCACTTTTGGGCTATTGCTTGGGTGTTGGATGATGATTATAAAAAAGCTGGATTTAACTTACTTCCTACAGGGAAAAGAGATAAGGGATCTGCGATGCAAACCGTTTATTATACGATTAGCTTACTTCCAGTTGCTGTAATGCCATTGGTATTTAATGTTTCTGGATGGGTGTCTATGATTTTAATAGTTGCGGTAACATTCTATTTTCTTTTTCAGGCTATTCAGCTCTATAAAGAATGTTCAGTTGAAGCAGCTCGAAAATTAATGTACGGATCATTCTTCTATCTTCCTGTGGTTCAAATAGCAATGGTAATTGATAAAATAGGATAAACTATGGAAAATACAATCACACAAAACACAAACGAAACAGAACCAATGATTCCTACACAAAAAATTCTATTATGGATAGGATTAGCAGGAATCATTATGTTTTTTGCTGCTTTAATGTCGGGCTATATTGTACGACAAGCAGAGGGTAATTGGCTGGTATTTGAAATACCTTCTATGTTTTATGTTTCAACGGTAGTCATACTTTTAAGTAGCCTTACCTTTGAATTTGCGAAGAAAGCAATCAAAAAAGATGATTTAAAAAAGACCTATCAGTTTTTAACTTATACACTTGCGTTAGGATTGGTTTTCGTCATTTGCCAGTTCATGGGCTGGAATCAGTTAGTAGCAAACAATATCCATTTTTCAGGTGGAAATCCATCGGAATCATTCTTTTACGCCATGTCAGGCTTACATCTTGGCCACTTAGCATTTGGAGTTATTAGCATGCTAGTCACAACCTACAAAGCAAAAAAGAACCGTTATTCTGCTAAAAATCACCTCGGAATTTCACTTTGTGCCATATATTGGCACTTTTTAGATTTTCTTTGGTTGATTTTATTTGTATTTTTGGCGCTCTTTAGATAAAATTTAGATAATCTTTAAAACACTCTAACTACCGTATGGCTGCAGAAGCTACACTTAACAACGAAAACTCTAACTCCAAACCTTGGGGTGGAGGAGTCTCTCCATTTGGAATCAGCTGGGGTAAAATGATGATGTGGTTCTTCCTTGTGTCGGATGCATTTACATTCTCCAGTTTAATTATTGCGTATGGTGCATACCGTCATCGTCATACTCAGGTATGGCCTACCGCGAATGATGTATTTACGCATTTCCCTTTTGTTCACGAACATTTGCCTTTGGCGTATGTAGGTTTAATGACCTTCATCCTAATCATGAGTTCGGTAACAATGGTTTTAGCTGTTGATGCAGGACATAGAAGAGATAATAGAGGGGTAGCAATTTGGTTAGGCTTAACTGTAATTGGTGGATTCATGTTCGTGGGTTCTCAGGCTTGGGAGTGGTATAATTTCATTACGGGTACTCCCAAAGGTGCATTAATTACAAATATGGGTGAAGTTTACCGTTTCCCAGAAAATGCTCCAAGTTTACACGGTGGTGCTCATGGTCATACTGCAATCCCTGATTGGGCTTTAATATCTCCAGATCATAAGGTGATTTCTGATAAGGCAGAAGTAGAAAGAATTAAATCGATTTCTAAACCAATCAAAGGTGCTAACCTGGTTAATAACGAATACGGACATCCGCTGTTTGCAGATTTCTTCTTCTTCATTACTGGTTTCCACGGATTCCACGTATTTAGTGGGGTTGTAATTAATCTAATTATATTCTTTAATGTGTTAAGTGGGGTTTATGCTCGTCGTGGACATTACGAGCACATTGAGAAAACAGGACTTTATTGGCACTTTGTCGATTTAGTTTGGGTATTCGTATTTACCTTCTTCTACCTTGTTTAATCATTCATTATCCAAAAAAAGAAATTAGTCATGAGCGAACATCATAATCACGAAATGCACGGATACTATACCGGCGACATACATAATCAATTTGTTCCTGAGCATTACGATCCTAAAAATCGTTCTGTAATCTGGAAAACATTTTGGATTTTATTATTCATCACAATTGGAGAGGTTGCAATTGCATTTACAAGTCTTTCAAAAGAATTGTTGATGGTTATTTTCATTGTATTAACTATTGTTAAAGCATATTTTATTGTTGCTTTCTTTATGCATTTAAAGCATGAGAAATTATCATTGGCATATTGCATATTACTTCCATTCATCCTTATTGTTTATTTGATTGCAATGTCATTGACAGAAGCGAACTACTTAAATGTTTGGGATTTGATCTTTAAGTAAGAGTGAAGAAATTCTGGATCTTATTTGGTTTTTTAGCTGTTCCTTCAATTGCGTATTTATATCTGCAAACAGGAAAAAACAACTTTAAACCACTAGAAATTTTAGGTCCAATAGAAATACAATCAAAAACCGTTGATGGGCATCAGGTAAACGATACTGTTTATCATACCATCAGCGGTTTTTCACTTTTAGATCAGGATAGTAATCAGGTGAGTGAAAATATTTTCAAAGGCAAAATTCATATCGCTAATTTTATGTTTACGACATGCGGAACTATTTGTCCGAAAATGTCGAATCAAATGATGCGAGTGCAGCATGCATTTGAAAAGGATACTAATGTTGTGATTGTTTCCTACACGGTAGATCCTGAGCATGACACTCCTGCAGTTTTAAAAGAATATGCATTGAAGCATAAAGCAATTCAAAATAAATGGTTTTTCCTTACAGGCGATAAAAAAACGATTTATGACCTAGCTCGTAATTCATATTACTTAGTTGCAGGTGAAGGCGACGGTGGACAAGAAGATTTTATTCATTCTGAAATGTTTACCCTTATTGATAAGGAAGGACGAATTCGAGGAGGAAAAGATAAAAAAGGAAACTTGTTAACGTATGACGGAACCAATATTCTAGATGTAAATAGATTAATTGAAGATGTTGCCGTTCTGAAACTTGAATACAATAAACAATAAGTATTAACACTTGTTTTAAAGAAAATCTAACTACTATGTTCTCCAATTTATCCGAAAAAACTGTCTTCCGAATTGTACTATCATTATCAGTAGTTGTTTTTTTAGTTGTCGTATTACTTAATCAAAAAGTTTTACCACGTCCGGAAGTATTACCAGCTTTCGCTACTTTTTTACCTAAGTTGAATGCAATTATTAATGCAAGTTGTACAATACTTTTAATTCTTTCGTACCGCGCAATCCGCAGAAAAGATATCGCAACGCATAAACAATTAAACCTACTTACATTTTGTTTGTCGGCTTTGTTTTTAGTTTCTTATGTAGCCTATCATTGGATGGCAGATGAAACAAAGTTTCCTTTAGATAATCCATTACGTCCTGTATATCTTGCTATTTTAATATCGCATATTATTCTAGCCGCGGTTGTTCTTCCGTTGGTATTGATTTCATTCTGGTACGGACTAAATAACAAAGTGGAGCAGCATCGCAAGATGACGCGCTTTTCATTTCCAATTTGGTTATATGTTACAACTACGGGTGTTATCGTTTATTTCATGATTTCACCGTATTATCCGTTTTAAAGGTTGCAAATAAAAATTGAACTCCTTAATTTTGGTTGACTATGAAAAAAGCAATTCTTCTTATTACACTCTTCATCAACTTTGCAATTATTACTGAGGTAAATGCGCAATGTTCGATGTGTCGCCAGGCAGCTGAGTCAGGAATTAAAAAAGGGGAAGTACAAGGACGAGGCTTAAACAAAGGCATATTATTTTTAATGGCTATTCCCTACGTTTTAGGTGGTACGGCCTTTATCATTTACAGGGCAAACAAGAAAAAGAAAACTACAATTGAACAATAAAAATTAAAGTCGGTTAATCCCGACTTTTTTTATACCATGAAAAAAGAAACAAAAGCAACTTTAAAAGGATTGTTATTAGCGTTTCAAGAAAATGCAAATGCATATCAGGCAGAAAGAATGAAAGCCTACATGCGTAATTTGTTTGATTTTTATGGACTACAAAAAGATAAACGTGCTGCATTAGCAAATCCCTTTTTAAAAGCGTTGATTAATTCTTCAGAAGAAAACATTAATGAAGTAGTGAAGTTTCTCTGGAAGCAACCTCAACGTGAATGCCAGTATGTAGCGATGGAGTATATTTTTAAAATGCATAAAAAATGGTCGCCTGAAACGCTGCAATTATTTGAATATATGATTGCGGAAAAGTCGTGGTGGGATACCGTTGATTTTATTGCTTCTTCCTTAGTTGGAAAATTACTTCAGAAATATCCTGAATTGATTCTATCAAGTGTTGAGCGCTGGGATGCTGATAAGAGCTTTTGGTTTCATCGTACAACAATGATCTTTCAATTGAAATACGCTGCTAATACAGATCAGTATTTACTCTTTGTACAATGTGAAAAGTATGTTCATTCGAAAGAATTTTTTATTCAAAAAGCCCTGGGTTGGTCCTTGCGACAATACAGTAAGTTTAATCCAGAGGCAGTCCGCAAATTTGTTCAAGACCATCAATTATCGACGGTAAGCCTTCGCGAAGCAAAGAAATACCTGTAAAATATCAGTATTTTATTTTTGCATGGTAAAGATTAGGCTTTGTATCTTTGCCTCATTATGCTTCACAATAAATACGATAAAGCTACGCTGCAAAAGAAACTAGACAGCGAAAATTTCAAACGAGTTACGCTTTCATTTTATCGTTATGTATACATTGATAATCTGGAGATGTATCGCGCAGATCTTTACCGACGCTTGGACGAGTTGGGAATCTTAGGAAGGGTATATGTGGCTCACGAAGGTATCAACGCTCAAATAAGTATTCCTGAACATAATTTCGAAGCTTTTAAAAATTTGCTTGAGGCTGATGCTCATTTGAAAGCAATGCCGTTGAAAATTGCGGTGGAGGATAATGGGAAATCATTTATAAAGTTAATCGTTCGTATTCGTGAGAAAGTAGTGGCAGACGGATTAGATGACAACACATTTGATGTTACCAATGTAGGTAAGCATTTAAATGCTGAAGAGTTCAATATAGCATTAGAAGATCCTAACGCAATCGTAATAGATATGCGTAATCATTATGAAAGTGAAGTAGGTCATTTTGAAAAAGCCTTGTTGCCTGAGTCAGATACTTTCAGAGATTGTTTAAAGATGGGTCTCGATATGGTAGAGGATAAGAAAGATCATAAAATATTATTGTATTGCACAGGTGGAATTCGTTGTGAGAAGGCTAGTGCATGGTTTAAGCATCATGGCTTTGATGATGTAAACCAGTTGCATGGAGGAATTATTAATTATGCGCAAGAGATTAAAGAAAAAGGAATTCCGTCGAAGTTTATCGGTAAAAATTTTGTGTTTGATGATCGTTTAGGTGAGCGTATTACAGAAGATATTATTTCATCTTGTCATCAATGTGGTAAGCCTTGCGATGATCATACAAACTGTGCTAACGATGATTGTCATTTACTATTTATTCAGTGCGATGAATGTAAGGACCGCATGAAAGGTTGTTGTACGCCACAATGCTTGGAGATTGCATCATTGCCAATCGACGACCAGCGTAAGTTGAGAAAAGGGAAAATTAAACAAGATACACTTTCAGTTTATAGAAGTCGACTGCGTCCTGATTTAAAACAAATTTTGAAGTACGATCATGAGTCGGCAAAGAAGATGAGTAATTAAATTGCGGAAAGCAGATTTTTGTAAATAGAATTTCTTTTGGCTATTTAGGACTTGATCGATTAAACGTTTGTAAATGGATATAAGCGTTTATTAACCGAATAATTGTTTTTTGATTACTAATTTTGCTTATGGGGCGGAGGAGTGGTGGCCCCCTATGAAATCACGAGTTTAAAAAGTGTGGTAAATTATTTTTTTAAATTATGGGATAGATTAAGTTCATCTGTTTATTCCTAACTCCTTTATTTTTAGCTTCTAAAACATTAACTATTTTGATTTGTCAATAACTTAGAAAGTATTACTCGGAAAATTGCTTTTTGAATTGTATATTTGTAATTACCTCAAATATATAGTTGTCAGAAATGGAAAAAAGATGGGTATTAATGCCTACAGGAAATTCAGAAACCATCCAAAAATTGGCTGGGGAACTGAATATCCATCCCGTTTTAGCCCAGTTGTTAGTTCAACGTGGTATAAACACATTTGATGAGGCCAAGCATTTTTTCCGACCTTCTTTAAACGAATTACATGATCCTTTTTTAATGAAGGATATGGACAAGGCCGTAGAAAGAATTTCCAATGCTATTTTAAATAAAGAAAAGATTCTTGTTTATGGCGATTACGATGTCGATGGAACAACGGCCGTTTCACTCGTGTACACTTTTTTACATAATCAATATGTGAATGTTGAATACTATATTCCTGATCGATATAAAGAAGGATATGGTATTTCATTGCAGGGTATCGACTATGCAAAAGAAAACGGGTGCAATTTAATCATAGCACTTGATTGCGGAATTAAGAGTATCGATAAAATTGAATATGCCAACTCATTGGGTGTCGATTTTATTATTTGCGATCACCATCGTCCGGGGAGTGAATTGCCGAATGCAGTTGCGGTATTAGATCCTAAGCGTGCTGATTGTGATTATCCTTATAAAGAGTTGAGTGGTTGTGGAGTCGGATTTAAATTGATTCAGGCCATAGCTCAACAAAAAGGAATTGTGTTTGAAGATTTGACACAGTACCTCGATTTAGTTGCTGTCTCTATCGCAGCCGATATCGTTCCGATAACTGGAGAAAATAGAATCCTTGCTTTCTATGGATTAAAATTACTGAATGAAAATCCTCGACCAGGATTTAAAGCAATTCTTGAGTTAAGTAATTTCAAGAAAGACGAGATAACCGTTAATGATGTTGTGTTTTTAATTGCACCACGCATTAACGCAGCTGGAAGAATTGAGTCGGGAAAAAGTGCCGTAGATCTGTTGGTTTCTAAAAATGATAATGTTGCTGGATTATTAGGTGACGGAATCAACGAACATAACTTGAAGCGTAAAGATTTAGATTCAAGTATTACTGAACATGCACTTCAATTGATCGAAGAGAGTGAAGATCATAAATATCGTAAATCAACAGTTCTTTACAATTCTGCATGGCATAAAGGTGTAATCGGTATTGTCGCTTCGCGATTAACAGAAAAGTATTATCGTCCTACTATCGTACTTACAAAAAGTAATGACG
>Ga0222712_10004141_pt1 | contig 15342 bp, 21 predicted proteins | sample C33_657DmetaG_FD_165043 | JGI IMG/M metagenome (GOLD analysis project Ga0222712, IMG submission 165043) | Estuarine water microbial communities from San Francisco Bay, California, United States - C33_657D | ecosystem: Environmental > Aquatic > Marine > Unclassified | place: USA: California... | reverse complement strand
AATTTTGGGCTTACACAAAATCGCTAAAGTATTGGGTAAACAGAATAAACGAAATACCTGCTAATTTAGTTCTGACTGCATCTGCAGGAGGTAGAAACGATGAACTGATTGATCAGTATAAACTAAAGCACGTTCAGGTAGTAAAAGACGAAACGTTAGCGCCTGCTGAATTAGTAGATACCAACGATGATTTGGCAAGGATTCCAGAACTAAACTTTTATTTAATAGATAACTTTAAAAAGTAAACAAAATGGGAAGACCAAGAAAAGCAAAAGGACTAGGCGATACGGTTGAAAATGTACTAGAGGCAACCGGTATTGCAGCAGTAGTTAAATTTATTGCAGGAGATGACTGCGGATGCAATGAACGTAAGGAGAAACTAAATAAGCGATTCCCTTATTTCAACTGCCTAACGGAAGACGAATATAACTACCTAACGGAATTGGATATCAATAAAAAGTATAGCCTAACGCCAACAGAGCAGGCAGCTATCCTTTCAATGTATCAGCGCGTTTTTAACAAAAGAAAATCTCCTACAACCTGCCCGAGCTGCTGGATAGAAATAATGAACGACCTGAAAGAAGTTTACAACTCTTACGAAGGATGAAGCTAATAAAACACGGCCGAAATGTCCACGAATTAAATTTTGATTCTAAGGATGTTAAAATTGCTTTCCTAAGTGACATACATTGGGATAACCCTAAATGCGATCAGGAGCTCTTAAAACAGCATCTAGACTATTGTTTAAAGCACGATATCAAAGTTTTTTTAAACGGAGATACCTTTTGCTTAATGCAGGGGCGCGGAGACAATCGCCGCAATAAGTCGGACATTAGACCAGAACATAACAACGCGCGCTATTTGGATTCAGTTGTAGAAACGGCCGTAGAATGGTTTGCGCCTTACGCTAGCATCTTGACTGTAATCGGTTACGGAAACCACGAGACAGGTATCATTAAATGGCAGGAAACGGACGTACTGATGCGCTTTGTTGATTTACTTAACTATAAATGTAAGTCGAATGTAATGACAGGTGGCTATGGTGGTTGGTTGATCATTAGGAATCATTTAGCAAACACGAACTTAACTACCAAAGTAAAATATTACCACGGATCAGGAGGTGGCGGAGTAGTTACAAAAGGCGCTTTAAACCTAACGCGAGCTATTGAAATGTATGAGGACTTTGATGTATTTACTATGGGGCATATTCACGAGAATGCCGCGCGTAATGACGTTAGGGAAATGGTTAAACATAGCACCAAAAGCGGATATTCAAGCGCTCAGAGATATTTGCATATGATGCTAACCGGAACCTACAAAGAGGAGTACGGAGATGGCGATCACGGCTGGCACGTTGAACGCGGAGCGCCTGCAAAACCTTTAGGCGGTAGGTTGCTTACAATCAAAATGGTACGCAGACAAAAAGACGGAGTAAACCAATATTATAACAAAGTAGATTCACACCAATTCAATATATAATGCAAGCACCAAAGTTATTACCAAAGGAGCAGGCCGGAGAATTTGTACAAAGGTGCATAATGGATCCGGTAATGGTACGCGAATACCCAAACATAGACCAAAGAGTAGCAGTTTGTAAAAACCAAATAACAGAAAATGCAAGTCAACAAAGTAAAAATTACAGAGGTAAAAAATAACCCGAAGAACCCACGACTAATCAAAGACGATAAATTTCGTAAGTTAGTTAAATCAATACAGGAGTTTCCGCAGATGCTAGAACTACGTCCTATCGTAGTAGATGAGAACAATATTGTGTTAGGCGGGAATATGCGTTTAAAGGCCTGTAAAGAAGCAGGATTGAAAGAAGTGTATATTGTAAAGGCTGAGAACCTAACTGAGCAACAGAAAGACGAATTTATTGTAAAAGATAACGTAGGCTTTGGAGAATGGGATTGGGACATGCTAGCAAACGAATGGAATGATAAGGATTTAAAGGATTGGGGTTTGAATATTCCCGTAGTAATAGACGAATTAAAATTAGACCAAACAGAAATAGACAATAACAAACCTGCATCTTTAAAAATTACATTTAAAAATGTTGAAAAATTACAGGAAGCTGAAAACGATATACAGGAACTAATTGATAGAAAATATCAAGGAGCAACCTACAAGCTACATATACCAAAATAATTAGAATAAAATTAGAACAATGGCAAACGAAGAGAATTTAATACCTGCTAAAAAAGGTGAGGTTAGAAATCCTAATGGCAGGCCTAAAGGTGCAAAGAACCGCAGCACAATAGCTCGCAAATGGTTAGAAGTTAACCAATCGCTAAAGAACCCGTTAACAGGAGATCAGGAAACGATGAGCCAAGAAGATCTAATGACTTTGGCTTTGATAAAGAAAGCACGCGAAGGAGATGTTGCAGCTTACAAGGCTTTGATGGATTCAGGATACGGAGCACCTATTCAGCAGGTAGAACAAACAATATTAGAGCAACCACTATTCCCAGATGTTCAAACGGACAACCTCGATCAACAAGATTCTTGATCTTAAAAAACGGATTAAGATTATACAGGGAGGAACTTCAGCAGGCAAGACCTTCGGAATCCTGCCGATATTAATTGATAGAGCCGTAAAGATTCCTAACTTAGAGATCAGCGTTGTCTCGGAAAGTATCCCGCATTTAAAACGCGGAGCATTAAAGGACTTTATAAAAATCATGCGCTGGACTAATCGCTATTCAGATGATCAGTTCAATAAATCAGATCGCATCTATAAATTTAAGAACGGAAGTTATATTGAGTTTTTCTCTGCAGATGATTCCAGTAAGCTAAGAGGAGCGCGAAGGGATATCCTGTATATAAACGAGTGCAATAACGTAACGTTTGAAAGTTACAACGAGCTTGCTATCCGTACAAACAAAGAAGTTTATTTAGACTTTAATCCGGCAAATGAGTTTTGGGTACACAAGGAACTAAAAAACGAACAGGATGCGGACTTTATAATCTTAACGTACAAGGATAACGAAGCCTTAGATAATAATATTGTTCAGCAGATAGAAAAGAACCGCGATAAAGCAGCGACAAGTAACTACTGGGCCAATTGGTGGCGCGTTTACGGATTAGGAGAAGTCGGATCCTTAGAAGGCGTCATATTTGAGAACTGGAAGGAGATTGATAAGATACCGGAAGAGGCGAGATTGATCGGGATAGGGCTTGACTTTGGATACACGAATGACCCAACGGCAGCGATAGAAATCTACAACTGTAATGGCAAGCGAATAGTAAACGAATTAGTTTACCAGACCGGCATGTTAAATTCAGATATTGCAAAGAGGCTTCCTGCAGGCGTTACCATTTACGCGGATAGCTCAGAGCCAAAATCTATTGATGAGATCCGGAGATATGGAAAGATGATCAAAGGAGCAACCAAAGGTAAGGATTCGATTAAGTACGGAATTGATGTAATGCAGCAGCAAGATTATTTTGTAACTAAGCAAAGTACAAACCTGATCAAAGAGTTGAGGGCTTACTGTTGGGATAGAACAAAAGACGGAACCAAAACAAACAACCCTATTGATGGATATAATCACGCTATTGATGCGCTGAGATACCATGAGATGGAAACCTTAGGCCTAAGAAAGAACGCGGGCAATTACAACATTAGATAATGTCAGAAGATTACACCAGAGCGATGTGCGTGTACGTTGAGATGTACATACACCAGCGTACAGGAAGACGGATTAAAATAATCTTCAACGATGCAGCAAGATTACGAACACATTTAGTAATGCTAAGAGAAGCGTATAATCACGCGCAACAACAATTAAAAAAGTAAGTTATATGAGTATGGAATTACAATTGAGCGTACCTACGTCATTAAATGAAATCAGCCTAAAAAACTATCAAAGTTTTATTGCTATGCAAGAAGCCAGCAATGACGAAGAGTTTATTGCTCAGAAGATGATTGAGATATTTTGCAACGTAACGCTGAAGGATATCGTAAAGATTAAACTCAGTTCGTTAAATGAGTTGATAGCGCACTTTGCTACGTTATTTGCAGAGCAGCCAAAATTCACAAATACTTTCAAAATTGGTGACACAGAGTTCGGATTTATTCCGGAGCTGGAAGAGATTACTTACGGCGAGTATGTGGATCTTGAATCCAGTTTAGGCAACTGGCAAACTTTCCACAAAGCGATGGCAGTAATGTACAGGCCGATCAAAAGACGGATTAAAGATAAATACGACATACAGGAATATCAAGCTAACAAGGATATGCAGGAGTTAATGAAGTACGCTCCTATGGATGTTTGCTTATCTGCATCGCTTTTTTTTTGGAATTTAGGAAACGAATTACTGCCAGTTATCCTGAATTATATGGAGAAGGAAATGACGAAGAATCCGGAAGCCTTGATGACTTTTCAGAAACAGCTCAATTTGCAAAACAATGGGGATGGTATCAATCACTTTATGCGCTCGCTAAAGGAGACGTTGGAAGATTCGATGAAATTACCAAACTCAGACTTACTAAATGTCTCACGTTTCTCACGTTTGAAAAACAGAAAGGCGAAATTGAAAAACGACAACTTGACAGACAATTAAGACGATGAATTATTTTACAACCGTAGATACATTAAGAGCGCACTTTGCTGCAGATCCCATAGTTAACGAAGTAACTCAAGGAGATATCTTTTCTGTTGATCTCAACAAGAAAACTATTTTTCCGTTAGTTCACATTATTGTTAACCAAAGCACGGCTGAGGAGTTTGTGATCAGGTACAATATTACTATTATGGCGATGGATATTGTTGACTTTAGCAAGTCCGAAACTACGGATCAGTTCTATGGTATGGATAACGAAATTGATGCGCTTAATTCGATGCATGACGTATTGATCAGAGCGTACAAGTTAATGAAGGCCGGAAGTATTTGGGATTCAAAAGTGCAGATTGAAGATTCAGCTAACTTGGAACCATTCGCGGAAAGATTCGAGAATAACCTCGCAGGTTGGGCAATGACATTTGATATTGTAGTGCCTAATGAAATGACTATCTGCTGATGCAAAAGACGGAAGTACAGAAGGAGCTGGAGAAATTCCGCAACTATGTAATTAGCCAGTCTAAAGCAAACCTCACGCGCCAAAAAAAGAAAGCGTCAAGCGTATTATATAACTCTTTAAAGGGAGTTGTAAAGGTAATGCCGAACTCATTTAGCATTGAGTTCATGATGGAAGATTACGGCGTATTCCAAGACGAAGGAGTAAGAGGAGCAGATCCAAGCAAGGTAAGTAAGAACGCAAAGATTAAAGGCCAGCAGGCACCAAATAGCAGGTATCATTTTGGATCAGGAACTCATGCAGGAACTTGGGACAAATTTACGGCGAGCTTAGAGAAGTGGGCTAAGAAAAAAAACATAAGGCTCAGAGATGAAAACGGCAAGTATAAAAAGGGAAGTTATAAAACGATTTCTCATATAATCGCCAAGAACATTTACGCCAGAGGATTAAAGCCAAGTTTATTTTTTACTAAACCTTTTGAAGCTGCGTTTAAACGACTTCCGGAGGAGCTTGTAGAAAAATACGGATTAGATGCTATAAAACTATTCAACCAACAAACAGAAAAGATCTTAAAAAATGGCTAACATAAACGCAAGGAGTCCATACATCGTAACGATAAACGAGGCTTCACAAATAGAAACCAAATTAGAAATCTTCCTTTGGAACGGAACAGGCTCAATGCCTGCATCACCTTCTAACACGCTTTCTAAGCTTATTCCGTCTTCAAATAACCCTGCAACCTACTACGATGTTTCTCCGTTCATTAGAGAGTATATTTCACACGCTGCACTTCAGACCATCACAACCACGATTACCGCAACACCGAGTGCGCAATGGTGCAACGTAGGCTTAAAGTTGTACAAGAAAATCAGCACGTCATTTATTCAGGTAGGCTCAACGCAAACTCACTTTGGTTTGGATGGCTACGGCTTCTATTCGGACGGCTCGAATCCTGCTTTGGGTAACTACCTTTTGAATGAATCATCTTATACATACAACTACGATTTATCAGGTGAGTACGGATGGCTCACGCTTTACACTGGCAGCGGAAACTCGGTCAAATACACGAACCTATCAACAGGTGCAACTCAAACTACAGGATTAACAAACAACGTGTGGCGAGATGTGCCGAGAGTTTACGCACCATATGCGGCAGTTGGCAACAAGTTAGAAATCATCACAGGAGCAGGCGCAGTTTTGTATACGGCTACTTTTGTACCTAAAGAAGAGTGCAAGTACACACCTGTTCAGATTGACTTTGTTAATAAGTTTGGAGCGTGGCAGCCAGAGTGGTTTTTCAAAGCAAGTTACAACGGCTTGAGTGTTGAAAACACGGAGTACAATTTGATGCCTAACACTTATCCTTCATACAATCAAAAAGAAGGTCAGAGAAAAGTCTTCAACGCTAACGGAAAGGAAACCATCCGAGTAAATACCGATTGGGTATCCGAGAGCTTCAACGAAGTAATCAAACAAATAATGTTAAGCGAGCGCATTTTATTAGACGGCTCACCTGCTAAGCTCAATACAAAGTCCATGGATCTTAAAAAGTCAATCAATACCAAGCTGATCAGCTACGAAATGGAATTTGAGTACGCATTTGATACAATAAATTCAGTAGTATAATGAAGAAAAGCGTACAGATATATATCGAAGGCCAGCGCATTGAGTTATTTAATGACGAGAGTATTCAGGTAAGTTCGTCAATTCAAAACGTACAGGATTTATCTAAAACATATACGGACGTCTCGCAGGGCTTCACGGTACCGGCCAGCTCGCATAACAACGCAATCTTTGAACATTGGTATCAGTCAGATGTCAACGCAACTACTGATCCGAATCTGCGCAAAGACGGAATCATTGAAATAGATTTAGCCACATTTAGAAAGGGAAAGATTCAACTTGACGGCGCAGTAATTACCAACGGCAAACCATCGGCATACAAAATCACTTTCTACGGAGAAGGGGTAACGCTTAAAGATTTATTTGGAGAGGACTTACTTTCTGATTTGGACTATACGGCATATTCTCACAATTTTACTTCTGCTGAAGTTATAGACCGCATTGAGGACGCTGCTAACACCTACGATGTAAAGTATCCGCTCATCACTTCAAATCGCATTTGGGAGTATCAGAGTACACCTGTAAACGTACCTTTTCCAAATTGGCTTGTCAACGTCTTAACGCAAAACGATATTCACGTAAATTCAGGTGCGATAACAAAAGACGAACTATTCCCTGCGTTGAGAGTAACAAAGATTCTTGAGTCTATTGAGGCAAAATACGGAATCACATTCAACGGAACATTCTTAACGGATGACCGCTTTACAAAATTGTTTTTGTGGTTTAAGGGCAAGGAGACGCTTGTCAAAACTTCATACGGCTATAGCTTAACATCAAGTTCAGTAGTGCCTACGTTCACAAACTACGACCTTACATCAACTTACACATCAGCTACAAATACAATTCACTTTCAAGAGTTATCGGGTGTAATTACGCACCGCTTGATTTACAACGTAACCTCAACAACAACATCTGCTGATTACTACATTGATATTTTTCAGAACGGCAATTTGTTCAATACAATTGTAGGCTCAGGTACTGGCAGCTACACTTTGGAAAACCTTACTCAAGTTGTAGGTTTAGACGCTTTGTACACGATTAAAATCCGCACGGCAGGAACTAACACGATAGCATCTAATTTAGTTTATGAGGTTGACTACATTACAACCGGCTCGGTAAACACGGACTATCTTACGGTAACGTATTCGTCTTTGGCTACTGCCTTACAAATTGACCTTTCGGCTAACGCTCCTGCAATGAAGGTAGGTGAGTTTTTAAAGGGAATTATGCTAATGTTCAATATGACCATTTACTCTATCAAGGATGGTGAGTATTGGGTTGAGCCATTAGACGATTGGTATTCTAAAGGTGCAGTTGTTGACATCTCTCAATACACGGACGTAACTTCAATTGAGATGGAGAGAATGCCGCTTTACAAAAAGATTCAATTCAAGTTTCAGGATTCCGAGTGCTTCTTAAACAAGAACTTCTCGCAGACATACAACCGAAACTACGGAGACACGACATACCAGTACAACTATGACGGGGGTGAGTTTACTATCGAAGTTCCTTTCGAGAATTTACTCCAAAGCAAGTATACAGGCACGCACGAAATTCAGTTAGGATATTCTTTGAATGGTGAGTTTTCGCCATACATACCAAAGCCTGTTCTGCTTTATCAGTACGACAACCAAGCAACAAGTTTTAAGATACACAACGATGGCGGTGGACAAGCTACGATTTCAAATTACACTCCTTTCGGGCAAGACCTTGAATTTAATAGCTCAGACATCACGCTGAACTTTGCGCCTGAGACGTCAACGCTCTTAAACACACCGGTACAAAACACGCAGTTTAGTCAATACTATTTCAGCTACCTGTATAACCTGTACAATTTGAAGCAGCGATTGGTCAACGTAAAAACGAATTTACCTACAAGCCTAATCACCAATTTACAACTCAACGACAGGCTAATCATCCGAGATAAGAGATACATCATAAACGAAATGAAATCTAACCTCAACACAGGAGATGTCGATTTTCAGTTGATAATGGATTTTAGACCAATCAAGAACTCAACGATTCCGATTCCTAAAATAGCCACGGCAGGCGGTGACGTTAACTACCCTGTGAACTTACCAAACGGAGCGTATGAAGCTACTTTAGCGAGCGGAGATCCCGACGTAACTTTCTCCGTGAATCCTGTAGAAAGCTCGCAGATTATTCAAATCGGTATTCCTGCGGGAACTACTGGCACGGTGTACACAATTCGAATCACCTACGCAAACACGGACGGAACATCTACCGAAGAATTTTTTAATATAATACAATGATACAACAGATAATAAAAATGCTCCAGTTTGCTGATCACTACGGCATCAGCGAAAACGTAGAAATAGCAAAGGGAAAATATAAACTGCATGCGTCTATAAGAAAGGCGATCAAACAAGCAAAACGCGAACTAATAAATACAAGAAATGGCAGAGGTTAAAACTATAAAAATAAATGTTGAATCAAACGCTAAGACAGTTGCAAAGGACATGCACAGCGTTAGCGATGCAACTAAGGAGGCAACTGCATCTGTAGATAATCTCAATCAGTCAACATCTCAGGTATCCGGTAAGGGCAAAACCTTTTCAGATATTAAAAATGTTGTAACTGGATTAGTACCGCAATTAAAGCAAGCAGAAGGTGGCGTAACATCATTCAGCACGTCTTTAAAGGCCTTAATGGCAAATCCTATAGTTCTAATTCTTACGGTTATTGTTGGCGCGTTAAAATTCATTTATGAAGCCTTCCAGTCAAACGTAAAGATTGGCAAAGAAATCGCGGCGGTTTGGGAAGGTATCAGCGCAGTTGGTACTCAGGTAAAAGATGCGGTATTTGGACTTACAAGAGCTATGGTTTATGCTGCTCAGGCAGTAGCGAAATTTTTAACTTTTGATTTTGATGGTGCTGCCGCCGCAATGAAAAAAGCTAACGGAGAAGCATCTACATCATTTGATCAGTTAACTAAAGCTGCAAACGGAACTACCTTTGCACTTGTAAGGAATTTAGAAAAGCAGCAGCAGGCAAATAACAAGGCTAAAAAAGAGCAGGCAGTACGCGAATCCGAAATAAATAAATTGTTGGTACAATCTCGCGAGATATTAACAGATGAAACTGCCAGCATAAAGGAAAAGAAAAAGGCATTAGAAGAGGTTACTAAAGCCGAAAAAGCGAGCGCTGCAGAAAAGGTAAGAACGGCAGCAGTTGATCTTGATATATTAAAAAGAAAAGCTGCGGCATTAGGTGGGCAAGCTGAGATAAAAATGAAGCAGGAGATCCGAGATGCTACAGTTGCCTTAAATGAAGCCGAAACTGAAAACGCGATGACCGGCATAAAGTTGAATAAGCAACGTAAAATGTTAGCTCGTCAAGAAAAGGAAGATAACAAAGCTGCTGCTGATGCCGCTAAAGAGCGTATGAAGGCAGCTAAGGAAGCCAGAGAAGAAGAGTTAAAAGCTAAGAAGGACACGATTGAAAAAATACGCAAAGCTGAGCAGGATTATGCAGATAGTTTATTAACTGATCAGGAACGCGAAAAGGTAAACGTAAAACGCAAGTATGAGGAGCTTTATGCGGAAGCTAAAAAGTTTGGTTTAGATACTACAAAACTTAAGGAAGCGGAAGCCGGAGAGAATTTAAAGATTGAAGAAAAATACGAAGCTCAGAGATTAAAGATTATAAATGACGCTAACAAAAAAGCGAATGATTTACGCATACAGGCAGAGAATGAATTTCAAGCTCAAATTGAAGCAATAGACGAAGCTAATTTTCAAGCTGGCTTACAAAAGTCAATGACTGAAAACGAGTATGAGGTAGAATTAGTGCGCCAAAAGTACTTTGCTTTAGAAGAGGCAGCGCAAGGAAATGCCGAGCAGTTAGCGGTAATAACAGAAGCTAAAAACAGAGAGCTTGGAGTTATTCAAGATAAGCAGGATAAAAAAGAAAAGGAAGCAGCTAAGGCCGTTGCAGATTATAAAGCCGCGTTGGTAGATCAAGGTCTAAATACTGCATTGCAAGGGGTAAAATTGGTTGCCAGTTTGTTTGAAAAGCAAAAAGGAGTTCAAAAGGCGGCGGTAATTGCAGAAAGTGCTATTGGTATTGCTAAGATGATTATTGCAAATAAGCAGGCTAATATTGCGGCATTAGCTACACCTCAGGCCGTGGCAACAAGTGGAGCAGCAGCAGCTCCTGTAATTGCAATGAACAATATTTCTACGGGAATGGGTATTATTGCCAACCTTGCGGCAACGCGTAAAGCCTTACAAACTTTAGGTGGCGGATCTCCTCCTTCTACAAATGGTACAGGTGGTGGCGGTGGTACCGGAGGTGGAACAATGGCTCCAAACTTTAACGTAGTCGGCAACTCAGGCATGAACCAACTTGCCCAAATTCAGCAAACACCAATGCAGGCTTATGTGGTTTCCGGAGAGGTAACTTCAGCTCAGGCTTTGGATCGCAACAGAATCAAAAATGCAACATTATAACCAATTTTAAGTTTACGCAGTATGGAATTAATCGAACTAATTATAGACGAAAAGAATCCTCATCACGGAATTGATGCGGTAAGCGTGGTTGAGAATCCTGCGATTGAGGAGAACTTTATTGCTTTAAAAAAGCAGCAGGTACAACTTAAAGAGGTTGATCAGGAGAAGCGTATTTTGATGGGCCCAGCTTTGACGCCTAATAAAAAGATTTATCGCAATGACGACAAAACAAAACGCGAATGGGAGATTTTCTTTTCTGAAGATACAGTACGCAAGGCCTCTGAGTTATTTCTAATGAGATCAAACCAGAACAATGCAACGCTGGAGCATGCCAAAGATATCGAAGGAATGTCCGTTGTTGAAAGTTGGATAATTGACAATCCTAAATCGGATAAATCCCAATTATATGGCTTTGATTTGCCAAAGGGAACTTGGATGATCAGCATGAAGGTAAACAATGAGGATATCTGGAAAAAGGTTAAGTCTGGAGAGGTAAAAGGCTTTTCTATTGAAGGATACTTTGCAGATAAATACGAAATGTCAATTCAACAAAACGCTAAAAATGAAATTATTAACCAACTTAAAAACCTACTTAAGTAACATGAAAAAGACACCAAGTAAATCAAGCCCAAAAGGAGGTAAGCGCGGATGCTTATGCGATAACGGAACTTACTCAAAGGATTGCTGCAATGGAGATTTGCAAAACCAAGGCATCGGATCTTTAGTTCAAAACGGAACGCAGATAGTCAACAATACGAATACGACAAGAACTATCGTAGGATAAAAGCGCAACAAATTAAAACAAGTATAGTTAAAGACGTATAAAAGGAAAAAAATGAACGAAAACAAAATTTTAAACAAAGTTCGCGCGTTACTCGGAATGGAAGTAAAACTCGAGCAAATGAAATTAACGGACGGCGTTTCTGTTTTGGAAGCAGACGTATTTGAGGCCGGCAATGAAGTTTTTATTGTTACTGAAGACGAGCAAAAAATTCCTGTGCCAGTTGGTGAGTACGAATTGGAAGACATGCGTATTTTGGTAGTTACTGAAGAAGGCATGATTGCTGAAATTAAAGAAGCAGCAGAAGAAGCTCCGGAAGTAGAGATTGAAATCGAACAACCAGAAGCTGCTCCAGTTGAAGAAGAAATGGCTGCAGAGGTACCGGTAAAGAAAACAGTAGAATCTATCATTAAAGAAACTTTCTTTTCTAAAATGGAAGAACTTGCTGCAGAAAACGAAGCATTAAAAACAGAATTGGCTGCATTGAAAACTGCATCAACTGAGGAAGCAAAAGAAGAAGCTCTGGTTGAGTTAGCTGCTGCAGATGCCGAGCCAAAACCAATTTTACATAATCCTGAGAACGTTCAACCTGTTGAGATGTTCAAATTTGCTTCTAAGAAAAGCAAGTCAACGATGGATCGCATTTTTGAAAAATTAAACAAATAATATTAACTAAATTAAAATTTAAGAAATGGCTACTACCACTTCAATTACTACAACATATGCCGGCGAGTTTAGCGGAAAGTACATCGCTGCTGCATTGTTATCTGCTCCTACCTTAGAAAAAGGCGGATTCACTATCCACCCGAATGTCAAATTTAAGGAGGTAATTCAACGCGTAGCAACAGACGATATCATCAAGAACGCGACTTGCGATTTCGATGCTACTTCTACTGTTACACTTACTGAGCGTATTCTCCAGCCGGAGGAGTTTCAAGTAAATCTTGAATTGTGTAAAAAAACTTTCCACAGTACGTGGCAGGCGGCTGAGATGGGCTTTTCTGCATTCGATGTAATGCCTAAATCTTTCGTGGATTTCTTGATCGGACACGTTTCTGAGAAAGTATCTTCTGCAATGGAGACTACTATCTGGACAGGTGTTAACGCAACTGCAGGTCAATTCGATGGTATCTCTACGCAGATTGCTGCAGATGCCCTTTTACCTTCAGCTCAAGAAGTAACAGGTACTACTGTAACTGCTGCAAACGTTATTACAGAGCTTGGCAAATTGGTCGATGCAATTCCTGCACGCCTTTACGGACACCCAGATCTTAAATTGTATGTTTCTCAAAACATTTACAAAGCATATGTTCGCGCTTTGGGTGGTTTTGGTGCTTCAGGTCTTGGTGCTAATGGTTACGACAACAAAGGCACAAACCAAGTTTTGGGTGATGTATTCTACGATGGTGTTCCTGTATTTATGGCTAATGGTATGGCTGCAAACACGGCTATCGCTACTCCGTCTTCAAACCTTCACTTTGCAACCGGTTTGTTAAACGACATGAACGAAGTTAAAGTTTTGGATATGTCAGATATTGACGGATCTCAAAATGTCCGCGTAATTATGCGTTTCACCGCAGATGCGAAATATGGTTTTGCTTCTGATATGGTTACTTACGGAATCGTAAACTCTGCTAACTAATCTTAGCTAACTTAAAATAATCGGGGAGGGGTATACGCTCCTCCCTTTTTTATAATTTTTAAAATAAAAATCTTATGAGCTGCGATTTAGCTAATGGTCGTCTTGAGGTATGTAAAACGGCAGTGGGTGGCATTGATGCTATCTATTTCGTAAACTTCGGCGATTACACAGGTATCACTTACGATGGTACAAATACAGACGTTATTGATTCCGTTGCTGGAGTTAGTACGTTGTTTAAATTCGAATTGAAAGGTACAAACTCTTTTGATCAGGTTGTAAACTCAAGCCGCGAAAACGGAACTACATTTGTTGAGCAAACTTTGACTTTCACTTTGAAGAACCAAGATATTACTACACACAAAATTGCGAAACTTTTTGCTTATGGCCGTCCGCATGTTGTGGTAAGATCTCGCAACGGATCTTATTTCTTTGCAGGTTTGGAGCATGGTATGGAAGTAACTACTGCTAACGTATCAAATGGCACCGCCATGGGAGACCTCAATGGTTACACTTTTACTATGGTCGGGCAAGAGAAACTGCTCGCCAATTTCATTGATGTTACTTCTGAAACTACTTTAGCTGCTGCGTTTGGTGCTGCAACTATTGACAATAACTAATATCAATCTACTACTTAGAAAAGGCTGCGCTTAGGGGTGGCCTTTTTTGCTTTCGTAACATTTTTATATAGTTATTTGTTACCAAAATTACACCCGCTCGTGTATAAAAAAGCTATTTTATTATGCATTAGCACCCGAATAGGTACAAAAAACACATTTTATTGTGCATAAGGGGTAAAAGTTGCCACTTAAAACGAATAAAAATGTAAAACCTTTAAGCGCAACAAAATCGAACTTATTTAGTTATGAAGATATGATTGTATTAACGACATCAAACTCAGCTCAAACATTTAATTTTATCCCCAGATTAGGAGGATACAATGCGATGCAGATAACGGATGAGATGGAAAACAAAACTACAAGCGTAGCGATTACCTCAAGCGTTGCAGGAGATTATAAACATTCCATTACGGCAACCTTTGATTTAGTAGAAGGCCGAAGCTATACGTTGGTATTGAAAAACGGATCTAATGTTTTGTACCGAGATAAGGTATATTGCACAGATTCGCCTTTAGCCAATTTTAGCGTTAATTACAATCAGTATACGGAGAACGTATCTAACAACGAATTTATCGTAATATGAGCAGTAACATACAATTTGTCAATTTAAGCCAGTACGAAGCTCCTGTAATAACGGAAAGCAAGCGAGATAACTGGGTAGAATTTGGAGGAGAAAATAATTACTTCCAATTTTTAATTGACAGATATAATCACAGTACAACCAACGCCGCAATTATCAACAACGTAACACGTTTAATTTATGGCAGAGGATTAGGAGTTTTAAACGCAGATAGAAAGCCAAATGAATACGCGCAAGTCAAAACCTTATTTCATGACGATTGCATCCGCAAAATCGTTATGGACCGCAAGCTATTGGGGCAATTCGCCTTACAAGTACACTATAACGCAAGCAAGTCCAAGGTACTCCGCGCATACCACATGCCTGTTAACCTCCTCAGAGCAGAAAAGTGCAACAAAGACGGAGAAATAGAGGGCTATTATTATTCTGATGATTGGACGGATACGCGCAAGTTTGAGCCTAAACGCATTCCGGCTTTCGGTTACGGCGGTAAGAATGAAGTGATTGAAATTCTTTATTCAAAGCCCTACACGGTAGGCATGAAATACTACGCTTATCCGGACTATCAGGGTTCGCTTCCCTATGCCCTTCTGGAGCAAAGATAAGT
>Ga0222712_10004140_pt1 | contig 15345 bp, 32 predicted proteins | sample C33_657DmetaG_FD_165043 | JGI IMG/M metagenome (GOLD analysis project Ga0222712, IMG submission 165043) | Estuarine water microbial communities from San Francisco Bay, California, United States - C33_657D | ecosystem: Environmental > Aquatic > Marine > Unclassified | place: USA: California... | reverse complement strand
CGACAGGGCAGTTTTAGTTCTCTGAGTCGGTCAACAACACCTGCTCCTAGTCCGATTGAGTCAACAAGAATCTCTGTGGGTCTACTCTTGTGGTCACAGGCTTCGTATTGGGCGACTACTGCACCTGTTAATTGCATCAGGTCCAAGTTCCTCCACCTCTCAAGAGTGTGTACAACATTAGACTGACGTTTACATAGAACTGAAGAATCGGAGCCAAAACGAGCCACATCGAGTCCCCAAATAATCGGAGCATCTTCATAAGCTCTTGTATCCCTGTGTTTAGCAGACTCAAGCAGCTCCATAGGAATAATCGTGTCATCATCGCTCCTTGGAAACTCACCTAGAACCCTGATCCGATAAGCATTACTTTCCTCGCCATAGCGGGATTTCATGTCTTCTACGTACTCTTTACTCACCCTAGTAGAGTCTATACAGGATACTCTCTTTGTCCACCACTCATCCTTGAGCCGATTATGCGTGTCAAAGAAGAAGCCTGAACTACGTACAGGATTGCCCAACAGTATGGTCAAAGCATTATGGCCTGACATAGAACCTGCGGCAGCCTCGAATACTGCCTCGGGAACACCAGAAGCCTCATCTGCAACCAACATGACGTTCTCAGAGTGAACACCTTGTAGGGCTTCGGGTTGTTCAGCACGGGATGTTCGGGCAGAGATAAACGCCTCGGTAGCGGAAGCCTTTAGTTCTATTCTCTCTTGTTTGACATCCAACAAATCTTGGATAGGTTTGGGTAGTTCTTTGACCCATCTCTTTAGCTCGGCAAACAAAGCGTCATATAGTTGGGCAGAAGTAGGGGCAGTAACCACAACTTTGACGGGATACCTGGTCAACAGGAACCATAGCATTGCCCAAGAAGCGGTAGTTGACTTACCGACTCCGTGACCAGAACGAATACTAATCTTTCGCTCACCAGAGGCTACTGCTGTTAAGAAATCTTGCTGCCATTCATCAGGCTCTACTCCCAAGACCTCTCTAACAAACTTGTTAGGATCGCCCCTATAGAGTGTAATAAACTCAATAAAAGGATTATGAGCCATTGTTTTCCAATGTTTCGACAACCACCTCAGCCTTACCCATGTGCTTTAGGGCTTGTAGGTGTAGATCACCCAAAGAGATATTGACTTGGGTTTTAGCAGTGTCACCATAGTTCTCAGGGTCAAGCTTGGAGGCCATCCACTTACGGGTGTCTACTTGGAGCCTAGCTTTGTTAACTCCACTATTAGAAGTCTCATCTGCTTGGTCAGCAATATCAAGAGCCTCTTCTGCTAGTTTCTCAGCCTTTAGCTTACGTGCAGCGAGTACCGCATCTCTTCTTTCATCAGTATGGTTTATCCAGAAAGAAAGCATGGGTCTAGAACACTCTATGAACTCTGCCAAGCGTCCAATGGTCATTCCTTGGCTAATGTGAGCTGTAACGAACTCTATCCCCCCAAGTTCTTCTATCTTCTTCTCCAACGCTCTCCTCATAGGAAATCCTGCCATATCTTCTCCTTGATTTAATGGTTACAAATTCTAAACTATAAAAAATTTTTTTGGGACTATCTTTTGTGGTTTTGGGTAGGGGTAGGGGGGTCTAGCTTTGAGTTGTGGATTGATGTGTGTTTATGTCCCCTGTTACTGCACCCCCTCGGTTTATCGATAGGGGGGGTAAACCCTTACTGGTAAACCCTACCCTTACGTACTAACCCTTAAGGGTAAACCCCTAGGTAGAAACCCTGGTTAGGGTAAACCCTACTGTATGTTGGCCCAGTACTGTATGCCCATCCAGCTCCTGGGGTAAACCCTAATAGGGCAAACCCTTGGTCCTGAGGTTATGCATTTTTTGCATAGTTTGTCTCAGATACGCAAAGGGATTATGTAGAGGGATGTCTAAAGGGTTTCTCTATGTGTTCTCTATAGGTTTCTAGGTTAATGCTTACCAATACCCTAACCCTTGTCCTATCCCTTATGTATCCTCTCTTATCTCCTATTACATCCCTTACCTAAAGAGGAGCATATGTAATGGGTTATCCCTTTATTCTTTTTATTAATTGTGGCTACAAAATCAAATGGATTATTAGGGTTTTTACGTAAGGGTTTTTAGTTCTTAAATTCTTTGTGTCTTACAAAAAAAGCTTGAAAAGATGGTTAGGATCTTGATGTGTCTAATCTTGGACACTACTTAAAAGGCGTACATATGAAATCAATCATCCTTCAATCAATCTTTGCCATCATTCTCCTAGGTGCAGCACTCTGTTTAATGCTTGCATACTTTGATGTTTTGGTTAAGTAAACACTCTTCTTTTTTCTTTTTAATAGGCGTACACACAATGAACTACACAATCAAAAACCTTAAGACATGGAACACATGGGACGGAGGAGGCTACTCTTGCACTCTTCACTGTGATGGGCAAAAGATAGCCCTTGTGATGAATGAAGGCGTAGGAGGTGAAACCCAAATAATGTCTTTAGATGTTAATGCTCCCCCAGTAAAAATTGACGGATACAGAATTTCTGTAACCCCTAGTTTTGCAAAGCTTGTCGCATATTGCAAAACCCTTCCCAAATGGGATTGCTTGGGTGAAATGCATCACATGGATCCCCCCCTCTACATTGAAGAGTTAATTAGTGAAACCAATTTTCAAAAGAAGGTAACCAATGCAAAGAAGAGAGGCACACCATTTAAATTAGAAGGAGATGATAAATACACATTTAGTGTATTAAATACATTAGACCAAAAGGTAGTTATTAACTATCTTGAAAAGAATCACCCTAATAAATATCAATTAATTTAAAGGCGTAAATATGAAAGATCATACTTGGAAATATTTGATTTGTTCAATGGCTATAACTGACCTTGCAGATCTTGAATCAAATGGATCAATTCCCAATGATTGGAAATTCACACTTTGGAAAGGTAAAACCCTTTATGACGAGGTTGGATCTGCATGGCGGGAAAGGTCAGAAAAAACAGTTTACCTATCCAATAAAAACTCACCCTCTTCTAAACAACGATGGTTTCACCCTGACACTGTAGTTGATATTTTCAAAGTTTATTAAAAGGCGTACATCATGGAAAAACTAACCATTACCATCCAAATAGATAAAGCATACGGAGGATTTCTCTTCTATCCAATATGCGAGAAGGCCAAAACCTTTGCAAAGCTTACCAAAACAAAAACCCTTTCATATGATGCAATCAAGCATATTAAAGAATTAGGTTATGAGGTAGTTTCTAAAGACATGAGTTATCCAGTGGAGGCGATATGATTAAATCAAAAGCAAAAGATAAAAGACATCCAAAGATTATCAATGAATGGATGGTATACGAAGGCATTAATCAAATTGATGATGTCTTTGGCGTATTAATTGCACTAAGGGCATATATTAAAAGCGAAGAGTTTAATAAATATCACGCAGAAAAGATTGTCTCCTCTGTTGTGGCTTTGCTTTGTAATAGTACAGAGATTATAGAGAAATGGATGGAAATAGAAGAGGAGCAAACAAAATGAGAATCACAGATAAAGCCAAAGCTTTGGCGTATCACACATCAGGCGCATATTCTTATGATGCCTATAAAAACTGGGATGCGGTTATTCAAATGTGTTTAGATCTTGGTTATTCAGAAATGGAGACTGAGGCTATCGTTAGATCTAAATGGACAAGATGGGCGTGTGATAGTGATACTAATAGAGGCGGTAAGTATGGATATCACACATCTAATGCCCTTAAAAGGTTTTTAGTAGGAACACCAAAAAAGGAGGTTAATGATCTAGTTTTTGAGACTTTTGGCTTTACTGAATAATCAATCAACATTTAAAAGGCGTGAATATGTTTAACCCTTACAGATCAATCATGAAAAAAGATGGGCTTATCTATAAAAAGCTTTTAGGAACCGCATCAACAAAGACAGTTAAAGGCGAGAAGATGGGCTTCCTAACCGCCATCCTCTACCTAACCCCTAATGACGATCTATGCCCCCTTGCAAAGCTTGCAGGATGCATGGAAGGATGTCTCTACACATCGGGAAGGGGCGCATTTAATAGCGTGCAGCAGGCGAGAAAATCAAAAACTGAGTTTTGGTACACACAACAAAAAAGCTTTTTGTTTTCTCTTTGTGCAGATATTTGGACATTAAGAGAAAAGGCACAAAAGAATAATCAGAAACTATTAGTGCGACTAAATGGCACCAGCGATATTGCTTGGGAAAATTTTGAGATTATTCCAAATAGGACAATTTTTAGTTTATTTAATAGTGTCCAATTTTATGATTACACAAAACATCCATCTAGAAACTTAGAGGGTAAAACATCGGGAAACTATGATTTAACCTATTCATTCTCTAGCATTACCCCCAAGCCAATATCTATAAAAGGTTTAACTAATAAAGATAATTCTAGAGTAGCGGTAGTTTTTCAAAGAAAAGAAGATATTCCCTTAAGCTTTAGATCTTGGGAGGTTATTGATGGGGATGATACTGATGTGAGGCATATTGAACCCAAAAACGTAGTTGTGGCTTTATATGCTAAAGGTAAAGCAAAAAAGGATCAATCGGGTTTTGTTCAAATTAAAGGGGTTCATTATGAATAATATTAGATACTTGAGAGATTATCTTGCAGATATGTATGTTGAAATGGAATTAAATTCTTTTACTGTAGAGATATTCTCAGAATATTATGGCTTAGACGAAGAGGATGGAGAAAACCTTTTAAAACTAGCAAAAAAATGTTATGACCAAAGAGTTGATTTTATTAAAGATATTGAAGAGGTTTAATCATGCACGATATAGAAAAACAACTTGAGATTATTTGGGAAGCTTTACACGCCTATAGAGAGGATTTAATCCCAGAGGGAGATGAGCAATTTGATGAGACTTGGGAAGACATCTGTTTAGCAATGGCGGTGATTCGTGAAGACTTGGGTTTATGTGATGAGGTGAACAAATGAAGGCATGGCACTATATGACCAAAGATGATGTTAGGGATCTAGCAGGGGATGCCCTCAATGTGGCCTGTAAACACATTCAGGACATCATAGGCGTTGAAACTGGGGATCTAGCAGGGATGTACTTTAGTGGAAGCGTTCAGGATGAGATAGAGGCGGTCCTGAGGGATTACATCATCATGGAATTGCAAGAAAAAAATCCTGAATTGCATAAATTTTTAGGAGAATCTAATCGTGCAGCATAATGAAATGGGACAAATGAAGGGAGCAATTGGGGTTTTATTATTGGATGCCTCCGATATGTATGAGGTAATAGATGAGGGTGATTGTGTATATTGGGTTCAATCTTTGGATGATCCTGATTCAAAACCTCTCTGTATTTCACCCTCTCAGTTTTGGCAATTATTGCCATCTCTCTGATTAGGTGATCCAAGAAAAGGGGCTAAAAACCTCTTTTTTTGGATCTCTTAAGTAAGTGAGTACTTACATCCTGGGATCTTGGATCTAAGCGTTTTTTTCTAGTTAAGGCATACCTACCATTGGAAAAAGAAAAAGTAAGCTAAAAAAGCCCTTAAAATCGATTTTAGGCACAATCTGGGCCGTGACTCACGCACCAGTTTTCGCTGCTAAGTGAGTGAGTGCCAACTAACATCGATGATGTAAGTGAGTGCTAACTTACAAAATACTAAGGGTTTACCCTAATCGAGCAGGTTTTTACAAAAAAGTGGCATTTACTTTTTAGAAAGTCAAGTTAACCAATTTTTGAAAGTTCAAAGTTTTTGAAACTTTTAGAATTAGAAAGCATTTTCATTTTGAGTTCTAGAATTTAGAAGTCTCATTATTGTGATATTGAGGGCTTCAATCTGATCTATTTTTTTAATGTGCCACATACGTCTTTGACCATGCCATCCAAGGGTTGGATTTGTGTGGCAGTCTTTGCATAAGGCTATGCAGGTGTACTGAAGTCCCTGCTTGTAATGATGGGCTTCTGATGGTCCTGATGCATCACATACTGAACAGGGAAGTGACTTGACTAAGGCCAGGTGCAATCTTTCCTTTGCGTTCAGCTTATTGTTCATTGGGTTGCCCTGATTTCCATTCTTGCTGAGTATTGGTTAGTTCTCCAGACCTCGATCCTTGCTTGGGCAGCGGTCATTAGCCAACGATACTTCTCTTCCTTTTCCACGGCAGCTCTTATGCCTTCTAGCACTTGGATGTACTCCTCATGGGCATAGGCAAAGGTTTCTTGTTTACCCAGAACTTCAGTCCCTGCTTGGCTCATCAGGTGAGCCTTCTTGGACTTTCGGAACTCCTCCAAGTACAGGCGCTCTGACTTCGCTTGGGCGTACAAGGGTGCGGTGTCGATCAAATACTGAATTGCTTTGTCGGGGCTTGTCTGACTCTCCATGAATTAATCTCCAATGCTTCTCAGCTAAACGTCTTATTCCCTCGGACAAGGAACCATTCCCTGCCAAGGTCAATGCTTGCTCATGGATAGGGGCTACCCTTGCTCGGATAGTCCTGCCTTGTTCGCTGATCTTCTTGCGACCAGCGCCCTTTCTTGAGCCGCCACGTTGTTTCATGGCTTGAATTATATGCTACAGAATCAAATCTTAATAGCTTTCAGTACAAACTGGATTGTTTCCCCATCATCCTCTTGGAAGACAACTTTGAAGTCAGCCCTGTAAATATTCCTAAAGTCTGACATGGGAGTCTTGCCAACTTGTTTCCTATACTCTTCTTGGGATAAGAACACCAACTGCTCTAATTGCATGATTCTTGTATGGCTTGGATCACCCCATGCCCAGACTGAGTTTCTTGATGGACAAGTCGCAAGGAAATGACCATTTGGCTTGAGAAGTCTCCAGAACTCTGAGAACTGAGCAAAGAACAGTTTGTAGTCACCCTGTTGTCCAAGATGCTCTAGCACCTCATAAGCATGGATTTCGTCAAACTCTTTATCTTTAAATGGAAGTGGGAGCTTCATTAAGTCCCACACCACAGTAGGTCTGTGGGTAGCGTTGTAGTCCAAAGTGGTCAGGTTATCCCAACCTTTGGTTCCATCTGTTGCCAATCTTTTAGAGTGGTTAGACCCACAACCGATTAAAAGTTCTGTTTTCATTTTCTATTAGGACAATTACGTCCTTCGTTGCAATTTCCATTACAAGGTGGGCAAGTTTTTTCAGTCATACATCCTCTGTTTTGTAGTTCAGTTTGTGGCTTTGAAAGCGCATAGCAGCTTCCATGTCCATCTCTTTAAACTGCTCATCAGAGATAAGGCCAACAACATTGCGTCCCTCAAACCAAATTTCTTTGATAGATTCGTTGTATGTTGTCTCGCCATCAAACTCATATTCGTAAACAACTGTCACTACTTCGCTACCTGCGCCTGTAGTTGTGTCAAATTCCCAAGTGCTTTCCATGATTTACTCCTGTTAAAAACTAAATATTACCTAATGGTTTTCGTAATACCATAGGGATTTACCCTAATCTAGGCATTCTTTTACGCAAATATCAACTCCTGGCAGACTTGAATAAACCCTTGTCATGTGATGATTGATGATTTGACAGTCATCTTTGTAGACAACCCCATTCATTGCATCTTCTACACTCTTGAGAATGTTGCTTGAATCGGGTTTCTTTATTGGCTTCTCTGATCCATTGGCAATGGCCTCTAGTCGCTTTTTAGTGCATGACTTGGGGATTGGCACTCTGATGTACAGATAAAGGCTAACAGGGGTTTCCAATGGTTCGGAAGCACCCATTGCCTCAATTGCAGCTTCTTTGATTAGGGTTTCGTAGGTTCTTGTCTTCTCAGGAGTGTAGGTGCTGACAAAATTACCCCTTTTGACATACCTTGCCCTTTGCTTACCAACAGGATTAGCGTCTACTTTAAAAGTTACCATAAACGTCATTTCAATAACTCCCATGCAGTTGCGGCACAGAGGGGGACTTGCCCGTTGCCAATGGCCTTAAGTCTGTCCACCCTAGCGTCCACCCCATGAGCCACTCTACCCAAGTCGGGTTCAACTGACCACCAGGAACTGTCGGAGCCGTAAATGTTTTGCTCTTCGTTGCGCCCCTCTCGGCAGCGTAATCCAATCTGTCCCTCAGTTGCCCCGTCTGTCCTGCTCCCTTGTAGTCCGTTGAGCATGGAGTCGGAAAGTTTTCCCTCTCCAGATGGGCTACTGCCGTTACCAATGTTATTTGAGCCTTCTTCGTTCTTAGGTGTTCTTCTGAGCGAGGACCTCTTTTTCCATCCCAAGCATTTGGTGTAGGAAACATTATTTTCGGTGGTGGGTAGACTACTTGCTCCCTCAGAGTTGAGTGGGTTGTCCTGCCCTTCCTGTTGTTCTGATACTGTCGTTCCAAGGCTTCTGGATTTCTTGCGGGTAGTCCATCCATTACTGTTGGAGTGAGCCACAATCCAGATTCTGTCCCTTTGGTGGTTTGCACCAACGTCTTTTGCTCCCACAATTCCCCATTTCGCATCAAACCCCATTGAGGATAAGTCTCCGAGAACGGCTCCAAGTCCCCTAGAAACGAGCATTGGTGAGTTCTCCACAAAGACGTACTCTGGTCCCACTTCGCAAATGATCCTCGCCATTTGCTTCCACATTCCTGATCGCTCTCCATCAAGTCCATCTCCTTTTCCTGCAATGGAAATATCTTGACAAGGAAATCCTCCTGAAATGACTTGAGCAACTCCTCTCCAAGGTCTGCCGTCAAAGGTTTGAACGTCATCCCAAATCGGGAAACTCGGGAGAAGGCCGTCATTTTGTCGGGCGGCAAGTACGCAAGCTGCGTATGGCTCCCATTCAACGGCACAGACTGTTCTCCATCCGAGAAGTTGTCCCCCAAGTATTCCTCCACCAGCACCTGCGAATAAAGCCAACTCATTCAATTTGTCCTTCTTTCATTCTTGACATATAGGTCCTGACTCGATCTCTTGCTCCTGAACCATAGATTCTTTCGCAACGCTCAAGCCTGGCACGTACAAAATCGTTATCTCTGTTTGTTTGCCAAGTTCGGTAGATTTCCCTTGCTTCGGCTTTCTCCAGAACAACTCTGTCTCCAGCATTAGAGATGTTTTTTCTGCTGTATACCATTGGTACATACCCTACTCATCTAAATCGCCAGTTAGGATTAACGCTTCACAAATGAGGCGTAAAGGGATCGGAACACCCTCTTTTACTCTGTCTAGCAGTCTCATAGCTTCAAAGTAGTTCATACAATCTCATTTTCCTTAACACTAGCCCAATTTTTACCAGTTTTTATTAAGCTTATATTCATTGGTGAGACATTGTATAAACTTGCAATTTTTGTTTGATTCATATTTTTACCAAGCATTTCTTTAATTTCAACAACTTCTTTAATAGTTAATTTTGCTCTAGGATGTTTTTCTCCAAATCTACCTATAAATGCTGATGGCGCATTACGGCCTTTTTTAATCATGTCGTGCGTATTCTCATAAGCTGTACCAAGAAATAAATGTTCTGGATTTATGCAATGAGGAATATCACATTTATGGCATACAAGTAAATTTTTTGGTATTTCACCATTGTGGATAATCCAAGATGCACGATGTGCGTTTATAGATTTATTTCTAAAACTAACCCATCCATACTTCAAGCCAGACGCATTTGGCTTTAAAAATCCTTGATACAACCAACATCCATTGTCATCAACAACAATTCGTTTAAGAAATTTCATGCTTTTCTCACTTGCTTGGCAAACTGTCTAAAACTTTCAGGCATTGGTGCTGCCTTCAAAGCATCAGCCTTAATCTTTTCTAAAGCAGGGTCAGGCTCATTTTTACTCGGAACTGTGAGCCTTACTATGTCGGCAGGATTTGCTTTTGTCGCAACCCAATCTGCTTTAAATGCTTGCCAACCACGAACAACACATTCCTCCAAAGCTTTCTCTAAAGTCCAACCTGCCTTGTTTGCTTCACTTGTGATGGCATCAATGGCTCTTTGGGTTATCGGTGCTTTCTTGGCTTTCCTCAAAGATTTGAATTCCTGCCAAACAGAATCAGAAACACCGCTAGGTGGTGCAACGCTAGTTGCCTTCTTCTTTGTCTCTGTCTCTCTCTCTCCCTCTGTCTCTGTCTCTGTCTCTGTCTCTGGGATAGCAACTTGCTTGCACTCTGCTATCACACCGCTAACAACATTAAAAAAGTCGTTATCAATCAATGGCTTAACTCCATCTTGATATTCTTTTGGTGTGATGTGTAGACGAAAGACTAGCTCATCTAGTGAGCCATCAAAAACACCATCTTTTGATTCACTTGCAAGCAACCAAAGCATGGGTGCTATCGCCTTGCTTGCAATAGGCAAGCGCATATAAGCCCTGTCGTTTAACAGGTCACGATGAAGTTTTATCCAAGGGGGGCATCTGTCTTTGTAATGTTGAAAGACTGCCCAATTTTTTGGCTGTAAAAGCATAAAGTTTTCCTCGCTCTGTCCACCCTCTAACAAAAAGAAACAATGGAAGGAGGGGAGGCTCTCTTTTCGGAACGGGGATCAATCCATTCCTATCCATGCTTCAAAACATTGTATCAAATATATTGATTGTTGGTAATTTCATTTGTTGGTTGTCTGCCAAGCAATCGTCTAGCCTGAGAGTTCATTACCGCATATTCAGCCTTGGTAAAGATACCAACCGCATTCCTGATGTCAAAGGGGTTGAACTTGTCCAGAGGCGCATCATTGGCGGCTTTTGTGGCATCAATCATGTGTTCAGCAAGGGTGTATTTCATTATCCAACAACGTCCCATCTTGATCTTTTCAGCAGTAGCTTGCTTCTTACGAATCAGTTTCTTGCAAGCGGCAACAAGGGAAGTCCTTGGGATGCCTGTCAGGTTCTCCATGTCATAGGATGTTAGCGATCCATTTTGCAGACATTTGATTATGGCTTCTTGGGTCATAGGTTCTCTAGGTTAATTGGGCGGTTTAGATGGAGTTCTAGCGTCCTAGCGAGAAGGGCTGTTAGTGCGGCACTAAAGTCCTCTGGCTCGGTTGTATAGGCTTCAGCCATGTTTTGTGCGTACATAAGCAATGTATCGGCACACGTTTGTTCAATTTGTTCGATGTTCATACCACTAGCCTACCATGATAAAAAAGTTGCGTAAATTAGGGAAAACCCCTATGTAAATTCAGGAATCTATGTGGCACATTATGGGTGTGGGCAAACAGTAACCCACGTTTAACAGGAGTAAATATGCCGATTCTTAATGGAAAAAAGGTTGTAGACCTAGAGGTAGATGGAGTGGTTAGCGGAGATTATCCAGACTTCTGTGATGCCTACTTTTCAAATGGATGCTACGAAGATGGAACACCATTGACAGAAGATGAGTTGAATAAACTTACCGATCTGGCGGGTGATGTTCTGTGGGAAATGGCGTTTGAGAGTCTCACATGAAATCAGTATTTGTCCAGTATTCTGAACATTTCTCAGACATCCACTACTGCCCCTATTGTTTGACAATCAAAGGGGATAAAATAGTTTGCTGCCAAGAAGCAGACTTTATCGAGTTTAAGGATTTATATCCTGAACAACAAAAAGAGATTATTCAACAAGAGTTAGATGAAAATCAAAGGAGTTAATATGTCAATAGAAATGTTACTTAAAAAGAACGTCAACGAACACGTTGAGAAGAAGAATGGCCTTTCTTACTTATCATGGGCATGGGCATGGGCAGAGGCTCTCAGAGCTGATCCTACCGCTACCTACAAAGTAGAGATGTTTGGCGACAAGTGTTTCATGGACATCAATGGTACGGCAATGGTGTTCGTTACAGCCACCATGTTTGGTAAACCAATGACCTGTCAATTGCCTGTGATGGACTATAGAAACAAGGCCATCCCCAACCCTGATGCTTTTGCAGTCAATACAGCAATCATGCGGTGCATGACCAAAGCCCTTGCGTTACATGGCCTTGGGATGTATTTGTATAGCGGAGAAGATTTGCCAGAAGAGGGTGATAAGCATGAAAAAGTAATTATCACGCCAACTCAAGGCGCACAGGACAATATTCCTATTGAGGATTTAAGGTATCTTGAAGAAGTGGCAATAGAATTGATTGCCATGTGTGAGCAAGGTGATCCAAGGGCAGCCTTGGTTAAGTTGGATGAAGAGAACCTAGATAACGAGCAAAAGATCGCTCTATGGACCCTTCTTCCCAGTAAAGTGCGTTCAGCATTAAAGAAAGCAAAGGAAATCTAATGGAAAAGCGTGACAACTCAGGTGTTTTGTTCAAAAACGATAAAAAAGAGTCAGAGAAACACCCTGACTACAAAGGAAACATCACAGTTAATGGTCAGGATTTCTGGCTTAGTGCATGGATTAAAGAAGGTAAGGGCGGTAAGTTCATGGGACTAGCCCTCTCACCCAAAGAAGAGTATCAGCCAAAACAAGCCCCTAAAAAGGCAAGTTTTGATGACCTAGATATGCCGTTTTAAGTTAATATAAACCTGGGGTGAAAGCTGTTTTATACTTTTTGAAAGCTTGTAGACGAGCAGTCGTAGCCCCGCCCAATAGGAGTTAATAATGAGAGATCTTTTTGATAACATGAAAGAATCAATAGACAGATTCTTTGGTACTGAGCCATTTAAGTTGGTACGCAAAGATGACCCCATAACGAGCCAACAGGCGGCTCAAGCAGTTGATAGCACCAAGCTAGAACAAATGGTCTACGAGGCCATTAAGAGCTTCCCAGATGGGTGTATCTCAGACCAAATACTAGAGATGTATCCAAACTACCCATATTCCTCAATCACAGCAAGGTATCGTGCTTTGTTAGACAAGGGATTTATTGAAGTTTCGGGGGTCAAACGTGGCAAGTTTGGCAGAAATCAACGAATTATGAAGGCCAAGTAATGCTAGAAAAACCACCGCATTCCAAGATTAGCTACCCATCTGTAGCAACAAAAGACTTTAAATGGGAATCAGGATCGGATGTTCAGGCTCTATGGAAAAAACATGGATGGACTCCACCAAGCGAAAAGATGCTTCCCCCACCACCTGAAAAATTTACTGAGTTAAGGAGAGTTAGATGAATAAAAATAAAGCATTACGTCTTGCACTTGTAGCGTTAAAAGATTTTAGTGTTGTTGATAAACAGGCATTTGAAGCAACTGTTGCCATTAAAGCCGCACTAGAAACAGAAGACCATGAATGGGAAGGTCTGACAGAAGAGGAGTTTGTTTACTTTTGCTCTTTTGTTGACCACGATACACTTAGCCAAATTGAAAATGTTTTAAGGGATAAAAATGAGTTACGCTGATATAGAAATTCGCATAATCCAATGGGCAGAAGCCCGTAAGATCATTCCTAATAGCAACCCAGAGTCTCAGCTGCTCAAGGCTGTCTCTGAGATAGGAGAACTAGCAGATGCCACCATTAAAAAGGACAAAGAAGCTATTGTTGATTCTGTTGGTGATGTCATGGTCTGTCTTATCAATTACTGCGCTTTGCAGGACATCAATCTGGTAGACTGTATGGAAGTTGCGTACGATCAGATTAAGAATCGGAAGGGCATACTATTGCCCAACGGAGTGTTCCAAAAGACACTTGACTGACACAAATTTAGCCTAGTATTTCATTGCAACAATACGTTGCGTCAGGAGAAAATCATGAAATTTGAAATGGAATTTGGTTGGATAGGCAGTGAGAAAATTACAGTTGAAACCCATGACTTTGAGAAGATTCAAGTCATTCAAGAATTTATTGAGTTCCAAGAGGAAAATGGATGGGCAGTTGAATATGAAGCTATTGACTGTGATGAAGAAGAAATTGAAGAAGAAGAAGTCCCACAATTTGCTTTAAACGCTCACGAGCCTTTGTAGCTTGTTGGCTACTTTGCCAACAGATAAAGCCCCACATTGCTAAAGGCGTACCCTGCGTACACGATAGCCATGTGTGGGTTATCTTTCCATAGCTGTTCACCAGCAATATAGGCGTAGATAGCCCCCGTCAAAATGATTAGCCATGCACTCAAAATGCACCTACATCAATCACTTCACCCCTAAACTCAATGTGATCTTCATCAAACTTATGGACTAATTCAGGCCATAGAAGTTTTCCATTAAAGAAGTTCAGCACAGCAAACCCTGATCTGTGATTGTTAGGATTTATCTCAGCATAGGTAAATTGTGGGCCATCAGTCTCAGCCAAAGTCCCAGTATCTACCCCATACCGAACCCCGTTGTAATCGCTAAAAGGGGTGACTTTTAAAGAGTGTAAATGGCCAGTAACAACAGACACACCAGCATTAACTGTATTGTTGTGAGTAGCATGGATTCCACCCTTATATCGGTGTTTGATAATTACTTGCTCAGTAGGCCATACTGCCCAACAGAAGTCCCAATCTGGGATATGGTCTGTCAGCTTAAACCCTTGAACTTCTTTAAATTGTGGTGCGTGTTGCGCTAAACGATTACCAAATCTAACGTCATGGTTTCCCCATGTAAACAGTAGCTTTACATTGTGTCTGGCTGCTTTAGCGGTTTCCTCAATCTCACCCAACGCACCTTGCGTAGCTTTTAGTTCCTGAATGACAGAAGTTTGGGGAAGTTCAGTAACGTCATGGCGTGATATGGAAGCTCCATCAAACGCATCACCATTACATATTACCACCTTGGGTTTAAACTGTTCTATAGCCCATAGAAGCCCTTTAAACGCTGTTGTTCGTTGACCAGGTATGAAGTGGGCATCAGAGAACACAATCACAGTCCCATCCAACATCCCAAGTTCTATTTGTTTTAGCGGAGAGAAAGATTTGGGCTTGTTTTTATCGTATTTAACACCACGAAAGTCTTTTGCGGGAAGTGTCATTTTATAATGTTCCTCAATCCACCTTCTACGCAGATGAGTAGCCCTGATACTTATGCCAAGGTGTTCAGCAATTCTTGTTGCAGACTCATGTTGACCCCATAGTTGGATAAACTCGGTATCTGTACAGGTTTCGTTACTGCTTCCCATAAGAATCCTTTGAGAGTAATTTTTCTAGCAGATTGATAACCCTATGCTCTTGCATTTCAATCTCATCTTGAGATGATTTAGGGTCTTGTGCTACAGTCATTAAGTCGTGTAGGAACACATGAAGTAGCTCATGCAAAGCAGTCTGATCCAAAGACTCTGGGGTGACTTTCTCAGCACCAAAGTCTCCCAAACGATAAACAGCAAGTCTTGCATTAGGAGTAAACTCAACAGAAGCCATTGCAGATTTGGCTGGCTTGCTTCCCTTCTCTATTCTCCAATCACCCAGACTAAGCACTTGTTGCCACTTTCTGACACTTTGTGCAAACAGTTGTGATTGTTCTGGCGTAGGAATGTTCGACATTTCAACACCTTATACAAGTATTGTTACAGTTTAATTTAACAAGGCGCACTCAGCAA
>Ga0222712_10004139_pt1 | contig 15348 bp, 17 predicted proteins | sample C33_657DmetaG_FD_165043 | JGI IMG/M metagenome (GOLD analysis project Ga0222712, IMG submission 165043) | Estuarine water microbial communities from San Francisco Bay, California, United States - C33_657D | ecosystem: Environmental > Aquatic > Marine > Unclassified | place: USA: California... | reverse complement strand
TTAGCTTCGGTGAATCTAGCTTTAGTAAAATTATCAAGGCCTTCAATTGAACATAATTTATTCAAAGTAGTTTCCTTTGGCCATAAATAAATGTTGTTTTGTTTTACATTATAGTGATACGCAAACCATTCACATATAATTAAAGAATCGCCTTTTTTAACTAAAGAATAATCACCATCCAATTTCTTAGTATGTTTAAACATAGCAGTTAATAATGGATTATTTGCCATAAATTCATGCAAAGACCTATTAAATTGAGATGGAATAATAACTCGCATCTCATGCTTATTCCAAGGTTCTCCTATATTGGTGTAAATTGTAATATCAACCAAATCATTTAATGTTCCTGAATTAACTACTACTAATGTAAGTGGAGTAGATAATACTTCATCTTGCGTTTCTTTACGAAGTTCTTTAAATTTCTTATCTTTTAAATCTTCAACAAAGATGCCTTTATCGGTTTGGATTTCATTTACAACCGATTGTTTAATTACGAATTGGTTAGATAAGTATCTAGTATAACAATCCGTTCTATGCTGTCCATCAACATTTATATATTCATATCCTTTGGATTTAATATTGTTTAAATAATCCAAAGTATCTTTTACAGATTCATATTGCGCAGAACCTTCATCATAACTTTGAATAAGTTGTTCACAATAATTAATAACTCCATTAATACTAATTAATACGATTGTGTAAATGTTTGAATGTCCTTTCAAACATGCAGTCATATGGTCTGATGCTATCTGGTCTGACCATTTATCAATTAATCTTTGTAAATTTGTTTCATCTACATAAATTTTACCCGAGTACTTTCTAATAGTTTCAAGCGTAGCGGGAACTACTTTTGCTTCGATTGTTTTTTTAATCATTTTGATTTTGTTTTATGTGACTTAAGGTGTCACTGTTACCTTTGATTTAATAGGGTGTTCTCCCTTTGATTTTTTTTGGAGGGGGTCTCCTCCGATGTTAATGAGTTATCTCTCATTTGTATAACAAATATACGAATTATATTCGATATTACCAAAGATTTTGGACATATTTATCCAACCTATTGATAATCAATTAGTTAGATATTACCAAAATTTGGTATCTATTTCCGTTTCGGGTGCGATTGTTTTCCAATTTTGGATATCCTTATTGAAAGCACGAGTATCTTTTGGATAAGGTCTAATTTCATGCTTAAAGGATTTCATAATTGCTTTCTTTTCTTTCTTATCAGCAGTAATGATTTGTAGGTATCTATGCTTCGGTGGTTCTTCTCTTCTCCAAAATTCTTTGTAACCATCCTTACCAATTTCTCTACGAAGATGTTCTAAATTACCACTACCCCATTTTGTAAACACAGTCCTACTATGAATCCATTTGAATGGGTCATTTGATAGTGAAATACCATAATTTGGCATTAGTGCAATATCAGTATTTAACCCCTGATAAATCCAATTGGTTGCTTGGTAAATGCCACCTAAGTGTTCTTGTCCGTTATCGGCGTAAGAAATAAGTGCTTTGATTGCTGAATCATTTTCTCTAAACCATTTGAATGATTGTCCCATTGCATATGATTCAATATTTGAACCATATCCATCATCGCAATATAGACGAGTTAATTCTAATACGTTATCTTTTGTAAGTAACTCTGAAATAGAAGTTGCTGCTCTTGCTCCAACGGGAAATCCATAAACTAAACATCCAATTAACTTATTATCTTCACCTAGTGCATTGGTTTCATCCATTTTATAAAAAATACCCAATGCATATCTACAAGCTGTCCAAGCATGTGTATAGTGTTTCTTTACGATAATATCTTTTGCTACATCTTTACTAATTGGTGCAATATATACTTTGGATGTATCGCAATAATTTTTGCCTTCTTCTTTCATAACTTTAGTTTATTGGCTCTAATTTAAATATCTCTTCCACAAATTCAGTATTGAGTTTCGGATAAGGTAGAGATGGGTATTTTAATGATTTAAATAATTTCTTTTTTTCTTTTCCATTTAGCAAAATATAAACGTATCTATGTTTGCGTGGTTCTTTTTTAATCCAAAATGGAGATGTTACCATTGTTTGAATTATCTTTGGGTCATTAGTTCCATATTTTACATATGAAGTTCTACTATGATGCCATTCATCAATCTCACTCCATTTAAAACTCCAACTATCATTTGGTCTGATTCTATTTCCCTGATATATCCAATTGGTTGCTTGATATATTGTTCCTAAGTGTCCAACCTTTGGGTCTGAATATGATACTAATGCTTTGATATGTGATGCGTTTTCTCTTAACCATTCGAATGATTTACCAACGAACCAACTTTCAATATTACTACCATATCCATCAAATACAAATAAACGGGTAAGTTCTAAAACCTCCGTTCTATCTAATAGTTCCGAAATGGATGCGCCCGAATGTCTGCCAACCGGGTCACCATAACAAGCTACTCCAATAAGTTTTTCGTTTACTCCACCAAAGAATTTGTGTTCATCGTTTGATATATGAAATAGTCCTATTGCATAAGATACTTTTGTCCATATACCACTATAATGGTTATTAACTATAATATCTTTTGCTATATCCTTACTTACTAATCTGATTGAAAGTTTGGATATATCGCAATAATCTTTTCCATCTACCTTCATATAACTATTTTATCCATTCATTATAAGCTTCTTCGTATGCATTAATTCTTTCCATTTTTGGATTTTCTTCTAACAATTTTCTTGCAGTATCCAAAACTTCAATTCGTAATCCATATCCAGCAGCTTCTACTAGAATTTCTTCAATGATTTCTTCGTTTGACATAACTATTACCTTTCGTATGGCCACTTTATCATATGTGTCCACGTTTGGTTTGTAACTATTTTTTTAATGTTAGCAGGCGAAACTCCATTGTTTCTAGCCAATACTTTGACATTACGATGACCTACTTTCCAAAGTTCTCTAATTTGAGATACTTGCTTTTCAGTCAGCTTGTGCATTGGATGCGCTTCTCCTTTTAACATACGTCTAATATAACACTTTTTTTTGAGAATCACAAATATTTTACTTTAAATTTTCATTTAATGAATTAATATATGTTAATTTTGACTGTACTCCGGCGAATCTATCTACCTCTATCCCATTCTTTTCAACTATTACCGTTGGAACTGAACGTACACCATATTTAGTAGCTTCTTCATATGCTACATCTACATCATATTCTTCAAATTTTACATTTGAAAATTGTCCTTTAATTTCGTTCATAACAGGAGCTAATGCTCTGCATGGTCCACACCATACGGCGCTAAATTTTTTAACTGTTACCATTTGTTTTGTTTTTAAAATCATCATATGCATCCAATAAGGAGTCTACAACTGGATGTCTATGATTGGTTAATAATGTTTGTGAATCCATATCCTTAATCTTCTTTGCAGCTGATAATAAGAATTTGAACCCACTATCTCCTCTATATTTTAAATCTACTTGCTGCGTATCACCACATACAACCATTTTACTTCTTAATCCCAAACGAGATGTAATCATTTCCATTTGGTCGTTTGTACAGTTTTGAGCCTCATCTACGATAATAAATGCATCTAAGAAAGTTCTACCTCTCATAAATGCCAATGGTACAATTTCAACTTGCCCACTTTCTAAAATCTTATCAATCTTTTCTTTGTTATATAATTGATAAAAATTAGAATATATTGGTTGCATCCAAGGCTCCATCTTTTCTCTCAAATCACCCGGTAAAAATCCAATTTCTTCTTTACTTACCGTTGGGCGAGTTATAATGATTTTGTTTACCGTCTTTTTAAATAACATATCCAATGCAACCTGACAAGCTAATAATGTTTTACCACTACCGGCTTTACCACTTAGTATTGTTATGGCGTTATTTAAAATCTTTTCTTTAGCTTCTTTTTGTTCTTCATTTAACTGAATTTGGAACTTAATAGGTCCTTTTGGTTTATCAGTTTTATCTTCTCTAATTTTTTCGGTCAATTCTTTGAATTTTGTTGATTGATTTTCAGCCATTGTATTTAAGTTTATCCTTCACAACTTACACAAGTTTCATCCATTGCTCTCGCAGCGATATCACCTCGTAAAACTGATTCGGTTCTCATATAATATAAAGTTTTTACTCCTTGCTTCCAAGCTTCCATATGGATTTGATTAATCCATTTTGGTTCTGCGGTTGCAGGAAATGCTAAGTTTAGAGAAACTGCTTGGTCAATATATTGTTGTCTTATACCTGCTTGTCTTACTAAATCTAATTGATTAATTTCTTTAAATGTTTTGAATACATCTTTAACCGAATTACATCTATGTGCTCTTTCATCTATCGATACTTCTTTACATTCAACTAATTTTCCTTGCGAAAAACACCATTCATCTAAAAAATCTAAATCTTGCACCGAACCACCATCTGCAAGTATTTTATCCCATACTTCTTTGGTGTTTTTACCTATTTTTTTAAATACTCTTTCCAATTCAGGATTCTTTCTAATAAAAGTTCCTTTTGATGTTTGCTCCGTAAATACATTAGCTGCCCAAGGTTCAATACCACTACTTACATTACCACTCAATTTAGAATTTGATACCGTAGGTGCTACCGCTCTTAGGTGAGTATTACGGAATCCACTTTCTTTACACCATAATGGTTCGCCATATTCGTTTGCCAAATCTCTACTTGCTCTTTCAGATTCAATCTTTAATTGAGAAAAAATCTTACGAGTTTCAAATTGTGCTTGTAACCCTTCAAATGGTAATCCTTTTTGTTGTAGGTAAGTGTGCCATCCTAAAACTCCCAATCCCAATGCTCTACCTCTTTCTGCTGAACGAACTGAATTCTCAAATCCTTTCATATTCTTAGCTCTTTGTAAGAATTCTTCCAATACACCATCTAAGAAAATGGTGGATGTATAAACCAAATCAGTATCTTTCCACTCGTCGTATTTTGCTAAGTTCAAAGAACTCAAACAACAAACGAATGAATGTTGTTCATCGGTATGTAAAACGATTTCAGAACAAATATTAGTCATATGAACTTTCAATCCATTCTTCTTATACATTTCAGGATTTGCTTTGTTCACATTTCCTTTGTACATAATATATGGTTCGCCGGTTGCTTTTCTTTTTTGTAATAATTTACCCCATTTTCTACGAGCATCACTATCACCTTCTTCCAATTTCTTCATAAATTTATCACTAATTACAACACATTGATGTAAGTTAAGTGATTGGCGATTTACATCACCTTTAGGTTCTCTAATCTCTAAGAAATCTTCAAAATCTTTATGTTCAATTTTAATGTTTACCGATGCTGCTCCTCTACGAACACTACCCTGATTGGTTGCAAGTATTGTAGAATCATAAATTTTAGCAAATGGTACAATACCATCGCTTGTTCCATTGCCGGTGATTTTAGAACCTGCAGGTCGTATCATATTGATTCCAATACCAACACCACCTCCGTGTTTTGCTAACAACATCAATTCTAAGTTCTTAGAACCGATTTCATAAACACTATCACCCACATCGATACCGAAGCAAGAGATTGGTAAACCTCTATCAGTACCTGTGTTTGATAATACTGGTGTTGCTAAACATAACCATCCCTTCCAAATGTAATCAAAGAACTTTGTTGCCAATTGCGGTTTATCCAATCTCTTAGCAACTGCCGTAGCAACTCTCCAATATGCATCTTTTGGCTTTTCGCCGGCTTGTAGATATGTTTTGGATATGGTTTTTACATATATCTCATTGTTTCCCCAATAAGGAAAATCGACATCTACTTCCCATCCATATTCTTCTCCGTAATTTTTCATAACTTATAATTTAAAATATATCATCCCAATTTTCACCTTCTCCTGCTTTTGAATAATCCGTTGGTCTCATTGCGAAGAAATCGGTGTGTGTAACTCCTCCCGTAAGATGATAAAACCAATCCAATTCGGATGCTTTCTTCTCATCAAATTCAAAGTAATCATCTCCTCCTGGTATTGGATTATAACCTAATTCTGCTAATTTCTCATTAACCCTCTTTGTAATGAATTCTTTTAAATCATCTGCTTTAAGATTCTCTAAATCACCCATTTCAAAAATTTTATCAATGAACTTATGTTCTAAATCTCTAATGATAAGTGCTGCTTCGTAAATATCCTTTTTAGCTTCCTCCAATAATTCAGGAAACTCCTCACACATATGTCTGAATAATTGACATCCCATTTTTGAATGTAGAGATTCATCTCTAACACTCCATTTCATTTGTTGCCCAATACCTTTCAATAGATTTCTCATTTGGAAAGAATATAATACAGCGAATGATGAGTATAATGCCACACCTTCTGCAAATGCTGAAAAGATTGCTAATGAACGTGCTACTTCTACTCTCGCCTTATGATTCTTTTGTAAATCTTTGGGAGTCCAATCTGCGGTTGTGTTTGTAAGAAGTTCAAATCTTTCTTTCATAACCTCATCATGCATAAAGCCTGCAAAGTCATCTAATCCTAATGTTTCGTTTAAGTATGAGTATGCAACTGAATGGATTGTTTCTTGTGAACCAAACGACATTGCCATTTGTCTAATCTCATGCTTTGGAAACCATTTGGTAACCATACCTGTCCAATAGTCAGAAACTGCACATTCCGTTTGTGCAAATCCTAAAAGAATATTACCTACTAAATGTTTTTCTTCTTCTGTTAAATTTTCATTCCAATCCTTCACATCGCCCTGCATTGGTATTTCAGTATGTAACCAAAATGCCTGCATTTGCTTTAACCAACCTTCATTGTAGTAGTCTGGGTATTCAAATGGTTTGTAGGCGATTCTTTCAGTAAATAATTTGCTCATATTATTGGTCTATTTTCTTTTGAAGTGTAAGTATAACTATATGTCTAAAATTAAAATTTTCTCTTTTCTTTAGAAAACTTTATATGACATTTTTTCAGTTATCCCATATTCTCCACATACTTTTTATGTAATAATTTTTTCTCTAAATTTTCTCCATTTTTAGAGTCTTTTGTTGCGATAACTCCATCTGCGGAATTAGCTGCAAACACATCCATAATTCCGTGAAACGTATCAATCTTAGCAGGAAATGTCATTCCATCAGGTCCAAATCGATTCTTTACAATATGAATACGACCTGTGTTTGATAATTTATCTTTGGTCTTTCTACTAACACTCATAATGAAGTCAGCCGTTTGAACTTTCTTATATGAATCGCCGACTGAATCCGCTTGGATAACTTCGTGGTCAATAGCTGCTCTATTAGTTTGAGTTGCTGTCCAAATTGGAATACCCGTTTCACCACTCAAACCTCTAAGTTCTTCGTAGATACCACCCAATTCTGCATATAATCCATCTCTATTACTACTGCTTTTTAATAAATCGGCGTAATCAATGATAATTAAATTTGGATTGAATCCACTTGCTTTTAACTTTTCAATATGAGCTGATAATGTTTTTGAAGATGCGAATTGTGGTGGATAGTATTTAATACGAACTCTACCTGGCGTATTCTTAATCTTACGAACGATTTCTTCTTTACGTTCTTTATGTTCGGATGTTTGAATACCTGTAAGGATTGTTGTATATCGTTGTCCTACATAACTTTCAGATAATTCCAAAGTATAATGTAAAACATTTAATCCTTTTTGAACTGCTGAACAAGCTATCTTTGATAAGAACCAACTCTTACCAATACCAGAAGGTGCCATTACAACCCCTAATTCGCCGGGACCTAATCCACCATCCATTAACTCATCAACTACTTCCCATCCCGTCGATACTGAATTTCGTTTGACATCTTCCATAATCAATTCGAAATTATCGATGTAATCTAATCCTAAGTCATTTTCTACTCCAACTTTGGATGCTGCCATCATCGTATCTATAATCTTATCGTAGTTTCCTGCTTTGAGTAAATCTACCGATTTTAGAAGGGCATCTTTAACTTTTTGATTTTTAGCAAAAGTAAGGTATTCTTTTTTAACATATGGTAAATCTTCAGAACCAACCTGTAAATATACAGCCTTTAGTTGTTCAACAACAGTCTGCTTTAATACTTTATCCTCAACTTCGCCCACCTTAATCTTAAACACCTCCATAGTAGGGGATGTACGGAATTCATCGAAGTAGTGTTGAACTTCTCCAATAATCCATTGGTTGGCTTGTGATTCAAAAAAAGCTGGTTTAGTTATTTCAGTTACCTGTTCTAAGAACTTTACATCTGATATAAGGGAAGCTACAACTTTAGATTGATACGATTGGCCATATTTGGTTAATGTATCTACTGCTTCCATTATTTAGTTTTTTTCTTTCTTGCTAATTTCTTCTCTTCGATTGATAACTCAACTACTTGGTCGGTAGCTTGGTCGATAACTTGGTCGGACTTGGTCGGTTTACGAGTTGCCAACTTCCATTCTGATTTTGGAATAAACTTCCAATAACCACCTTTTACTCTTTCATCCGCATCAATATCTGCTACTCTACGGATTTCATCTAATTCGTAACCTTTGGCTACTTTAATACATTTAATACACTTCATAGTTTTTCTCCATGTTTTAATTTAAAAATTATTTTAATACCATTAAGATTTCTGATTCTCTTAATAAGGTATATTTTTCTCCATTAACTTTAACCTCAATACCCTGATGGTATGGTGGTAAAATTACTTCATCACCTTCGGTTACGCTCATTGGAATTAATGTTCCATTTTGAGTATAAATTCCAGGTCCTGCTTTGATAACTTGCGCACGTTTTACATCTTCCAATTTTGCACTATCTGGAATGATGATACCACCTGCTGTTTTATCATTTTGTTTTTCTGATTCTTTTAGAAGAACTCTATCTCCTAATGGTTGTGCTACTTTGTCTGTCATAACTTATTTTTTAAAATTTACTTATATGTGAAAATGTTGATTGTAACCAATCGTTTATATTTGGGAAAGCATCTAACATACGATGTTTTAATCCTAATTTTAAAAACGAATGCTTATCAAATTTTGGAATTGTTTCATCAAATCTATCCATAATTTTCATACGAAGATTTCCACTAAATTCCGGTTCTGATAATTGCATCAATTTACGATTTCTTTTTAAGATTTCCAAATTATTCTCAAACAATTCATGTGCTTTTGATTTCTTTGGTAGAGTTTCAATGTACTCTAACATAGATTCGGTTGTATGAACGTTTTCTTCTGTTAATATTGGAAATGCTTTGATAATCGTTTTGGCGCCTAATCCGGTAATACCTTCTACGTTATCTGATTTATCGCCATCAATCATTCTGAAGTTAATAAAGTTATGTGGATGAAATCCATATTCTTCTTTTACTTCATCAATTGTGTAAATCTTTTTCTTAGATGGGGAATATGCGCTAACATCTTTGTTTACTAATTGAAGGAAATCTTTATCCGAACTCATTATCACTACCTTTTCGTTATCTTTCTTTAATGTTGTAGCGATATACGCCATAACATCATCAGCTTCGATACCATCATAAATCATAATGGTTACGGGTAACGCAGATAAAAGTTCTCCCAATGCTGTCATTTGACGTTTCATTGAGATGCCTTCTTCTTCAGGATTCATTTCAACCGAAGCGGCACGATTCAATCTCATTTTGATTTTGTTCTTGCCTCGTTCGGATTTGTATCCTGCGTATATTTCTTTTCTGCTGTTTGAACCCCCTTTACCATCGAATACTACGACTACTCTTGTAGGGTTAATTAGTCGGATGGCGTAGCCGATACTTTTTAAAGTACCGACTATTCCTCCAATATGGTCACCATTATCGTTAAGATTTGGTGCGGTTGACCAGGAACGAATGAAGGTATTAAGACCATCAATAACTAAGGTTTTCGAGTTGCGTTGCAAATCTCCAAAACCTTTATGTTCCTCATCTATTTGTTTTAGTATATCTAAATACTTCTTATTAATCTGACTCATTTGCTCCGTCCGTTGTTGATTCAACTTCATCCGTTGCCGAATTTGTTTTGTATTGTAAAATGGTTGCCTCACAAATCCTACGATAGATTTGGTCTTTTAGTTCTTCGTTCTCTAACATCTTAGTGAAATCTTTAGATTGGAATTTACTAATTTCGCCTGTATCAATATCAATGTATTCATACCAAGCTCCTGCTTGCTTTAAGATTTTAGCATCTTTCATAACTGCCAACCAACCTCCGTAGTTATCAATACCTCTATCAAAGAAGATATCAAAATCTGCGTGTCTCAATGGTGGTCCCATTCGGTTTTTAATAACCTGAGTCCTTACTTTTATACCAACGATTCTATCGCCAACTTTTAATTGACCCATACTTTTTAATCTCAATCTAACTGAACTATGAAATGCTAATGCTTTACCACCTGATGTTGTCCAAGGGTCACCAAACATTGCGTTCATTTTTTGTCTTAATTGGTTTGTGAATACAAGTGCAATTGACTGACGACCAATCATATTGGTAATCTTTCTCATTGCTTTGGAAATGATAATTGCCTTATCAGTTGCGTAACCATCTTTATCATAATCAGCTTCCATCTCTTTCTTTGAAGATGCTGCTGCTACTGAATCAACTACGATTGTAACTAATCTATCCTTATCACCCGTTCTTACTTTCTCAATAATTGTTTCACACGCTTCGAAGATACCTTCAACAGTATCAACTGAAACGTAAAGTAGTTTTGAGATATCTACTCCAATTGCTTCTAAAAATTCTCTACTTACTGCGGTTTCCGTATCTATTAGTACTGCAACACCACCCTTCTTTTGGGTTTCTGCTAAGAGATGGGCGGAGAGCAGAGATTTTCCACTCTGCTCTAAACCCGTAATCTCACTAATACGACCAACCGGCAAACCACCATAAGGACGATTTGAAATTGCTACGTCTAACATTGCGTTACCCGTAGATAACCAATCCTTAACGTTGGTAGGAGCGTCGCCCCCATCATCATCTAAGAAGTAGGCAATCTTACCATCCTTATTTTGTTTGTTTAGAGAATCAGCGAGAATACTCGCTAAATCTTCTTCTCTTTTGGCCATTTGTAACTAATTTTAGTTGTTGAATAAATCATCGAATGCAGATGCTACATCATCTTTTGGTGCTGCCGCTTTTGGAGCTTCTTCCTTTTCCCAAGGTAAATCACCACTAATATCAGATGTTCCACCTAAATCAACTGATGGTTGTTTTGGTGCGGATACCTTTGGTGCTTCCAATTCTTCAACAACATCATCGGTAGCTACTGCTGCTGATGGGTTTAACCAATTCTCTAATACACCTTTTAATTCAGCGTAAGATAATTCTGAATATAATTCAGTAATATCTTTTTGGTTTTCTAATACACTTTGAATTCCTTCTGCTGTATCAGCTACCTTTGATTGAGAAGGTTTAACACGAATAGTTGTTGTTGGATAAGCTGCATTAGATTCTTCTGCTGAAGTAATTTCTAATACGATATCTCTACCATTCATTGGGTCGGTGATATCTCCGTAATCCGGGTCAGCGATGTAACCTAAGATGTCTTGGTAAACGGTCTTACCAAATCCCCAAAATTTAACACCTTCACTTTCTTTACCTCTTACAATAACCGGTGCGAAAGTTCTTAACTTTGGCTCCATTTTCTTACCTGCTTTCCAATCATCGGTATCGCCTGTACGTTTAAGTTTTTCTGCAAACTCAACAATAGGGTCAGGTCTACCAAACGAAATTGGAGATAGATAAGTTTTGTTGTTAATGTTGTAGTGAAAGAATAGTTCAATAAAAGGAATATCTTTGTTGAACTTGTAGGGAACTAATCTAATTTGATGTTTTCCCGGTGTTGGCTTCCAAAGTGAATCTGATTTTTTGGAAGTGTTTTGTAACGAATTGAATCGTTTCAAGGCTAATGAAATGTCCATTTTTCTTTTTGTTTTAAAGTTAATAATTGTTTTTAAAGTTGAGGTGTATATCGATATTACCTATATCTAAATATAACCTTTTTATCTTTTGTTGTATCAAATATACAACTATTTTTTTAATTTTCCAAATTATTTTGCCCATTTTCCTCTACTCACCAATTGGGCAATTATACCATATACAGATAAATCTTCATATGTATCTTGCACCGATTCTCCCACTTCATCCGGCTGCCCTAATACTACTAATTGTTTTAATCTTTGAACCTTATCATTGATTCTAAACCAAAGACCTGTTAGGGATAGTTTAATATCTTCTTTACTTTGCAACGCAGTACCTACCGAAATATTACCAGGTCCGTAGTTTCTTTGTTTCTTACAAAATGTTTCATACATTTCATTTTGAATTTTTGCAAACTCTGCCATCATTTCAGGATACATTCGTTCACAATGTTCTCTTGCTGTTTCTTCTTTCATATAACTTATTTATCTAAATTTAAATTATCTGCTTCAACTCTTTGAAGGATTATAATAGAACCTACGTTTTCTCTGATATTTGAAAAAGAATGAATTCTATATTCTCCATTTTGTCTTACAAAATCTAATACTGCATTTTGTAATTCCTTTTGAGTCCAAAAATCATCAATCATAATAAATTTAGCTTCTAATGATTTAGTTAACATTAGTTCTTCTAATAGCATATCGTATGTGTGAGTACTATCTAACCAAGCTAAATCAACTTTAACTCCCGTATTATTTAATTGAGTAAGTAATTGAATACTATTAATGTTCTGATAAAAAACTTTATTATCATCGTAGTATTCGTTAATGAAATTTACACATCGCATTGATTGATTATCAGAATGTGCATCGCATGTAAATAATTTGAAATCTTCTAAAGTTTCATATAGAACGTAACTAAATGAACCATAGTTGGTTCCTGTTTCTAAAATTGTAAATGGGGTTTCTGCATTGAGAAACTCTCTCATAAATGTAGTACCACGTCTAGAATTGTTTAGGTCATAATCTGAAATACCATCAATACTTCCGGCATTTCCTCCCCAACCCATTCTATTGTTTAAACTTTCATTTATAAGGAATTCGTAAACTGGTCCTTGGTAAATATCCTTCATAATTTATTAAATTGTTTATTTCAACAAATATAATAAATTAATTTTGAATTTCCAAATTACAAATTAGATAAATTTAAATTTTTGAAAACTTTTGTAGGAATTTTTTTATATCCGTAATTGGATGTGGTAATAATACAATTTCTAAATTCATCCCAATCTAATTGATATGATGTATCTAATTGACCACCTGTTTTAGATTTAATAACTTCGTTTAAAGCATTAATTGTATATATTGTATTTGATTGTTTCTTTCTATGAACCAATATAGTTTTCCATTGAGAATCTATTGGAGCAGAACCCTTTTCCACATTGTATGTTATAAACAAATCATTTTCAGTATTTTTACTTTCTAATACAAATATATTTGGATTAATAAGCGTATAGTTTTTTAATACAAATTCTAAAGATGTATCCAATTCATTTCTATATGTAAACAAACATAAAAGTTGTGTATTCATTTTTTATCTTTTCTTTTTATCACATGATATAATATGCGATGGATTTACGTTATTTGGTGTCATCCATTTTTTACCACCAAATGAACCAAATTTGAATCCAGGATTATATGACCACCCCATACAACATTTTTTAATAATCCCATCCAATTCTTCATTTACAACAGCGCCAGTTCTTTCGTTTACTTTACTTCTTTCATTTGAAAAGTAATTAAAATCGGTATCATTATTATTTATAGTTTGTACAGACGCACCTGATAATGTGTGTAATCTTAATAATTTTTTATATTCTATTTGTTCCGATTTACTTAATGGTCCTACACCATTTCTTAAAGCGGTTTGAAAAGCATTTTCAGCTTGCTTATCGGCTGTTGCTAAAATACTTTTATATTCTTCTTTTGAAATAACATTGTTTTTCAATGCCCAATCTAAATGAAACATTATTTGCTTTTCTCTTTTTGCAACATCTTGTGTAGATGGTGGGTATGTTCCATCTTTACTTTTACCATATACAAATTGATGCGTAGTTAGTAAGTTTTGTAAAACTACTTTTGTTTCAGGATGTTTATATTCAGTTTGTTCTACTTTGGAATCACTCTGCCCAGCTCCACCTTCTGCAAATTTAACACTTTGTCCACCAACTAAAACCATAGAGGTTTTAATCATTTTAAAATTATCAGCTATTGATTTTGCAATATTACCATCTTTAGGTAATTTTAAATTTGGTTCTTTAAATGCAATTACATCGGAAACTTTAAATGTTTCAGATGATGGTAAAAATGCATGGTATCCTCTACCTAACATTTTGGAAAATACTAATACTTCCAACAAATCGGGTACAGCCGTTCTGAAATCTTTGTTCATAGTCATTGAACTCAATACATCATCAATTTGCTCTTCAAATTTTGGATTACTTCCGTTTTGATTGAATTTAATACTATTGAATTTATCTAAAATTACTTTTTGTTCTTTTGTTACTGCGCCGTTTCTTTGAAATAATTCCGAAAATTTACTTGTGTATAATTTTTTAACATTATCAAAAGTTTTTGCTCTACCTTCTGGTGTGGAAGTATCTCCAAAATCAACTGCTTCAAATTTACCAGCAGTTGTCATCATTTCCAATTGCTTATTATATCTTTTCAATGCAGCAATTGCAGTCTTAGCTTCTATTTGTGCATTTGGAATACCCAATTTATTAAGTTCCAAAGCCAATTCTTTTTCTTTTGGTATTGAAATTGGTTTATGCGTAACACCTTCTAACACAACTGAACCATCTTTGTTTTTTTCAGCCGTAATTGTCTTTCTAGCTTTAGTTATTTTATTTGCAACAACTTCTTTTTTACCCAACGCACCTTCTTGTGCTTTTTTAGATTGTAATCCAAATGACTGAGTAAGTTGTTTTAAAGCTTCTCTTTTTGTAGAACCAAATTCTACTTTTTTATGTTTTTTAAATTCACCAGGTGTTACATTTGCAATATATAATGTAGCTTCACCTTCTTTATCTTTAAATGCTACAAATTTTTGCAATAAATCTTTTTCTTGTGTATTAACATTTTGGCCTGATATCATTTTTTCAAATCCACCTACCAAAGTTTTAATACCTCTATCTCCTAACGTTTTCTTTAATTCAGGAGAAAAATCTTTTTGAATAACCTGCGCTAAAGCGGCTGTTCTTTTGGAAACTTCTTCAGGTTTTAAATTTAAACCAGAAGTAGTTGGAGTAGGTTTTACTTTCGGTTCTGATTTGGTTGGGAACACACTTGCTCCCTTTCCTTTACCAAATACATTTGGCTTTTCCTCATCATCGGGTCCAGCATCTACTGTTTCCAAATCATCCTCACTATATCCACCCTTATCAAGCATACTACTAGCTA
>Ga0222712_10004138_pt1 | contig 15349 bp, 19 predicted proteins | sample C33_657DmetaG_FD_165043 | JGI IMG/M metagenome (GOLD analysis project Ga0222712, IMG submission 165043) | Estuarine water microbial communities from San Francisco Bay, California, United States - C33_657D | ecosystem: Environmental > Aquatic > Marine > Unclassified | place: USA: California... | reverse complement strand
TAAAGATATTTTAGTGTATTTTGTTGACGGAGAAATGGTAGTTCATTTAAACACTTTCCAATTGTACGGAATAAGAGATATAAGAGATTTAAGAAAATTAATTGAATTGGTTTATGGCGAATAGAAAATTCAACCGAAAAGAACCATTAGGAAAAAATGGTGAACGCTTAATTTGGGGTGTTGCAATTGTTGTTTTAATTGCAGTAGTAGCTAAATGTAGTGGCGTGATGCCTGAATAGAAAATAAATTTTAAATTAGTAGTTATGAAAATCACATTAATAATTTTATCAGTAATTGTTTTAATTGTACTTTGGAAAGTATTTTTAAGACCAAAGCCAAAACAATCAATTGAAAAATCCGCTCTGGGAGTAAAAAAATCAAAGTTTCATAATGCGTGGGAAGTTGTAATTCTTAATGGAAAACACCAGGGGAAAATAATCAAACGATTTCACAAAAGAACACATGCTTTTTTGTGGATCAGACAAAATCAAAATAAAAATCTTAAATTTAAGTCATGAAACAATTAAAATATTACGCACTAGCAATTTTTGCGCTATTAGTGTACATTCAAATCAGAGTATTAAAATCTGTAATTATTTGGAAAGGTTTGCCAAATATTCAAACTTGGGTAACTGAAAAGGAACTCGTACAGAAAGACATTACTGGATTAATTTTCCTTTGGCTCAATTTATCTGTTTTATTGATTTTTGGCTGTTTTTGGTTTATAATAGGTTTGGCAATACAATTGATTATTTTACTAACTTTGTTTATTGCAATTCTTGTAAAAAGCAATAGATTTAAAAATTCAGGTTATGAAAAAACTAATTAAAATCGCAATCATTTCTTCTTTATTTTTGTCAATGTTTGCATGTTCAACTGGAGTAAAAAAAAAGTTGTTTGTTGAAGTAATTGATGGACAAGTTGACTTAGTTATTAAAAAACAATCAGGAGATTTAACACTTACTGAAAGTGATACAATATTGGTTGAACAAGGCGAAAAAATCAAATACGAATATTCAACTCCAGATGATATTTTGATACGTTTCTGGGACGTTCAAATTGAATATATTGTTGAGGAAAATTATTCAGATATTCACAAACATAGTGGTAAATTTAGAATTTAGTCATGGGTGCGCCAAAAGGAAATGAGTTTTGGAAGATGCGTTCTAAACATGGACGTGATACTTTATTTGCAAGTCCTGAGTTACTTTGGGAAAGTGCGTGCGAATACTTTGAATGGTGCAACAGTAATCCAATTGTAAGTAGTAAAAACACAGCTAGCACAAACGGAAGTAGCAACGAGGTTAAAGAGTTTCAACGACCATTTACAAGACAAGGTTTATTTTTCTTTTTGAAGTGTTCAGATAATTGGTTACAAGAATTTAAAAAGAATTGTTCAGAAGATTTTTTGGGGGTCGTTAGAGCAATTGAGCAAACTATCGACAATCAACAGATAGAACACGCTATGGTAGGCGTATTTAACTCCAATCTAGTAGCACGTATTCAAGGTATAAAAGACCAAACAGACCTAACTACCAATGGACAATCCATAAACCAATTAACACCCGAACAAGCAAAGAAAAAAGCTGAGGAGTTAGACAATGATTACTGAAATTGAGTTAATACGTGCAAAATGTTTAAAGGACTTTTCTTTTTTCACTCGTTATTTCTTCAAAGAATTAAACGGAAAGCGTTTTAGTGTTAATTCACACCATCAAGTTTTATTTGATGAATGTACATTAATTGCAAATGGCCAAAACAATAGAACGATCTTCAATGTGGCGCCAAGGTATGGAAAAACAGAAATAGTTGTAAAAATGTTTATTTCCTGGTCAATCGCAAATAATCCAAAATCAAGGTTTATTCATTTGTCGTATTCAGATACTTTAGCACTTGATAACTCAGAATCAATAAAAGACCTAATTCAGTCGCAACAATATCAAGATTTATTTCCATGGGTACAAATCAAAAAAGACTCCAAAGCTAAAGATAAATGGTACACCACTGAGGGCGGTGGCGTTTTGGCACGTTCAGCCAGTGGACAAGTTACTGGATTCGGAGCTGGACAAACTAACTTTGAAGAAGATGAAATCACAAAGTTTGGAGGTGCAATTATTATTGATGATCCAATTAAACCAGACGATGCAGAAAGCGCAACATTACGAGATAAGGTAAATTTCAAATTTGATTCAACAATTCGGAATCGAGTTAACAGCCGTGAAACTCCAATTATAATAATCATGCAACGTTTACACCAAAACGATCTTTGCGGATATTTGATTGATATTGAACCTGAAGATTGGCACGTTGTAAGCATGCCGGTAATTAAAAACGATGGAACAGCCCTTTGGAATGAAAAACATACAATTGAAGAATTAAGACATTTGGAAAAAGTTAATGAAATGGTTTTTCAAACTCAGTACATGCAAAATCCAACACCTAGAGAGGGATTATTGTTTCCGAAAGAAAAACTTACTTTTCAGGATTTCACAACTATTGACTTCAAAGATAAAATTGGTAGTTTATCTTACGTAGATATTGCTGATACTGGAGACGATAACCATTGCGTTATTATTGGAATATTGCACATGAAACGCATTTTCATTACAGACGTTTTGTTTACCAAATTGGGAACTGATTTAAATGTTGATCTTACAGCAGAAATTCTAAACAGAAATATTCCAGAGTTTGTATTGATTGAATCTAACTTTGGCGGTGGAATGTATGGACAGTTGTTAGCACCTAAACTAAATAAAATAATTTCAGTTAATCCAGTAAAAGCCAAATCAAACAAACATGCTAGAATTACGCAATTAGCGGGCTTTATGAAAATGTATTGTGTATTCCGTTCTGACTATGAAAAAGGAAGCGACTATGATAAATTTATGCGTAATTTAATGGAGTATAATAAAAACGGTACGGTAAAACACGACGATGCACCCGACTGTTTAGAGGGGTTATGTAAGACCGCATTAGATTTGCATATTAATTACTTTGATGAAATACCAAGTAATGATTCAGCTTCAGCAAGTGAGTAACCAATAGAAACAAGTCCCTGAATAGCATTTGCTTTAGTTTGTGCAGTTTCAGCTTCAGCTTTCTGATCAACTTGCATACATGGTAAATAAGAGTAATCCAATTCAACATAAATACCTTTAGATGTAAGTTCCAAAGAATCATTTAAAGCAAAACAAAACTTTTCCGCAAATGGAATAATACAATCCTGGTAAGCAGATTTCAAATAAGTATTTGCATTGTTAAAAGTTGCGCCTTTGTCTTTGCTAAATAAATTATCATTCAATCCAATTGCATCAATTACTCGTTGCATTGTCAAAGAAATAGTTTCAAAAATCATTTGATCTTTGATACCAAGTGAAAGCTGAGTGTAGTCTATTGGTTTATTTACGATGCGTATTGCGCTTTGATTATCAAAAATTCCGTTTTCGTCTTTAAAATCCTTTTCAATTTCAGTTCTATCATTAGGAACCAAAGCAGTCATTCCATTTGGATTTGTCTTTGGAGAAATAACACCAATTGCACCACGTTTAGTAATATTGACATTATTAAATCCATGCGCCCCTCTAGCATTTGTAATTGGCATTTCAAGAGATTGAAGTATTGATTCTCCTTTAATACCGTTTTTTGAAAAGTTTTTAAGGTGGATTATTTCGCTAGGATCAAACCTTTCATTATTTGACTGTAAAAAATATTCCTGGATTATTTCGCTTAACTCAGTTTGTTTATATTTGACACCGCTTAATTTTATCGCCATATCATCATTTGGTAAGTTTACCAAAGTTTTAGGAAAATCAGATAAACTTGTAGGTTGATTTTTGTAGATATAAACGTTTCCATAAATATCATGATTTACTGATACTGAAATTAACCATTCATTTCTATTCATTAATGGATTTGGTTTTTCAAGCAATTTAATCAATGGGTGGTTTTCAATTGGTTCGTTGGTTTTATAATCTTTAATTACGAAACGTCCATTTGAAAACATTGATGCTTTTTTCATTATGGGAATGTAAATTTCTGAAGTAGTCGAAAACAAATGATATTCATTGTTATTGACAGTTTCCCAAATTACCTGGGGAGCGTTAAAATTTCCTATCTGTAAACTATCCCATAAAGGTAACATTCTGGTCAATCTATCTGTACCACGTAAAGCATTTCTAAAAAGATTTCCCAAACCTAAAAGCGAATTTTCTTGCATAATCAAAATATTTTTATACAAATATAATTCTATTTAACATAATATTGTAAATTTGTACAAAGTTCTGTTTAACATAATATGAAAAAAGAGCAAATTAAGTTGTCAGATGAGCAAATTAAAAAGCTGAAAGCTGATAAGCAAAAGGTAGTTGATTCAACTAAATTGGTAAAGAAATGACTAAAGAAGAACAAATTAAGCACGTTTGGAAAAATCGTGAATTACTTATTACTCAAAAGACAAACGCTGTTAAACATGCTGATGTTGTTTATCATACAAAGATTGAAAATGATACAACTAAAGGAGTGAATAAAGCTGGAGTTGATATTACAGTTGAAGATCCAAGTATTTTACGTGCTAAACTTGTAATTAATACGACAAATTTGATTGATTCCCATATGGATTGCCATATTGCTGGAATTTGGAAAAAATCATTGCAAGAAACAAAACAACTTTATTTGTTGCAAGAGCATGAAATGGAGTTTGATAAAATAATTGCTGATTCAGTTGTTGACGAATTAAAAGCAAGCACTGAAACTTTATCATTCAAATCAATTGGTTTTGATTATCCAGGGAATACTGAAGCATTGATTTTTGATGTACAAATCAAAAAAGATGTAAACGAGTTTATGTTTGATTTATACCGTAAAGGACGAGTAACTCAACATTCAGTTGGAATGCGTTACATTAAAATTTTTCTTTGTGTTGATTCAAATGAAGCGATGTATTCAAGTGAAAAAGCAAACTGGGACAAGTATTATCCAATGGTTGCAAACAAAGAATTAGCTGATCAAAAAGGATTTTTTTGGGCCGTAACTGAGGCAAAAGTAATTGAGGGTTCAGCAGTTGTAAAAGGTAGCAACGAATGCACCCCAGTAATGGAAATTGAAATTGAAAAACAAGATAATGAAGCCGTCAATGACACTTCAAAAGGCGAGCCGTCAAAAGACACTCAAAAAAGAAGAAGAACAATTTAGTATTAACAAGTAAAAACTTAAAAAAATGTTTACTTACAAAACACAAGAAGAAGTTGATAAGATGACGGCTAGCGAGTACGAAACTTATACAACAGAGAAAAGCGCACACGAAGCTGATTTGAGAAAACAAGAAATCGAAAAAGCTATTGAAGAAGCGCAAAAAAACAACGCTACAAAAGAAGAAATTGAAGCGTTAACCGCAAAAAATGCTGAAATCGTTAAGGAGATCGAAAGACTTTCTTTAGAAGCAAAAAAAGCAAGTGAGGTACCAACAAAAGAAAACAAAACTTTTTACGGAGTTTTGAAAAGTACTTTTGAGGCAGTTTCTAAAGAATTGGACGCTGTAATTTCAGGCGAAGCAAAACAAATGACTGTTAAAGCGGTTGTAAATATCACAGATGCAACAACAATCGATGCTTCAGGTTCTGCAAATCACATTAACCTAACCACTAACACTGGTATCATTTCTAAAATCCGTTCAAGAATTTTGGCGTATTTGACGAATGTATCTGTTGCTCCAATGGCTGGAAACCGTGTGAATTGGATTGAGGAACTTGATGAGCAAGGAACGCCAATTTTTATCGCAGAAGCTGCAGCTAAAACAAAAATTTCAGTTCGTTATGAAGAGCGTGAAATGAAGTCTAAAAAAATCGGTGTTTACGGTAAAGTTTCAACTGAAATGTTGCGTAATTTGCCAATGTTGATTCCTTACATTCAATCTAATTTGATGAAAAGAGTTGACATCGTAACTGAAGACCAATTATTCGGTGGAGACGGTACTGGTAACAACTTGAAAGGTTTATCTGAATACGCTGTGGATTTCACGGGTGGTTCAATGGCTGGTACTTTGACTGCACCAAATATTAACGATGTGTTTAGAGCAATTGCTTTGCAAGTTCAAGAAGCGTATGGTACTGCAACTGCATTATTTGTTGAGCCATCTGTAATAGCTAAATTAGATGTTTCAAAAGATGATAACGGTTCTTATTTGTTGCCACCTTTCAGAATGGCTAACGGAAATCAAATCGCTGGAATGACATTAATTGCTTCAACTGGTCTACCTAGTGGGGTTGATTTTATCGGTGGAGATTTATCAGTAGTTCAAGTTAGATTTGCCGATGCTATGAATATTCAAATCGGTCAAGACGGAAACGACTTTACAAACAACTTGAGAACTATCTTAGTTGAGCAAGAATTGTTGCAATTCGTTTCTGCAAACGATGCACAAGTATTGGTACAAGGAACGGTTGCAACTGCAATTACTGCATTGACTATTGACTAATATTAATTAGCCCTCTTTCGACTGATTGAGGGCTTAATATTCAAGTTATGAAAATTGAAATTATTGTTGAAGTTGCTGGAATGAAAGTGGGAACAAAAAAAGATGTTCCAACGGTAATCGCTAGAGAATTAATTGATACGAAAGTAGCAGTTGAAGTAAAGGCAAAAAAAGCGACAAAAACAGACGAAACAAAAGCGTAAAAGATGAGTATTTTAGCACCAAGTGATTTTATAGGTAGGTATGCGATTACGCAACATCAAACCAATGCTAGTAAAATTCAATCGTACATTGATATGGTTGAGCCTAGTATTATGAATGAATTATTTGGAGTTGAATTGCTTGCATTATACGTTCAAGGAGTAGAGGACGAAGATGTAATTTATACAAAACTTCTAAATCCATTCTTTGAAAATTTGGAATGTGGTCGTTTAATCGAATCAAAGGGAATATTTGACATGCTTAAAGGGTTTGTTTATTTTGCTTATTATGCTGAAGATTATTCAGATGTTTCAGTAAATGGAAACGTTGTACAAAGCAATGAAAATTCAACTAAAGCAAATGATATTGAATCTAATCTTTATTTAAAGTACAATACAAGCGTAAAAACTTACAAAGCTATTCAATCCTATATCCTGGAGAATCAAAGCGTTTATCCAACGTTTAAAGGACAAAGAAAATCACTTCTAAACTGGTTCTAATGCGTAAAGACATAAGCGACATACTAGAGTTTGAAATCATTGAGAAAATTGATACAACTGTGAAAGTGGTTTACGCCAGCCCAGTTGAAAACAATACTCAAACTATCAGACTTTGTAATGATAAGTATTTGCGCTTATTCGGAGTTATTTGGTTTTTAGACGAATCAGAGTATTTTAGCGTTTTAAGTTATAATTCAGATGGTTCATTGACTATTGCGCCAAGTAACGAGGGAGTTGAAGCGTTTAGAGGACAAACTTTGAAACTTAAATTGCCGTTTTATTTGAAAGGAACGCCAATGGCAGTGAATTTTGAATGGAATAAATTAAGCGAAATTCAGGGGTTAAAATTACCTTTAGTTTGGCTTTTAAAACCAATTTATCAAACTTTCTTTGATGATAGCGTTTTAGATCGTAAAAGTGAATTAGTTATTTATTTGGTATGTGAGGCAAACTTTGCGGACGATTGGACAGATGAACTTGATGAAAAAAACGTCATTCCATTAATAAATTTAGCTATTGAAATTGTAAATTCAATCAATAGAAACAAGAAAATGTTTAACAAAGTTCTTGATTATAAAGCGTTGGATTTGTCAAAATTTGGAACTGAAGAAAAGAATGGAATGGTAAAAAATATTCTTGATGCAAAATTGTCAGGAGTAGAATTAACTGTTACCTTAGAGGTTAGGGAACAGATAGAATGTAATTGTTAAAATTTAAAAACAAAGAAAGATGGAAAATTGCTGTCAAGGAGGATTATTAAACACGGGGATTAAGCCTTGCGTTATGTATCCAGATTATATCACTGGAATGATTTTAGTTCCATTGAGAGGTTCAAACGGAAATAATCAATATATCAGTTTGACTCAAGACCCAAGTGGAGAGAATATTTTTGACCACTTAAACAATGAAAATCCTCAGGATAGATGGTACCCTATTACGGGTCTAGAGGATTCTGATTTACCAATTGGAGATACAAGTTTTGAAACTTCAACAACTGGAGTTAAAAGATTTTTGTTTGATGGTATTCGTTCTTTCACTGCTAACAAAGTAGGACGTAAAGCTCCAATCAAATTTGGCGAATCATTGAAAAAAAATCGTTGCACTGAGTTTGGAGTTTTCTTCATTCATGCAAATGGTATTTTAACTGGAATGCGTGATGGTTCAATTTTGAGACCGTTTCCAGTAAATCCTGAATCATTTGATCCAAAAGCGATGCTTAAAACAGTTTCAGCTTCACAAAAAATCATGATTGCATTTGATTTAGATAGAAGCGCTGATTTATCTAAAATTTATGGAGTTGATGGTTTAAATGATTTGGGAATTGACGATATTCAGTCAATTACTGGATTGATCGATTGCGAAATTGAAGTTGAAGATTTGGCAGTTGTTTCAGGAAACTTACAATTGAGACTTGTAATTAATGACTTGTACCGTGGTGGTTCAGTTAATTTACAGCCAAGCGGACAAGCTGGAAACATTACTGGTTTAACTGCATCTGATTTTGATGTTGTAATTGATGGTAACGGTTCAGCTTTCTCTGGAATGTCAGAATTGACTGACGGAAATTACACAGCTTTGATTTCTCCAACGCCAGGAGCAACTGGAGATGAAGTTGTAGTTTCTATTTTGACAAATACCGGGTATGTTGGTTCAGTAACATTTACACACCCTTAAGAAATGTTAAAGCATGGAAAAACTGAAATATCTGCTGATTTATTGGTAGATATTTCACTTTCCGAAGCGTTGGATAAATTCAAAATGTTTCGTAAAAGTGACGTTACTGAATTGCATAAATTAGCAAATCCAAAGAAACCAGCGACAAAGAAAGTCAAAAAAGAAAAAGAAAATGTTGAATCTGAAATTGTAGATTAATATTTTTGATTAATTGGTAAAGCCCTTTGTGATTATTTGCAAAGGGTTTTTTTGTACCTTTGAAATATTATGTTAAATAGAACTGAAATATACCAGGTAATGAATCGTGCAAAATTATTGAACGATAGATTAGCATGGTTTGAGATTTTCAAGTTTGACACTACATTTAAAACTGAATTGATAAGGAAAATCAATGCACAGTTACAAGACGGTAAAAATTCAGAGGGCGAAATTGTAGGATATTATTCTCCAGTAACTGAAATAATAACTAGAGGCAGAAAAAAAGCCTATGATCCGTATAATTTTTATGATACCGGTAAATTCAGAAAATCACTTTTTATTCGTTACAATTTAGATTCTATAAAATTTGATGGAGACGGTCAAAAACAAGATGAAAACATTATTTTGAAATATTCTAGAGATGGAGATTTATTAGGAATTTCGCCTCAAAACATGGATTGGTTTATTTCACAAATGCGAGAAAAATATATAAGTTATGCAAGAAAAGTATTATTTGGAAGTAGATGAATGTCCTTTATTCAATTGGCGAAAAGCCAGCAATGGTAAAAAGCATTTTTTGAGACGCGATAAAATTGGAACACAAGAGGAAGATTTGAAAGCGTGGGATTTACTTTTTGCAGATTACGTTGAAAAAATTGGACTTTCAAAAGAATTTATTGAATACCTTGAAAACTTAGAAAAGCTAAATAAAATCAACAAAAAAATTATTGATTCTGGAAATAGATTTTTATTGAATGATCGTGCTTATATTTTGATTGAAATAAAAGCATTTGAGGATAGTGTACAAGCTAACAAAAGTGATATTACAGATGTACTATTAATGCTTTCAAAAGTTCAAAGTTACCATTTAGAAGAAAAAAAAATAACCGTGCTTGAATATTTCAGGCTTATTAAAAACATGAAATAATGTCAAATGAAATAAAAAGAAGCGAAATAGCTGAATCAGATTTATTCAAAGAAATTGGAGATTCAGCAATTAAAAACGCAAAAAGTGTTGAAGTTTTAAACGATGGATTGAAAAAAACATCTAAAGAAGTTTTAGCATTGATGAGCGGACTTTCAAAAAATAGCCAAAAGGATATTCAAGAATTAGTTAATTTATCAAAAACGCTTAATAAATTGACTGAATCAATAGTTAGAAATAACAAGCTAATTGATGATTCTGTTAAACTAAATGTGCTTTCCAAAAAAGAGCAACTTTCTGCAGAACAAAGTTTGCAACGCCAAAGGGAAAAAGGTATTGCGCAAATGGAAAAAGAAGCTAAAAAAATAGCTGAAGCGGAAAGGCCGTACAATAAAATGAGCGCAACTTTAAATGATTTGCGTAAAAAATACAAAGATTTAGCAGTTAGTGGAAACGAAAATACCGCAAGTGCTAGAGCAATGAAGCGTGAAATTGATTCCCTGGATAAAACTTTGAAAAAAGCAGATGGATCAGTTGGGCAATTTCAAAGAAATGTAGGTAATTATCCACAAACATTTAAAGCAATTGGATCAGCACTTAGTCAATTAGGATTAGCATTTGGAGTATTTTCAACAATTCGTGGTATTGCAGAAACAGAGATTAAATTACAATCTTTGCAATTGGCCCTTAAAAATGTCATGGGAACGCAAGAAAAGTATAATCAATCATTTTCTTTCCTATCAAAACTTTCACGTGATTACGGTCAGGATTTGACAGTTTTAGTTGATACCTACAAAGGATTTATTGCAAGTTCGGAAAGTTCAAATTTGAGTTTGGAAACTAGAAACAAAATTTATCAATCAGTTATTAAATCTGGTTCTAGTTTAGCACTTTCAAACGATCAAATTCAAGGTTCACTTTTGGCAATTTCTCAAATGTTTTCAAAAGGTACCGTTTCAGCTGAAGAATTAAGAGGTCAACTTGGGGAACGTTTACCAGGTGCATTTGGTATTATGGCCAAATCAATTGGAGTTTCTGAAGCTGAACTAGGTAAAATGATGCAAAGAGGCGAAGTGATGGCAAAAGATGTTTTACCAAAATTTGCTGAAGAACTTGAAAAAACATTTGGCGCCAATGCAAGTAAAAATTTAGAAACTATTGGAGGAGCCTGGAATGTTTTACAAACTGAAATTTCACTTTATATAAATGAAGCAAATAAAGGCGGTGCAATTACTAAACAGATTGCTGGAGCGATTGGATTTCTAGCAAATAATATTGAAACTATTGTTTCAGTAATTACTGTATTTATCCGTCAATTATTGATTTATAAATCCGTGCAATTTGCAATAAATAGCGGTTTAATTGATTGGACAAAAAATCTATTTAAATTTGATAAAGCAATTTCAAGTGTAGCACAAAATACCGATTCAGCAAGTACAGCAAGTTCAAAGTTTGGAGAATCATTAAAAAATATCGGTTGGACAACGGCTATTGCTTTAGCTTCGGAATTGGCACTAAAATTATACGACGTTGTTTCGGGTGCAGAATTTGCACGTCTTGAATTGGAATATTTAAACAAAGCCACAGCAAAAGGAGCGACTGAGGGAAGTAAAATAGTAGCAAGTATTGAAGCACAAGCAAAAGGAAATAGAGAACTTACTAAAAGTTTAATTGAGCAAAGGATTGAAAAGTTTAAAACAGCTAGACAAGAAATAGTTAACGAAAGATACAGACTTCAAGGACAACTTAGGGGAATGAATCAGGTAACATCTCCACTTGAATATGGGAAATTACAAGGTCAATTATTGGTGGTTAATGGATATTTGAAAGAAAATTATTCGATTACAAACGAACTTTATTCAGCTTACAAAAATGTAAATTCAGAAATTAGTACAAGTGTAGGTTTAACAAAAAAAGAAACTAAAGAAGTAAAAGAAAAAACCAAAGCGTACAAAGATGCAAAAGAGCAAATTGATGCTTTGATGGAATCACAACAGCGTTTAAATGATTTTCATTCTGAAAGTTCAATTGAGGATAACGCAAAACGTCTACAAATGGCTATTGATTTGGAAATGCAAAAAATTGGTATTTCAGGCGAATATTCAATTGATGTAATTAACCAAATTATAGACAAAGAAAAAGAGTTACGAAAAGCTGTTATTGAAAGAACATATCAACAAGAAATGGCAATCGCTAGAGAAAAGGGAAATGTAATTGACCAAGATTTGGCAAAAGATAAAAGACAAAAAGCATTAGATGACTTAGATGAAGAAACTATAAACAAGAAAAAAGAAACGAATAAAAAACTTGAATTAGAGCAAGAAAGACACGCAGACGATACTTTTAAAACTGAGGAAGAAGCACGAAAAAAGAAAGAAGAAGCAGATAAAAAAGCAGATGAAGCTGAAAAGAAACGCTTAGAAGATATGCGTAATTTCAGACGTCAAATGTTGAATGAATTGCTTGATGAATTAAAACGTCAATCTGAAGCTAGAGAAGATCAATATGAAAAGGATATTCAAACGCAAAAAGATTTCCAGGGACAATTGCAAGCGCAAGCCAACGCTGGAAATATTACAGCTCAACAATCAATTGCACAATCAATTGAAGCTGAAAAGAAAGCAACAATTGAGAAAGCAAAAGAGCAAAAGAAACAACAACAAATTGAGGATATTAAAACGCTTTATAATCTGATTAATCAAAATATTGATAAAGGCGACAATGCTGGGGTAGCAACTGCAAAAGCAACCGCTTCAATGACTTTAATCAAAGGTATTGCAAAACTGTTTCAAGGATTCGCAAAAGGTACAAAATGGAAATTAGGAGACGAAGATAAACCGTTTATGTCAGGAGTTGATGGTCATATTGTAAGAGTCGATTCAAGTGAGGCAATTATTAACGGTGGTTTAATGAATAAAGCTGAAAAAGCTGGTATTCGTTCAACTGAGCAACTTGTAAATAGTGCAGTAATGTATCAGAATTATAATCCGCAAATGATGCGAATGAATGATGATAGATTAGCATTTAATAGTAGTGCTTCAATGATGTCAATTGAACCAATTACACAGCGTTTAGAATCATTAGAACAAACAATTAAAAACAAGTCAGAATTTAGAATTGATCCGTATATTGTAAATGGTATTGTCAAGGGAGTAATGGAAACGGAAAAATCTAAAAATTTAACTAGAAAAAATATTTATAGGTCATGATAGGAGCGATGCGATTTTATGCCTTTGACGGGCTAAATATTACGGAAATTCAACCAAGTGAAAGGAATGAAATAGGCTTTAAATCAATATTTGGTAAACGTCCAAATGTTATGCAACTTTCAACTGAAACAATCACTTTGAGCGGTGCTGATCGTGAGTTGGTTTATAATTGGATTTATACGGGCCAAGGTAGATTTGAAAATATTGTAGTTCGACTTCAAAGCGATACTTTGCAACGTGATTATTTTTTGGATTTATCGACAGTTGAATTTACAGATAGTAGTTGTACGGTTGCAATACGTCCCAGGGGCGCATTTGATGACTTTTGGAGCAAAGCTGATAATTTGACTTTTGAAGTTGTTGATGCACTTGGAAATGGAGTATTAACAAATGCTTGCATAAGACACCCATATTTAATTGTAAAAGATGATTTAGCACTGCAAACAATTGTTATTTCATTGACTATATTCTCGTTAACGACTGAATTAATACGTACAATTAAAGCAATTGCTAATTTGGGTGCAGAGGTTGCAAACGTTCCATTTGGTACAATTACAGCCATTATAAACGCATTTGTATTAATTATTTACTTATTGACTTTAGTAATTGCAATAATTTCATTTGTTCAACAATTAATTGCGCTTTATTTTCCTAAATTACGCTATTTAAAAGCTATTTCAGATTATAATTTAGTGAGAATTTCATGTGAGTATTTAGGTTATCAATTACAATCTAGTTTGCTAGAATCTATTTCAGACTGGTATACAGTTGGAGTTCCTACTGAGCGGTCAACTGATAGAAAATCTTTCTTTCAATTTATTTCAGATGACTTTCAAAATGAAGTTTTGAATTATGGATTTCCGACAGTTTACGACACAACGCCAACGTTAGGAAGTTTTATTTCTTCAATTGAAACTATTTGTAATGCTGAAACAATTGTTTATGATAATATTGTTAGAATTGAGACTAGAGCAACTTTTGTACAAAATGCAGTAGCAAATATTCCAAATGTTTTTAACGTTCAGGAACAACGGGAAATGAAATGGAGACCAGATACTGAAGAAGATTGGAAACGTAAAATTTTAAAATGGCAAACAGATTTTCAAGACAAGCATACAACTGATAATTTTAGTGGAGTAATTTCTGAATATTCAACGGAGCCAATACAGTTCCAAAATAGAGACATGGTTAAGATTTTAGGATATAAGCAAGAAGAATTTTTGTTTAGTTTATCCAAGCGCAAAAAATCATTGACAAAAATTGAAAGTTTAATTAGAGATTTATTTATTGTAACGGATAGTGTAGTTAATACTTTTGGAGGATCATCAAATTTCGCTTCAAATATTACCAATCGCATAGGTTCTTCAATGCTTTCTGAAGAAGTTTATTCAATTACTAAAAAAATGGTTTTAGCAAACGATGGACGGCAAAAAGTAAATTACATGGATATTCTTCAAACAGATGCGATTTACAATAGATTTCACAAAGATTTAGAAGTTTTTATTAATTCAGGTAAAATTTACGAAACAATGCCAATAACATGTACTGAATTTGAATTTTCAAAGTTTTCAATTAATAAATTTGTAATTTTGGGAGATACTGGAGAGGTTGTTGAGTTGCTAGATGCTAAATTTATTTATGGTCAAGCCAAAGCAGAAATTACATTTAAAAGATACGATAATTCAGGATTTAATACACAAACACAAAAAATTTACTAACTATGAATTTTGATTTTAATAATGTTTTAAAGGACGTTGAAAACGTTATAAATAGCGCAAAATCCAATTTAACACCAGAGCAACAAGTCCAAGTTAATCAGTTTCAAAATAAAACAAAAAAATTTTTTAAAGGAACAGATTTAAACGATTTATCTAAGTTAGACATAAATTCCTTAAATTTGAAACTTGAAGAACTTAAAACATTAGCAAATGGCATTACAGATAATAAATAGAAAGTTTGTAGATTATCAAAATCGTGAATTATCTTTTCCATTTTTTCAAGGTTGGGATTCTGTTTTTGCTAAATATACCGTTCAAGTAGATTTTAGCGTTCAACTTTCTATCTCTAATCAATTAGTTGTTTCAGGGACTACACTAAGCCTAACAACTGGGAACTGGGAAGAATTTGGATTTTTTGCGGGTGCTAGTGTTACAGGAACTTATACTCATGCAAC
>Ga0222712_10004136_pt1 | contig 15351 bp, 27 predicted proteins | sample C33_657DmetaG_FD_165043 | JGI IMG/M metagenome (GOLD analysis project Ga0222712, IMG submission 165043) | Estuarine water microbial communities from San Francisco Bay, California, United States - C33_657D | ecosystem: Environmental > Aquatic > Marine > Unclassified | place: USA: California... | reverse complement strand
AAGCTCACCGCGGTCCACCCGCTACCCGAGGACTTGTACATCGCGGCCGCAGTGCCGCCGGCGTTGTTGCGCCAGGCGTAGACCGTGCCGTTGTAGTACGCGACCCCAAGAATGCTGCCTGAGCCCGGCACCGCGCCAATGCTCGTGCGGTATTCGTCGGCGGCCAACAGCCTGTACTGCGCGTCGGTCAGCGGATCACTGTCGATACCAAGAATGGTGGTGATGCTGCCTTTGTTGGCCGCGCTGACCGTGACGTTTTCGCTGACCAGGAATGTGCCGGTAACCCGAGTGACGGCGTAGTTGTTGTCGTCAATCGCAATGACTTTGCCGGTCGCGCCGGAACTAGCGCCGGTCAACGTGTCACCAACCGAGATGGTCGCGGTAACGGTGATGGTCAGCAGGAGGTAGGTCGCGTCCGAAGGATTGGCGCGACCATCGAAACGGTCGTAGCCCGCAATGCGGGTGTAACCGCCCGTGATGCTGTGCTCGAAGTTGGTCGCCTGCCGGCACACGCCGGGAGGCAACGACAGCATCGGCGTGACTTGGTCCAGGCCGCCCTGCAGCCTGGCCAGATCGTATTTAACCGGGGGCGTCTTTAACGGCATGATCGCCCCCAGGTCAAGCCAAAGGTGGTCCGCTGACTGGGGTCGGGAGCTGGTCGATGTCCAGACGGTTCATCAACCGCTTGAACTCCTGCTCCCCGCGTGCAAATACCTCGGGCGCCGCCTCATACCCGCCGTAGTACATCATCGCGCGATACACGATGACCATGTGGAACCGGGCCGGGATCGCCGGCTCATCGGTGTCGGCGCTGAAGTCCACCGGCTTCTTGTAGTACTCGCCGGTGATGACATAAGCCTGGTCAGGGATCGACCCGAAAGCCAGGCTCTTGTCGCTGCCCGGGGCGATTGATACGACCACCGGCCGGGCATAGGTCGTCCGCATGTTCCCGTAGATGTACAGGTTGCGGAACGTGGTGTACTCCATGTAGTTCAGCAGCTGCTCGTCGCGGTAGTTCTGTCCAACCGACGAACACCGGAAGCTGTCGCGCTTCCAGTTGCCAAACGTCGAAGACACCCCGGCCTGGGTCGGGGTGTAGACCTGTTGCTGCGTGACGGTGTTGAACTGAACGGCGTCACGCAGCCACTGCCAGTCTTCCTTTGAAGCCTGCACGTCAACCCAAGCCTGGTTGACCCAGCTCGCCATGCGCGCCGACTCGGTGCCTGCGGTCAAGTTCTGCACCGTGGCCAGCGCAGGACCCGACACGCCGCACTCGACCCGCGCGGTGTTGACGAGCTGAAGGTAGTTCACTGGCAGTCCTTTGGGTTATGCCGGCTCGGCCAGCACGTTTTGCAGCCACGCGCGGCCGCGCGGGTTTGCGTCGTCCTGCACGTCGAACGGATACGCCAGGCCGTGGCGGGCGATCATGTCGATCTGGTCCGGCGCCGACGGGTTGCGCGTCACCTGGGAGTACTTAGTCTCCTTCATGCGCGCCAGGATCTCCACGTACTTGCGCCGGATCTTGGTCGGCACGCCGCGGATGATCGGCTGGTTGATCCCGTTGCAGTTCACGATGACGTGCGGCGCCTGGTTCTCGTCGGTCGTCGAATGGATCATCACCGTCACGAACTCGTTCATAAACGCTTCGTCGGCGGCGAGCTGCCGGAAGTCTTTGGACTCGGCCACGGTTTCGATGACCGGCGCGTCGTCCACAATTTCCACGCCTTGTGCGGCGTCTTTTTTAAGTGCCATCTCGATCTCTCCTACGGTTGATGAAAGCGCTGCGCCAAAAAGACGGGCACCCGAAGGTGCCCGTCAAACTCCCAGTGGAGGGTTCTAGGAGATGGCAATTACTGCGCGCTACCCGGCATCACCATGCAGTCGTAGTAGACGTCGGTGACGCCCGCGGCGCCAAGGTCGGTCGTACCCGCGGTGAAGGTGGCCGAAGAGCTGGTGGTGACCTTGATCAGGCCGACCAGGGTCAGACCCGACGCCGGAGCACCGGGGACCGGGCACGGGTCGCCAGCGGCGACGATCGGGCCCTGCGAGGTCGAGACCGTGCCCGAGGCGTTAACCCACACGCCGAACAGGCAGGCCTGGCTGTTGCCCAGCGCGGTGTGACCCGAGGAGAACGCCAGGTTGTCGGTTGCCGCTTTGGACTTGAACACGCCGTTGTTGGTGAACGTCAGCGTGTTGGCGGTCTTGAAGGTGGCCGCGTTGGTGCCTTCGGCCAGGCCGGCGGCGGTCAGCGACGCATAGCCGCTGTTGACTTGCTCGATGTTGTAGCTCATGGAGTGACTCCTTAATCGGTCGTGTTGAGAGTGCCCATCGTGCCGGCGTTGGCGGCACCCGAGGTGCCAGAGCCGACGGTGACGCCGTCATGGGTATGCGTGTTGATCGCCTCTTTGAGGGCCGCGAGGTCGAGGAGGATGGAGTCAAAGAGCTGACGGATCTCACGCGAGGTGAGGAGGTCAGGCACCTTGGCCATCCGAACATTGATGCTTTCGCTCATGGTGGATTCCTTGTTGAGTAGGGGCCCGGTTGCCCGGGCCCCAGGTCATCACAGAGCGGTCACACCGGCCTCGATACGGGCCATGAAGGCGTCGTTCAGGCGGACGGTCGCGAACCAGGTGGACGCGCCCACGTAGCCGAACTGGCCAAGCGGGTTGGCGTGGTTGGTCTGGCTGGCCTTCAGGACGATCGGCTTGATGGCCGACATGCCCTTGAGCGCAACCTGGCCCCAGCAGTCTTCACCGATGATGATGAAGGGGTAGACGTCCACGTTCGCGCCACCCACCGACAGCATGCCGTTGAGCGTGCCCGAGCCCGCGGCCGCGAACGACTTCAGCAGCGGCGAGGAGATGAAGCGGAAGTCCTCGCAGGCGCCGACTTCGCGGTCGTGAATCGGCTTGAACGAGCCGTACTCTTCCACGCGGGTGAAGCCCGGCAGGTTGCGGATGTCAGCGACGGCGTCGGTGTGGCAGAACACGATGTACGCGGGCTGCACGGCACGGGTGCCGAAGTTCACGCCCGGGGCGAGACGCGAGGTCACGCGGCGAGCACGGTTCGACTCCAGGGTCCGCGCGGACTTGCGCAGCGCGTTCAGGCTGATTGCGGTGTTGACCGCCGAGCGGCTGGAGCCGTTGGCGTACACAACCGTCGAGCCGGCCTTCAGCACGCCGTAGCGCACCAGCTCCATCACCTCGGCCAGGGTCTCGCCGGTCAGCTTGACCATCTCGCCCGGGATGTCGTCTTCGTACAGCTGCTCGACTTTCGAGCTGTACTTGAACAGCACGCCGTACTGCTGCAGCTGCACGGTCACGTCTTGGAACGAGATCGTGTTCGCGTTCGGGGTCACGCCCTCGGCCAGCACGAAGTTCGACGCGGTGATGTCGGGAGTGCCGACGTAGCGGGACGAGTCCTCGATCGTGGTGCCCGTGGTCGACGCACCGAACGGCAGGGTACGACGGAAGACCAGGGTGTCGGTCGAGTTCTGCGGCATCTCGCGCTGCGTGCCGAAGTCACCGAGGACGGTGATCGGCTGCGCATGCTCAAGCATGCCCTGGGCCGCACGGATCAGATTCCGCGAGGCAACGGTGCCGTAATTCTGGATAGCCATGATTCAGGTTCCTTGTAGGGATGTGTGGTCAGTAGCCGCGCTGCGCTCGGGTTTTCTCGCGCTGTGCGGCTTCGTAGTTCCAAAGCTCTTCCGGTGACATGTCGCCCAGGGTCTTGGGCGGCGGCGTCTGGCCGGGGCGGACGGTTGCTGCAGCGGCAAGCCGTTGGTTGCGCTCTTGTCGGACTTCCGTTGCGGGGCGCGTGCGAGCCTTCTCGTACAGATCCAGCATCTTCAGCGCGTCCCTTGCCTGCGGGCTGTCGGCCAAAGCGCGGACATCGTTGGCTTGCACGGAGTACCAGGCGGCGAATTCCGGGGTGTTGATGGTCTCGCGCCAGTTTTCGTACTTGCCTTCAATGCGTGCTTCTTCGATGGCTCGGGACATCTCTGCCTTGGTCTGCGCCACCTGCTGCTGCACGTAGCCGGCCACCTGTTCAGGTGTCAGGCCCGGTTGCTGCGGCTGAACGCTTCCCAACTTGGCAGCGACGTACTCTTCCATCGCGCCTGCCCACTCAGGAAAGTCTTCCTTGAGCTGCTCCCACTTTTCCGGGTTCTTGGCTGCGGCAGCCATCTGTCCCTGCGACGGCGCCTGTTCGGGTGCGACCGTCGTCGCAGCCTGGCGCGCTTGCTGGAACTCTCGCTGCATCGCTGCCACGCGACCCTCGGCGGTCTTGACGTGTTGCAGCAGCTGGGCGTTTGCTTGCTCCAGCTGAGGGATCTTGGCCAGAGCGGCCCTGACCTCAGGCGGGAGTGAAGCCAGCGGATCGGTCTGCTCAGCAGCAGGCTCAACAACTTCCGGTTCGGCGTCTTGCGGCGGCAATTCGTCTGCCGGCGCAGCGGCCTCTACAGGCTCAGGCGCGGGCGCGTCGCCGGCGTCGAGCTTTGTGGCCTCTTCGTTCCAGATGTCTTGCAACTGCTCTTGAGTCAGGTTCTCATCCACTGTTACGCCTCCAAAAACAAAAGCCGCCCGAAGGCGGCCTCATGCCAGGGCCAACCGAGATCAATCGTCCGGGGTGGCCACTACATCCCGAGCTGCCGCGTTGGGCAGGTCGAGGAATCTTTTGATGAACCGGATCTCGCCTCTGAGGGCGGCGGTTTCGTCCGCGGGCAGCTTGACGGCGTCGTTCTTTTCGCGCGCTCTCTTGAGCTGCTCCTCAGCCCATTTCCTGAGCTGGTGCCATGTTGCAGACTGGTAGTCGATCATGCCAATGAAAAAGCCGCCCTCAGGCGGCTTTCAGAAAATTGTGGGCGCACGGGCCCCGCACAGATTTTAACGGCACTTCCTGTGCGGGCGCAAGACGCTGTGCTCAAGCCAAGAACCGCAGCTTATACAGCGTGGATTGGTAGAGCGACACCACGGCGTCGATCTCGTTGTGCAAGGCGCTTTCCTCGCGCGGGCAGATCCGCTTGCGGTTGTCTTCGATCCACGCCAGCTGCTGGTCCAGGATGTCGGCAATCTCGCCCTCAAACCCGTTGTCCATCAAAGGGATGTCCAGCAGCTCGTTGTACCGACCTTGGTACGCCTCAGCAAAAGCGTCGATCAGCGGGATGACGCCCTCGTAGAAAGCGCCCAGCGCCATGTGCTCAGCGTAGCTGCGGGTCTTGAGGTGCGCTCGATGCGCCAGGTCGCGCCCCAAAAACACCATCGCCACGAATTCACCGGCAGTCTTCACTTCATCGCTCCCCTGATCAGCCCGCGGCCAGCGGTCTTGGAGGACTGCTTGAACGCCTCGGCGGTCGGTGCGCCCTTCTCGCCGGGCTTACGCATGCGTTCGCCGCTGCCTTCTTTGATCCGCTCGCGCTTGGCGTGGATGTTTGCGTACAAACCCGGTTTGTTCATGGTGTCACCATTTCACTCTGTCTGCCCAGTACGCGGCCGACATCTTGCCCTTGGCGATGTTGTCCGCGTGCCTGGCCTTGAACGCTTTGTTGCGGGCTGACCCTTCGGGCGAACCCTTCACGCCCTGTTGCCCGAACCGGATCAGCTTTTCTTTGCCGTCCGCGCACGCCTTGACGACGTGGCTTTTCTTCGGGTGGTCAGGCGTGGCGCGAGGCTTGTTGCAGTCCATCGCGCTCTTGATCAGGCCCTTGCTCACGGCTGGCGTCAGTACGAGACTTTGGCGTAGCGCGCGTGGATGGCCACGATCACGTCCACGTCAGTGCCAGTGCCGCCAACCGTGGCCGGCCGGATATAAGCCGGGTTCTCGTTGACGCTGTGAACCCCAGCCGACGTAAGGCCCAAGGTGGTAGTGCCGCCCTTTTGAGTCATAGCGTGCCAGTTCACGCCGTCGTTGCTACCCTGCAGCCGCACGGTAGCGCTGCCGAACGTGCCGATCGCCTGCACAGTGATGTCGGCTGCAAACGGCAGGGCGAACGGCGCGCCGCTGTCGGCGTCGCCAAGAGCTTCCCAGGTCAGCAGGATTGCGCCGTTGACGCTGTTGCGGTCGGTGCGCGTGAGTGCAATGGTTGCCATGTTGGCTCCTTTGGTTGTTTACGGTTAGCCCCAGCCCGTGCCGAAGTCAACCGGCGGCTCATACGGCGTGTCCGGCGGCGGTGGCTCGGGCGGCGGCTCAGTAGTGCCGCCAGCCCGAGATCGTCCAAGCCCGCCGCCAAGCACGCCGCCCTTGACGATCTCGCTGGAGATCAACCCTGCGCGCTCTTGCTCAGCCAAGGTTGGCTGGTTCAACTTTCGGAGCTGAGCGGCGGTCGGATCTGGCCGACCGGCAGGCATGGTGAATGTTTGCTCGGCGGGCCTGTCAGCAAAGGTCGACGTGTTGACGTCAGCCGTGTAAATGGTTTGGACCAGAGAATTGCCATACTCGTCTTGGCCACTCCCAACTTGCTGGCTGCCCGTAATTTTTGAGTTCAAAGGCAAGAACGTCACCGCACCGTTTTGCTCTATGCGGTAATACCCTGTTCTTCCGGGGTCCACGTCGGTGGCGCCCACGGTTCCGTAGCGCACGTCGTTGTAGGTCTGTGTGCTGGCCGCAGTCGGGTTCTGCCGAAGCATCAGGTAGTTTGAGTTTCCTGGGTTCGGCGTCAGACCAAAATCACCCAGCGTCTTGCCTTCGGGCAATGCCGCAACCGACAGCTGCCCGGTCGCAGCGTCCGACAGATAGACAGTGCCCTGCGTGTCAACCACGTAGGCGTTGCCGTTGGCGTCGGTGAAGAACGAATCGTTGTAGTTGCCGATTGTGCTGTTGTAGTTGCGCACCTGGCGCTGGTACGCCTCCACCGCTCGCTGGTAGGCGTCGATGTCGCGGGCCAGCACGCTCATGTCAGATCCCCGATCCCGCGACGAGCTTCAAGCGCTGTTCGGCAGCAAACAGCTCTTTGCGGCCGCGTTCCTTGATCGCCGTATCAGCCAGCTTGGCCTTGATCTGCTCCAGCGTCAGGTTCTGCACGTTGGCCATCTTCAGCATCTCGATCTCGCGGTTGAGCTGCAGCTCCTCACGCCGCGCCGCGATGTCAGCCTGCTTGATCGCCAAGCGGGTCTGCAGCTCGGCCAGGTCGCCCTGGTTCTGCGCCTGCACCTTCTGCATGTCGGTCTGCGCCCGGATCTGCGCGGCCTGGATGCGCGGATCAGGCGGCGGACCCTGCTCGGCCATCTTCGCTTGCTGCTCCTTCATCTGCTCGATCTCTTCCGGCGACTTGAACACCTCGGCCGGGTCGATGTGCTGCGCCTGCAGCGCCTTCTCGAAGAGCTTCTGCGGGTCGATGAACGGACCGAACAGCGGGTTGGCCGCGGCGCCCAGCAGGTTCAGGAACGCCTGGTTCTGGATGTCGCGGATCAGCAGCGCGCTTGAACCACGGGCGTCGATCGTAAAGTCGCCTTTAATCTCCTCGTCCTCGCCGTACATCATGTTCCAGTCGTAGTACCGGCGGATGTGAGGACGGGTGATCATGTCGTCGAACTGCTTGACCAGCCGGCGCAGCACCACGTTCGCTGAGTTCATCAGCATCTGCATGCCGCCTACCGTATCTGGTGCAGCGCCTTTTTCGCCCTGCATGATCGTCGGCACGCCGGTCTCGGCGTCGGCCAGCTCGGTGGCCATCTTGATGATGTTCGACAGCTCGTCTTGGTGACTGTTGAACTCGAACGTCGCAAACGCCTTCCTGACGTCGTCCATGTCGTCGGTGGCAAACCAGATTTTGCGGGACGACAGCTGCCACTGCTTGTCCGCCGGCTGGATGACGTTCGGGTTCATCACAATCTGCGGGCCTGAGCTCACGCCTGCGTTGTCCATCATCTGGCGCCAGGCGGCGTTCAGCACCTTCTGCTGCGCGCGCATCAGGTACGGCACGCCGTAGCCCCAGCACGACCCGGCCACCTTCTCCCACACGTAGAAGTCGTAAGGCAGCTGGCCGTCGTCCAGCGGGTTCAGGAACGCCTTGACGACCGTGTTGTTGATCATCACGACGCAAGCGTTGATCGACCGCAGCGAGTCTTTCTCGCCCATCTCGATGCCACACGCCTCTAGGTCCTCGTGGTCGACCTCGCCCCAGTACTCCCACATCTCGTAAGTGTCGCGCGCGACGTCACGCCGCTCCTCGTCCTCCAGCTCCTGGAAGGTGGCGCTGCGCTTGGGACCCTCGTCAATCACCTTGCGCAGCTGGCTGGTCATGTAACCCGGCTGCTTGGCGAGGTCGCGGACCTGCTTGACCGTGAGCTTCTGCCGCTCGTAGACGCCCTTGCCGTCATGCACGTTCTCGCCGCACCCCGGGTCCGGGAACACGTTGCGCGGGTCTACGCGGAAACTGGCCGGGCGCAGCTCCTCGACCATGATCACCTCATGCACCATCTCGCCGTAGGCGTCGGTGCGCGACTGCCAGGCCTTGCGCGTGCGGTTCATCACCACCGGGCCCTTGACCACGCCCGTGCCCAGCACGGCCGCGTCGTGGATCACCTTGCGCAGCTCGCCGTTGTAGTCGCACTCGACCAGCTGGTCGTCGATCTCGGTCTGCATGGCCTCGGCCTTGCGCCTGGCCATCTCCATCACCGCCCGCGCCACGTCCTTCTTGCGCGCGGGCCTGCCCTGATCGTCCATCACCGGAGCGCCAGTCTGCGGCTCCACCGCCGGGCTGTTGTCTTCAGACATACCGATCAGGAACGGCTCGGGCGTGGGCTCGATGCCCCAGTTGCGGTCGTCGGTCGGCAGCAGGATGTCGGCAATGCGAGCCTCTGCCGCGTTCGTTTTCTGTCGAGTCATCCCGATGAAGACGGTGCTGCGGTGGGGCTTGGCGTGCTGCGTGGTGACCGGGTAGCCCTGCTCCACGCTGGTCATCATCTGACTGGCCGCGCGGTTGACGTTGTCCTTGCCGTTGTACTGGTCCAGGTCCTCCAGCCAGCGCTTGTCCACGCCGTAGCTGTACCGATCCCTGATCCACTCGTCGCGCTGCTTGCCCAGGTTGTAGCCGAACGACTGCAGGCGCTCTTCGCGCTTCTCCCGCTCGGCCTCGGGGTCCATCACCTCGATCTCGACGTCGACCGGGTTGGTGGGGTCAATCATTGTCGTGCTCCTCCGGCTCCACATACGGCACCCGCGACTCGACGTGGATGCGCATGAAGTCGCGCTTGAGCGCTTCGAGCGCGCCAAGCACTGCGTACAGGTTGCTCTCGCCGTCGTTCATGTTCAGCTCAAAAAGATCGCCGATGTCGCCATCGCGAGTCTCGATCAGGCACACAAGCGACACCACGTCGCCGCTGACAATTCCTTCGATGATCGGCATCAGCTGCTCAGGGATCGCCGCGCTCTTGTCGCCAATCAGTTTCTGCAGGTCCACGGTCAGTACCCCATCTCGGGGTCGAACACCCCGAAGTTGATCACCGGCAGAGCGCGGTTCGGCTTGATCCGCGCCTCGGCCTCCTCGTGCGTCTTGGCGTGCCGGCGCATCATCAGCGCGTAGCGCGTGGCCGCCAGCAGGTCGTCGCCGTCCTTGACGATCAGCCCGTCCTTGCGGTGGTACAGCCGGAACTCCTCGAACCAGTCGGCCAGGTGCGCGAACACCCGCAGCCGCATCGTCTGGAACCTGGTGAGCATCTCGGCGATGCCGGCCTCCACGCCGTTGCTGCCGTCCTCGAACGTCGCCCGGTTGCGCAGCATCGCCAGGCCCTGCTTGCGGTACTGGTCTGCCAGCTGTTCACCGGAGCCCTTATCTCGCTGCAACCCGTCATGCGGCCAGGCGACTGGGACCCAGTCGCCGCGCGCCTTGATGGCGGCGGCGTGGATCGCGATCGAGGCGTCGCGCACCCGGTAGCAGTCGGTCACGTAGACGGTGTCGGTGTCCCGGTCCCACGCGAGCCACACGCCCGCGGTGGGGTGGTCGATGCCGAAATCCAGGCCCACGATCCGCGGCCAGTGCGGCGGCACCGGGAAGGCCTGCACCTTGATCGCCTCCTCGGCCACCGGGAACACCCGGCCGGAGCCGAGGATCGGGATGCCCTTCGCCCTGGCTTCGCGCTCGTGCTCCGGGTAGCTGGCCACGATCGCGGCGCGCTGCTCCGGGGTGTAGTGCTCCGCATCGTCGATCGTCATCGTCGTGACGTGCGAGCCCGCCGGCTTGTCGAGCAGGTAGCGCTTGACCACCTCGCTCATGCCGAGCAGCGGCGTGAACGTCACCCACACCAGGCCGCCCGTCGCGTTCGTCCGGGTGAGGCCCTCGCTGTAGATCGGCAGCGGCGGCTCTTCGTCGAACCACACCAGGTCGACGGTGTCGGCCTGCCACTTCGTGCGGCCCTGGTCGTAGGACAGGAACTGCACCACGCTGTCCTCGCCGCTGACGTGGCGCACCACCGCGGAGCTGATTGCGTCCGGCACGCCCTGCTTCATCGACGTGTCGCGCAGGCACTCGTGCGGGATGGTGCCGGTGCCCCACTCCTCGCGCAGCTCGGGCGGGCCGATCAGCAGCCGCTGGATGCCCTTGCGGGTCAGCTCGGCGGACTCCGAGCCGCACATGGCCCGCACCGGGTACGGGAACCTGCGGCCCTTCCACCAGTCCGGGTAGCGGCCGGTCAGGTGCATGGCCATCTCGTAGGCACCGGCCCAGGTCTTGCCGAGCTGGTTCCCGGCCATGAACAGCCGCTCGCGGTACTCGGCGCCGGCCGCGTGGAAGTCGGCCTGCCTGGTGTAGGGCGCGTAGGCGGCCAGGCGGTTGCGCCGGGCCCGCACGTCCTTGAGCCTGAGCAGCTCGTACAGCTCGCGCTTCTCGTCGTCGCTGAGCGCCGCCAGCACCGCGGGCGTAAGCGTGGACAGGTCCATCAGCCCTTGGCCGCCTTGGCGAGCAGCGCGGCCAGCCTGGTGTCGAGCTGCTCGGAGCTCAGCTCCATGCGGCCGTCCAGCTTGACCTCCACCGCCTTCAGCTTCGGTTGGGTGTACTGCAGGATCTCGCTGAGCATCCGCACCCGCACGTCGGCGTCGATGTCGTAGGCCTTCGCAGGCTGGCCGGTCTGCGGGTCGATCACGGGGTTGCCGTTGTCGTCCAGCAGCGGGCGCCCCTTGAGCACCCGCGTGAACTCCACCGCGGGGTCGAGGCCCTCCTCGATGAGCGCCTCGCTGACCGCGCGCAGGTTCATGCGCAGGCCGGCGCCAGGCTTGTTCGCGGCCGAGGTCTGCACGGCGTGCGTGCGCCCGGTGCGAGGGCCCGCGGCCTGCAGGTCCTCGGCGGTGGCCAGCTTTGGCGGCGCGCCAGCCAGCTCAGCCAGGCGCTGCGCCTTGCTGCTGGTTCGCGCCACGATCAGATCTTCCCGGGGATGATCCCGCCTTGGAAGCCGGGGACGTTCTGCTTCATGCCGCCCTTGTAGGCCGGCTGCGTCGCGTTCGTGCCGGGCAGCGGGACGCTGACCTTCGAGGGGATCGTGCCAGCGCCCTGAGTCTGGTTGCCGCCGACCTTGCCTGCCGCGACGCTGACGTTGCGGCTCTTCGGGTTGCCGTAGTCCTGCATGGTGATGCTCCTGGTGGTGCGCTTGCGCGCGTGAAAACGTACCCCGGTGCCTGATCAAGGCACCGCGGCGGAAGTCGTAGATCGTTGTCTGGCGCGGCTTTCGAGCTGGTCAGCTCGCCGCGTGTGCGTTCACATGCTCATCGGCGGCCGTTTCGCGGCCTCTTCGTTCCACATCTGCCGCCGATACTCGCTGAGACCGGCCGCGCCGTTCGCGCGAAAGGCAGCGAACTCAGCGCCGTCGAGCACGTCCAGGTCGAGACCCAAGCGGCGGGCCTCTTCCTGGCGCGGTCCGTCCAGCTTGGCCATGAGTGGATGCTCTTGCGGCTGCGGCTGCGGCTTCGGTGCAGGCGCCGGCTTGCGTGGCATTACATCGCCCCCTGCGTCGTCTCGCGCTTGGCGGCCTCTTCATCCCACATTGCGGCCATCTCTTCCTCGCCTTCGGGCTGCTCGCTTGGGAGCATGTCGCTCAGGTACTCGAAGCACTCTTGCGCGCTCTCGCACATGTACGGCTCGCGGCCCTCGGCCTCGACGGTGATCTGCCCGTCTTCGGACACGGTGATGACTATCTGCATGAGCGCGGGCTCCTGAAAAACGAAACGCCGCGGGGCTGCCGCGGCGTCGAGGAAAGTAGGCAAAACGCGGGCGCACTCGCCCGCGCCAAGTTTGCCGGAAGGCGATTCGGCCGTCAACTGCAAGCACCACGCCCTCTGAAAACCGCCAGAAGTTAGCTTTCAGCTATCAATCAAGACCTGCTGATAGAACTGTACAAGAAGAAAGCTGTTGCGTTAGCGCAACTACACAAAAGGTTAGGGTTTTCCCTAATGTACAACACCGATGTTGTACGCAACTATGCGTACACCGAGCCGGCCGGATGCCGGCAGCAACAGGAGCAACGACATGCCGAAACTGACCCACACCCAAACCTTCATCGTCGGCCACCTGCTGATGCTGGCCTTCGGCGTCCTGCTGGGCGCTGTCGCCATCGCGCTCGGCGCGTGAGGAGACGACGCCATGAACAAGACCTTCCCGAACGGCAGCCTCTACAACTCGCTCGCCGACGTCAAAGCCGCCTGCAGCGGCGCGCACCAGGATGCGCTGACCTGGGCCAAGCGTGAGATCGGTCGCGGCACGTACATCAGCCGCGGTCGCAGCTTCGTCTCCCTGCGCGACGGCGACCTCGTCGGCGGCGAGGCCGAGTGCTGGAGCTGGGACGGCACGCTGAAAGGCTTGGTCGCCGCGATCGACGAGGCTAGGTTCAGCGACCGCGCCGACACGCTGGTGATCCAGGGTGGCATCAACTACGCCGACACCCCGCGCGACTACGCCGACGGCGCCTATGACCCCTGGGTCGGCGAGTGGGCCGTGACGGTCTGGCGCCGCCCGGAAGCCTGACTTAGGGTTTCCCCTAGTATACAACGGGGGTGTTGCACCCCCATGATTCACCTACCGAGCCGGCGGTTTCCGGTGTTCTCAAAAACGGAGCTTCACATGTCACACGAACTCACCCAACGCGCCGACGGCACCGTCGAATTCGCCTACCTGAAGTCCGACGGCCTGCCCTGGCACGGCCTCGGCCAACCGATGGAAGACGGCGCCTCGATCGACCAGTGGCGCGTCGCCGCTGGCATGGATTGGAACATCGGCCGCAGCCGCGTTCGCTACGGCAACGAAACCAACTTCCGCACGATCGAGGACCAGCACGTCCTGTATCGCAGCGACGACAAGTCCCCGCTCGGCATCGTGTCAAACAAGTACCAAGTCGTGCAGCCGGCCCAGGTCATCGAGTTCTTCCGCGACGTCGCCCGCGCCGGCGGCCTGGAGCTCAGCGCCGCGGGCACGATCCAGGGCGGCAAACGGTTCTGGGCCACCGCGAAGATCGGTGAAGCCGCGCCGACGTCGATCAACGACAAGATCGGCGGCTACCTGCTGCTGTCGACCAGCGCCGACGGCTCGCTCGCCACTGAGGCCCGGCTGACGTCGATCCGCGTCGTCTGCAAGAACACGCTGCAGTTCGCCCGGGCCGACGCCAAGCCGGCCCTGAAGGTCTCGCACCGCTCGGTGTTCGACGCCCGGGCGGTCAAGGAATCGATGGGCCTCAACGAAGCCGCCTGGGCTGCGTTCCGCCACAATCTGGTCCGCCTCGCGGACGTCCAGCTGCACGAGACCGAAGCCGCGGACATCGTCGCCGGCCTGTTCGCCACCGGCACCGGCGAGCTGCAGCGCGACAAGGCCCGCGAGACCGCCGGGTTCGCGAAGGTGATGTCGCTGTTCAACGGCGCCGGCATGGGCTCGCAGCTCGACGGCGTGTTCGGCACCGCCAACGGCGTGCTGCAGGCCGTGACTGAATACGCCGACCACCACGTCCGCGCTCGCAGCGACGAGAACCGCTTCATCGCCTCGCAGTGGGGCGGCGGTGCGGCCCTCAAGCAGCGCGCTTGGGACCAGCTGATCGCCCTGGCTGCCTGAGCTCAGCGGTGAGGGGCCTGGCCCGTCCGGGCCCCTACCAGTGCGCTCAGCACGAACCGACCCGGCCGGATGCCGGACCTGACCTGGAGACCTGACCATGAACACCAAAGACACCCCCCGCCGGGGCACCAAAGACCGCGCGATCCACGACCTGCGCGAGCAATTCCAGCTGGCCGCGCGTCAGCGCGACATCGCGGAGGCGAACTGCCGCGAACTGGTGGCGGCCCTGCAGGAGATGCTCAAGTACGCAGAAGGCTTCGAGGACGCCGACCACGTCATCGACGCTCGCGAAGCCATCGCCCGCGCCACCGGGGAGGCCTGACCATGCCCTACATCAGCCCCGCCCTGGCCGCGGTCACGCCGGCCCAGATCCGCCAGTCCTACCGCCGCCGCGCCGCTGAAGCTCGGCAGCACGTCGCGCCCCGTATCCCTGGAGTCGCCCGCGCCGGCTTCCCGCGCTACTACGAGAACGTGCGGGCCGACCGCACGACCGCGGCTGCGGAGCTCGCCGAGCTCATGGCCCTACCGTCTGGCACCGAACGCACCAGAGCCTACGTCCGGCTCTACGACCGGATCAACCACCTGGTGCATGCCACCCCGGCTTTCCCGGAGGCCTGACCATGCAGCCCGCCCCTGCCCGCAGCTACACCGACCCCGCCACCGGCCGCCGGAAGCCCGACGCGCCGGCTGGCTGGCCCTTCGGCACGGTGCCCGCGCCGCGCCCCTCGAAGTACCATGCCGCGACCAAACTTGGTCCGGCGTTGTTCTAGGAGACCCCCATGAGCTGGCTCGACTACCTGATCGCCTACTTCACGATGGCCTGCGGCTGCGCCGCGCTGCTCCTGATCTACGTCTACCGCACGGGCGGCTGGTGATGCACCAAGTCCCGCTCGAAACTTTCCTCGCGCTCGGCTGGTCGGAGTCCATGCGACACCGGCTGGCCGACGCTGCTGCCGACCCGGCCGTTGCCTGCTTGGTGGCGGTCGAAACGGACGGTCGGCGCACGGTGCAGCGCTTCGAGGCCGTCCCGGCTACTCTGCCCGCCGACACGGTGGCCTTTTGGGCCCGCCCAGAACGCGCCAAGCGCTCTCGAACGGCCGAGGCGGTGCTCCTGGTACTCCGGGACGGGCTGACGCCCTACGCGGCCGCCAAACAGGCCGGGGTCAAGTCCCAGGCCGTCTACCGCGCCCTCAAAGCTCGCCGATCTCGCGCGCCAGCCGGCGCATGATCGCGCCGGCGATCTCCCGCTCCAGCCGGGCGATCGTCTCCATCACTTCCTTCTCTCGCTCGCCTGCCAGCGGCGCCCGCCCGGTGCCCTGGCAGTGCAG
>Ga0222712_10004135_pt1 | contig 15354 bp, 11 predicted proteins | sample C33_657DmetaG_FD_165043 | JGI IMG/M metagenome (GOLD analysis project Ga0222712, IMG submission 165043) | Estuarine water microbial communities from San Francisco Bay, California, United States - C33_657D | ecosystem: Environmental > Aquatic > Marine > Unclassified | place: USA: California... | reverse complement strand
TTCCAGAATCTACTAACTCATCAATGAACATCAAGTTCATTGGCTCAGTAAAACTCTCATAGACATCTCTAAAACTCCAGCTTAGTGCTAGAATTAATCGATTTCTCTCTCCGCGGCTCAAGTTATCAAAATCGAAACTCTGGCCTAGCTGACTAATGTCAACTTCCAAGTCACTTTTGAAAGTAACTTGATGCGGTAATTGTAACTTATCCAAGTAATAGCTTAGTCTGTGATTCAAATACGCAAGATTTTGCTCAATAATGCGTTTTCGGACAAATGAGTCTTTGCTTGTTAGCAGTTTGAGCAAGAAATCTTGGTGCTCGAGTAGTTTGCTAACACGATTAATTTCGTCCCAGCTAACTTCCGCCAAGGCCGTTTGCTTCATTGCTTCAATTTGTTCTTGGTAAGGATCTTCTTCAGCGACCCTGGTTTCAAGTTGCTTCCTGATATTTTCCAAGTTGTTCTTATGGGCCGCGGCATCTTCAACGTTTGCGTACTTTGTACGTGGGCGTTCTCCAAGCTCACCAATTGTTCTAACTGCCATATCAGCATGAGCCAGGAATCCATGTTCCTCTTTTAGTGCGTTTACAGTAAGCTCAACAGCTTCTTGAGCACTTGCACTCATTTTATCGTGCTGGGTATCGTGAACATCTTGTCCGCAACTTGGGCAACGGTGTTCTAAAATGTCAGCAAGGCTCTTCTGAGCAACATTGAGAGCATCTTGTAGCTTCTTAACATTACTTTGACGAGTGGCTAATTCTTTATTGGCTAACTTTAGGCGACTTTCGTTTTCCTTGTAAGATACTAATGCTCGGTGAGCTTCTAGCTCTGCTTCAATGTCTGTACCTTCAAGTTCAGCGATTGCTAACTCATATGACTTGATGTCGTCTACTTTCTTGTTGGCCCATACACGACTTCTGCGTTCAAGGTCGTCAATGCTAGTTTGAACACGGGCATTGCTTTCTTGTAAGGCCTTGATGCGAGCATCCTCATCTCGAACCTGCTCCTTGCTGGCTTTAATTTGCTCACGAAGGATCTCGGCTTTTTCACTTAGCTGTGTAATGCCCAGTAGTTCTTCAATGATGTCACGTTGCTCTCCACTCTTGAGACTTAAGAATGGTTGCGTATAAGTGTTGAGTGCAACAAGGTGTTTGAACATTTCAGCACTCATGCCAACTACACGTTCAATGGCTTCTTGGGTAACACGATTCTCGCCAGCACCTTCGTCTGTGTTAGCTTCGTTTACTTCATGGTCATCAACAAAGAATCGTAGCAAGTTAGGTTTGCGTCCACGTTCAATGGTATACTTGTTGCCGTTCTTTTCAAACTCAACAGTAACCAACATGTTCTTGCCGTTAGTCTTGTTAATTAAGTTTTCTTTGCGGATGTTTGTTAACGCTGAGCCATAGATAGCATAAGATAGTGCATTAACCATTGTAGTTTTACCTACACCGTTACGAGCACCGTCGCCACCTAAGTCTAAGTTGTTACCAAGAACAAGTGTAAGTCCGTACTTGTCCATTTGTAAGCCCTGGGTAACATTACCCACGCTCATAAAGTTCTTGATTGTTAAATTCTTAAACTTGATCAATGTGTTAACCCTTGATAAATGTGTGTGAGGATTTGTCTGTCAATGACATCAGAGTCAATTGCTTGGATCTGATTAAGAACAATAGCATCTACAGATTCAAATTGAATCTCTCCACCTGTCCATTCAGTAGCATGTTCTTCTTTCTTGCCTGGGATGAGACTAAGCTCTCGCATATTATAAGCTTCAACCCATTGCTCTTTAACATAGCTAGCTTCTTCATAGCTAATATCTACGTCAATTGTAACACGAGCAAAGGTTTGACTGTCAAACAATTCAGCATGACGATCAATGGCCTGTGTTAGTGTAAGTGTTTTAAACTTAGGAGCATCTGGCCAGGTTCTAAATTCTGGCTCTCCGCCGTACTCCAAGAACATACAGCCACGTTCGTCATCCCATGCATCAGCATAGTTGTGTGGGAAACAATTTCCCATGTACACAATGTTGCCTTTGCGTTGACGTTTGTGGAAGTGTCCAGAGAACACAAGTTCCTGATTGGGAAAGTGCCCTGCATTAAGTCCACCATGGTCAGGCATTTCAACCATAGCGTTCATTTTAAAGTTAGGTAGTTCAAAATGTCCAAAGACATAACGACTCTTAAGCTTCTTCATGTCTTCCCACTCATCACCTACAAGCCAAGGAACAATAGTCATGTCGCCAATGGTTGTAATTTCGTCAATGAGCTTTACGTTTGGGAGATAGCCACCAAAGGGTAAACTGTTAATTTCACGCTTTTCACGATATGCAAGATCGTGATTGCCCATAATAATGTACACCTGTTCAAAGTTTTCAGACAAGTACTTGATGTTAGATGTAGTATAGTTTAGTGTGCTTACGTTAATGTTGCTTCGATTGTTATGCCAGTCGCCGAGGAAGATAGCTGTTTCGGCGCCTTCCTTCTTAGCTTCTGCTGTCATCCACTTGATAAAGTTTTCACAATCGTCATTGTGGCTACGGCTGTTATTGCGTAAGCCAAAATGGATATCCGTAAAGCACACGGCTTTATTAAAAGGTTTAGTCATCAGTTATTGTAACATTTCTGTTAGTTGCTGTCTACAACGAGCCAGCTCATCTTTAAGTTGAAGCTTTTTCTTTTTAAGAGACTCAAGTCTTAGATCCTCATACAAGCCGTTTTTTTCTAAAGTATCAACTTCTTTGTTAAGCTTGGCATGTGAGTCTTCCAAATGCTTGATGTGATGTTTTAAACTTTCGGCGTGCATATTACTCCTTTTTAAGAAACGGTGTTAGCTCAGGCGGTGTCCAACCTACTGGTTTAAGGACCTTGCCATCTTCACGTTTACGAACCTTGCCAGTTTCTTTGTCAATCTTGGCAAAATTTGTTTTCATAACTTCTTTCCAAGCACCTTCGCCATCAAACCCTGCGGAATGAATAGCGCCAATAGTAACAACTAAGATATCAATAAGTGCATCTAGTTGTTCTTTTAGATCATCAGCCGCTACTGCATCTTTAAGTTCAGTGTGCTCTTCTTCAATAAGATTAAGATACATCTTATATTGTGAAATGGAGTATGCATCAACTTTTTGATCGCATGCCTTCATAAACTTTTCTTGATCGCGGAATGGGTTAGTCATTTGCTGGCTCACTATCTTCTACTAGAATCTCTTCTAAATTTTCCCCAATAACTTCTGCATCCTTGAGAGCATTGAGTCTTTCAATTTCTGCAACGTGCGCTTGCTGATGCTCCATCTGACGAGTCCAACTTGGCATCTGTCCAGAATCTTGTAACAAGTCATCGCGGATATCACGTTGACGTTTTTCTACGTTAAGAACTCGAGTAAATGAGTTTGTAACTGCGGCAGTATAATAAGCAAACGGGTTTTGTGATTTGCCTTCGTCAAACTGTAGTGCAATTTGTGTAAGCTGAATAAGAGCCTGACCACGCATTTCATCAACATAGGAATAGCCACGCCAATTGCTTCGCAAACTGTAACGCTCGCAAAGTTTTAAGAACATTGCACCTAAACGATTTGTAATTTGTCCATGGTCAACATCAAAGGCTCCTTTAACTAAATCGCCTTTCCAATGACTGCGGAGAACCTCTCGCCATGAGCCGTCTTCATTTTGCACAAAATGTTTGAACGGAGGAAAGTTTACTTTACTGCGATGGTCAGCAAGACTCTTAGGATTATTTTTACGACCAGGTTCTAATGGAATGTGGTCCCATGTCATGAGCCTAACTACTAAATCAGTAACAGGAATCTTTTTAGGATTTACTTCAAATTCATCTGCTTTTGGCTTAGTACTTGCTTTGCCACCATTAGCTTCCCAAACTGCAAGAGCCGCTTGATGAGCCGCGGCTTGCATACGTGCGGCCCGGGCTTCCCTGGCTAAGTTAACAGCACCCTCGGGACAAGCTTTTGTTTTTCGGTTATGAAAGCTTTTTAAATCTGATACAATGTAGTCGTATTGTTGGAAATCTTTGCTTTCAAACCAGCAATAAGTCATTTTGCTTCTATGGATTTCGGCTAGGATGTCTTTATTCTTAAGATATACTGTTTTTGTTTTTTCTTCGGTCACGTAGTTAGCTCCTTCTGTTTAGTATAGCATAGTGTACGTTTACTGTCAACGGTAAAGTAGGTACTTTATAGAATCGGTAAATACACTTGGAGAATTCCCAATGAAGATTACTGACCTTAAACCTAGAGTTATTGCCGTGTACGCTGGCAGATTCCACCCGTTCCATCATGGACATGCTGGTGTGTTCCAAGAGCTGGCCTCTAAGTTTGGCATTGACAATACTTACGTCACTACAAGTGGCAAGGTTGAGCCGGAAAGTAGTCCTTTTACATTTCAGGAAAAAGAAATTATGATGCAAGCCGCAGGCATACCTGCTGGGCATGTAATCGAAGAAACAGTACCATACTCCCCAAGGAATCTTCCGGCCAAATTAGGCTTAGATCCAAATAGAGATGTGTTAGTGTTTGGTGTAGGACAAAAGGATATGCAAACAGATCCACGTTTTGCGTTTACTCCCTTAAAGGACGGTACTCCTGCATACTTCCAACGCTACACAGGAAAGAATTTATTGCCGTTCAACAACGCTAAATCAGTTGACGGTCAACGAGCAGGCCACGGATACATTTATCCAGTGGCAGATGTTCAGTTTAAGATTGCAGGCAGTACTATTAATAGTGCAAGTCAAATTAGAAGTTTATACAGTTCAGCAACTGATGCTGGACGTTTAAGTATTTTAAAAGAACTATACCCAGATGCCAATGATGCTCTAGTTAATCGCATCAAGAAAATCTTTGACAAGAAATTAGGATAACACATGGCAAATATATCTGATCCAGTAACGATTACATTTAAAGCATTCGACGGTGCCACTGGCGGCGATGGCCGCAAGACAGCCGCACAAGACCCAAGGTCTACAACTAACAGAGACTTTTCTGTTATTAGTTGGCCAAGTACTCCTAAGATTAGTCAAACAATTGAAGTAAACTATCAAACTTGGGAACTACAGCACACAAACTATCAGCCAAGTGCATTTGGTAACAGAAGTACTCCTACTGTAACAATATCTGGTCAATGGTTTAGTAGAGATGAAGACGAAGCAAAAAGAACATTAAATGCTATTCACTTATTAAGAAGTGCAACTAGTATGTACTATGGCCGCGGTGATGCTAAAAAAGGTACACCGCCTCCTATTGGAAGATTAAACGCATTTGGATTGTATAACAACACTCCAGTGGTTGTAAAAACTTTTCAATACGATTTCCCTAATGATGTTGATTACATATCAACTCAAATGTTTAACGGCACACAAGCTGTTCCTGTTTTATTTGAAATGAGTGTATCGCTTATTATTCAAGTTAACATCATTGAAGCAGTTAAAGAATACACGCTTAATAAATTTGTCAATGGCGACTTACTTGGAAGGGGTTATGTATGACAACAACAGGTATCAACCAATACTCGCAAACCGAAATTACAGATTTTTATTTAGATCTAGCAAAGTTGCCAACAGCAACTGAGCTACTCGATGGCAGACTACCCGAATACATAACAGTTGACCCTAGGTATGAACACAGGATGGACCTGTTAAGTTATAGCCTTTATGGTAACAGTAAGTATTGGTGGGTAATAGCTTTGCTAAACAGAAATCAAATTCAAGATCCTATTAGAGATCTAAAATCAGGAATGTTAATTCGTGTTCTTTCCCCTGGCGACATTAAGAGGATAGTATAACATGGCAATGGCAAAACCAAATCATCTGGATGACGTAGGAGTCCCAGATGTTGTTTATAATCCTTTATCAAATTATCGTAACGTAACTTACAATACTAGGTTAACAATGATGCCACTGGCAGAATCAATGAATAGTCGTCCTGCCCGTTCTTACAATTATAAAAACGGCATTATCATGTGGGAAACTGGTGGCACTGGCACAACTTACCTTGAAGAATTAACAATGGAAACAGTTGGTACTGGTAACAAGACAGGCAACTATGCTATGCAACAACACCACTTGTTTACTGGCAAGCTAGTTGAACCGCTTGGTGGCCGCTTTATTGAATCGTTATCGCTTGCCGCAATGGAAAGTGGTTATAAAAACAATGACGGTGCTGTATACCTACTAGAAATTATGTTTAAGGGATACGACACAGAAAGTGACGCACCTGTTGATTGTGTTGGTTGGGATGGCGAGCCAATGCACTTTTGCTATTATGTTCGTATCAAAACTTTAAAAATGAAGTTAGACTACAAAGGTAGCGTATACGACTTTGAACTGTATCCTGATTTAGGTGCCGCTGGACATAGCGACCACATGAACCTTGAACAAGGTTTCCGTATGGAAGGACACCCTAACACCATTGGCGACTTTTGTAAGCAATTAGAAAAAGCATTAAACAAACGCGAAGAAGAAAAAGTATCTGCAGGTCTAAGAACTATCCCGCACAAATATACAATATCAGCACACAAAGATATTGCAGGTTTAAAATATGAATACAGTTTCTTTAGCGATATAACACACCTGTGGGGTATGCGTAAAGGTGAGATTCAAGTTGAAGCTGGAACAACTATTCATGCTTTTATGGGCAATACATTGCCTAACAGTCAAGACGTACTAAAGTTTTTGCATCGTGTTAATGATGGTAAGAAAGAATACAATAATCCAGACACTAAAAAAGGCACACTTGATAAGCCAGCAAGACACTTTAGTGTAATCTGCGGCGCAAAGAGTCTTGGCCAGTTTGATATGAAACTTGGCGGATACGCCGAAGACATTCACTTCTTTTTAACAACAAAAGAAGATGCTAAAACAGTTATTAGTCCGCAAGAGTATGAAGATGCAACACAACAAGGTCAACGTGATGGCCGTATTAACTACTGGATTAAAAAAGGTTTATTGCGAAAAGTCTACAAGTGGATTTACACAGGCGAAAACACTGAAGTTATTAACTGCGATATTAAACTTGACTACCTATGGAGACAAGTTCGTCCAATGTGGATTGATGAAGACGGCAACCCAGTAGGCGCAACATCAACATCACGTACAGCAAAAGAGCCACCAGCTGGTCGTTCTGCAGGACAAACTGGTAAAGGTCAAGGCCCTCGTGGTAATCAAGGATCCGGAGGAAGCGGAGGAGGCACTGGCGCTTTCTCTGCAGGCCCTGGCGGCAAGTATGCTGAAGATTTGCCTTATAGAAGTAGTGCCCCGTCGGGAACGTTTTATCCTCACATGCCGCGTTACTATCACATGAATACCACAGTAAATTCTAAGTCAGAGCAAGCGGCATTAAGTCCTGACAATGCAATGGAATACAGTATCTATAAGCAGTTAGGTAATAGTATGGGCGGCGGCGAAGCTGACATGAACACAATTAGTTTAGAAGTAGTTGGCGATCCTTATTGGCTAATGCAAGTCCCAGGTGCACCACCATGGGAAGAAGATGTATGGGAATATGAAGCTGGTTTAACTGAAGAAGTGCTAGCTGAAAAGCGTAAGAAAATGTCTAGTCATAACTGGTTGCCTTTTATTTACTTTGAGGCAGTAATTCCAGCGGCAGACTGGGCAAGCGATGATACAATGAATTTAAGACATAGCGATACTATTTCAGGTGTGTACTCTGCTAAGAAAGTTATTAACAAATTTAGCAAAGGTAAGTTTACAACAACATTAGACTGTTTTAGAGATAGTCTTGGCAATCCATATGGCGGCAAGAAAACGCAGTCAAGTAGCTTTACACCAGCAAGTCAAGGCGCCGCATCAGGTAAAGGACCACAAAACGCAGGTATGAATAGCACTGGAGATAAGAAATGAGGGCAGATTCAAACGGAGGCCGCCCAGACCACATGAAAGCCGGTAGTGGTGGTGCAAACAAACAACAAGGTATTTTCCTTGGAAAGATTAAAGATAACACAGACCCAGAAGGATTGGGACGTATTCGTGTGTGGATTGCACAGCTAGGCTCTGCAAAAGAAAATGACGAAGGCAGTTGGTTTACAATGCGATATTGCCCGCCATTTGCTGGCGCCCAAGCTGAAAAGAAAGAATCAAGATCGACGTCAGCAACGACACTACCAGAAACAAATCAAAGCTATGGCTTCTGGGCAGTTCCTCCGGACAAAGATGTGTATGTTATTTGCGGTTTTATCAATGGCGAAACACACCAAGGCGTATGGTGGGCATGTTTACCACATGATGGACATACTCACTCCTTACCAGGCATTGCTTCGGGTGCAACACACAAAGGCGAAATTAAAGTAGTAAGTGAACGCAACCGCTATAACTCTAGCGATCCGCAAAAGCAACAACGACCAAAACACTTTCAACAAGAAAATATTGCAAGACAAGGTATTGAAAAAGACCTAAGGCGTGGGCATACTAACGCAAGTCCTTTTAGAAACAAAGATTCCCATCCTGGTAACGCCTATGGCTTTGTATCTCCTGGCCAGCACAGCTTATTAATTGATGATGGCGAAAAAGGCAAGAATGGTCAAATTAGATTACGTACACGATCAGGTAATCAAATTATCATGAACAATGATGATGGCTTTATCTATGTTATTAATGCCGCAGGTTCTGCGTGGTTTGAAATGGATGCAAGTGGCAACATTGACTTCTTTGGTGCCGGCGACTTTAGTGTACATACCGAAGGCAGTATTAACTTCCGTGCCGACAATAACATTAACCTTGAAGCTGAAAACGGCATTAACATGAAAGCTGGTAATGACGTTCGTATCGAGTCAACAGATGCTAAAGTTCAAGTTAACGCAGATGTTGCAGTAAACATTACATCTGCACAAAACTTAAACTTACTTGCTGACAGTCAATTTAAAATGACTGCACAGCGTATTGATTTAAACGGCCCGCCTGCAGACCGCGCAGATTGTCCTGGACTAAACACATTATCATCTAACTCACAAGTTGGCATTAGTATTGCTGGGCGTGTACCAGAAGCTGAACCATATGGTGGCCACTCTGCATTAAACGGCGGCGAACCTATTACTGTTCCTCCTGGTATTGTTGATGAAAGTTTAGGCAATCATCAGATTACTCCAGCAGACATTCAAGGTAATGGCGAAACTCCACAGCAGGGTGGTGACCCAGCAGTTCCTCCTTTAACTAACGCTGAAGATTGCATACCTGATATTACACAAAATACACTAAGTGAAGAAGGCTTCAAGCTAATGAAGAGTCGCGAAGCTTATCGTGGTATGATGTACAGCGACTTCCAAGGCTATAGTGTTGGATACGGAACACGGGTTGACATCTTTGGACCTGATAATTCAGCAAGTAAAATTGATGCTAACCTTAAGCAAGCATTACTTGCAGGCCCCAGTGAAGCCGAAGCACGTATGGCCAGCAGACAAATTGTTGATAGACACATGGCACCTGGTGTGATTCAAGCATTGGAAAAAGCTAAGAAAGAAGCAGGCCGCCAAGTTTGTATTACACAAGCTCAAATTGATGCACTAATTATGGCCGCCTATGGTAGTCCGTCTGTTGCCAAACAAATGGCCGCTGATTTAGTTAAAGATGCCGCCGCAAGTCCGGATGGCAAAGCAACTAAGCAAGGCATTGCTAAAATTTGGGCTAATGCAGGTTATTCAAACAATGCAAATCAGCGAAACAGCGAAGCAAACTATGCCATTTATGGTAAGCCAAACGCTGATGCTCGCAATATGACACAAGCACAACTACGTGATAAAGGTGTTGCATCAGATGAAGCGGCAATTAAAAACAATAAAGCACGTAATCCGCAAACTCCATGGACACGTTCCTTAGGAAATGGTCCATCAACGGGTGAAAGAGTAGAAGCGGCATATGGCCCACCTACACCAACACAAGCGGCACAATGGGAAAGAAGTGCTTATTTGAATACAGGCAAGGTACCAACAGGTGTCAATTTAACTTTACAACAGTTAAGAGACAAATATGGTCCTCCGCACACAGATGGAAACTATCCACCCGGAACACCAGCGCCACCAACGCAGGCTTAAAGATATAACCCACTTTATTCCTAGCTGGTAAATAGGTGTATGGCACGCTTAACATCTACTTTCCGCGGTTACAGTAGCGTAGGGACTAGTTTTCTTAGTCCTGTTCGCTACGATTTAGATCTTGCTAGACAAGACTTATTAAACCATTTCAATACTCGCAAAGGCGAGCGTATTATGCTTCCGGAATTTGGAAGTATTGTATGGGATATGCTTTTTGAACCGTTGGATACAAGAACAAAAAATCTAATCGACGAAGATGTTAGAAGCATTATTAGTAATGATCCACGTTGGACATTGCAAAGTGTAACGATCACAGAAGATCCAAACGCATTGAATATTGAAGTGATTGTAACATACAATCCATCATCTGAAACTGTAACATTGCCGCTGACATACGATAAAGGAACAACTACATCATGAGCCAGACTCGACGCCTTGGACAATTATACGCCGCTGAAAGCTGGTTGAATAGCTATCGCTATCTAGTCAATTCAAACTTTAAAGCATACGACTTTGATAGTCTTCGTACAGCGTTAATTAATCACGTTCAAACAAACTATCCGGAAGATTTCAATGACTTTATTAACTCAAGCGAGTATGTTGCTCTTATTGACTTAATTTCTTACCTAGGACAAAACTTAGCTTTCCGTAGTGATTTAAACCTGCGTGAAACATTTTTAGAAACAGCCGAAGTACGTGGCAACGTTTTAAACATTGCACGTCAGCTAGGATATAAAGCATATCGCAATGGTGCCGCTGCCGGCTTCCTACGAGTGACAGCAGTAAACACAACACAAAACATTTACGACAGCAAAGGTATTAACTTAGCAGGTCAAACAATTGTTTGGGGTGATCCAATCAACCCGGACTTTAACGAACAGTTTGCTGTTATCTTAAATGAAGTGTTAAGCAGAGCTAACCCTGTTGGCCGTCCAATGAGTAGCATTACTACTCAAGGCACGTTACGTCAACTATATCAAATTGCTGAACCAGATAATCGTACAATGGTTCATTCATTTAACCTAACAGCAAGAAACAATACAACTTATAGTTGTGAAATTGTTCCTGTCTTTATTAATAACAAAACTAAGTCGGCTGTTGAAAGCGATCCTAACCCTTACGGCTACCAGACAATGTTGTTTAACAATGATGGTACAGGTTATTCTAATCCTAACAATGGCTGGTTCTTTATGTTCAAGCAAGGTGTTTTGAAATTTGAAGACTATGTATTGTCTACTAAAGTTGAAAACCGTGTTATCGATATCCAAGGTGAAAACATTAACGAAACAGACGTTTGGGTACAAAGCATTGATGCTGACGGACGAGTTTTAAATGAATGGGAACAAGTTCCTAGTACAGTTGGTAAAAACATTGCATTCAATGCCATTGGTAAAGACACAAGAAAAGTTTACGAAGTTATTACAAGAGCAAACGACACTATCTCTATTAAGTTTGGTGATGACGTTTACTCTGATATTCCTACAGGCAACATTCGTATTTGGTACCGTGAAAGTGCAAACGAAGACTTAACATTTACTCCAATGGATGTAGCTGGCAAAGAATTTGCTATTCGTTATGTTGACTCACAGGGCTTAGAGCAAGATGCTATCTTTACAGTTCAATTAACAGGTAGCATTAGCAGTAGCAGTGGCGAAACATTATCACAAATTAAAAATCGTGCAAGTCGTACAGCCGCAAGCCAAGACCGCATGATTACTGCCAACGACTATAATCTATACCCAGAAGGTAAAGTTGGCGGCGTTGATAAGATCAAAGCAATTAACAGAACTTACGCTGGACAAAGCTTATACGCCGACATCCAAGATCCAACCGGAACTTATCGTCCTGTTATTTCCTTAGCCGGAGATGGCTTCTTATACTCAAGTGAAATCACAGAAGAAAAAACATTAAATCTAAGTCAAAACAATGACGAAGTTTTATCATGGTTCCAGGACTTGATCTTAACTCGTGGCTTACACCAGTTATACTATAATGCTTACAACTCCGAATCACAAAGAGTAGAAGCATTGCCAGGCGAAGAACTAACATGGCACAAAGTTGATTACTTAAATGGAAATACACATGGCTACTTCCACTTGCGTACTGACCCAGACAAAACGCCTGTGCGTTTAGGCAAAGGTTCTGTTGTTCTTGCTAATCGTGTACTAAGAAAAAATTCTTTATTGAACGTTGGAACACAAGGCTGGACTCGTGTGTTAGATGTTTATCGCGAAGGCTTTGGTGTAGCTGATAACAACGGTAACAACACAGGCTTACGTGCCAATGGTCAAGGCGCTGTATTCTTAAGCGGTTTAATCGAAGACAATACTGGTGCTGAATACTGGATGCCATCTTTACGAACATTGTTTACAGACAACGAAAAAGTTGAGATTGTAAAAGAAATTGAAAAGCAAAGTAATTTTGGCCTACGCTATGATCACAAAAAGGATCGTTGGATTGTTGTCAAGCAAAATGAAATTGACATTACCGGTGGTTTAGATTTAACAACAGCCGGTACAACAAATGATAGTAGCTGGTTAATTAGATTTGCATATAACAACGGTGTGTGGGCAACAGTAATAAGAAAAGATCAAACAATCTTTGGTAGTATTTCCGAGCTAACATTCCACAATCAGCGTTTTGGTTCTGCACTAGATCAAACAACACGGCGTGTTGTTAAAGATTCTGTTAAGTTCTTAAAAGTTAATGACGGTTTAAGCAAAGACATTGAACTTGACGTAGTTGATTATGTTAGATTAGATGACGGACGCTATGATCCTAAACGAGTAATTGTATTATTACCAGGTCTTATTGATAACCTAGTTCCGTCTGACCCTACACTGATTAAATCTGTTATTGGCAATAGCACAGTAGCGTTAGCACGTAAAGAATTTTTAGATGCACAAGGTCAATTTACACTAGCACCATCAACAGATGGCACAATGATAGTAACTGGACGTTCTGCGCTAACTGTTCAGTTTAATCACGTACCTCTAAGAGACAATCGTGTAGACCCAACAACTACTAACATCATTGACATGTTTGTATTGACAACAGTTTACAACACAGCATTTAGAAACTGGATTGCATCTGGAGCAAAAGATGACCAACGTCCTATTCCATTGACAAGTTATAGTTTAACTAAGCTAATGGATCCAATTGCTCCTTATAAGAGTGTTAGTGATAGTATTATCTACCATCCTGTTACATACAAGGTGTTGTTTGGCAATGGCGCTGACACACGTAACAAGGTTAAGATTCGCGTTACAAAGAGTGATGGTACACGAGTAAGTGATGCAGAAATTAAGTCAAGAGTTATAAATGCTATCAATAACTACTTTGATGTTGGCCTATGGGACTTTGGTGAAACTTTTTACTTTACCGACATGGCATCCTGGGTGCATCAAAACGTAGGTGGTATCATTAGTAGCATTGCTCTAATCCCACGTCAAACTAGCTTGACGTCAAACGATATGTTCCAAATCAAATGTGATGAGGATGAAATTTTTATTAGTAGTGCGACTGTAGCAGATGTTGAAGTCATTACAGGTCAAGTTGCACCAACAAAATAAGGCAAATAGATGGCAAAGAATCCAAAAAAATTAAACCCAGTAGTTACTGAGGTTAAAAACTATCCTGAGCAACACGATGGAAGTTTTCTAGAACCTCATGTAACAGGCCTGCTTCCTAATATCTTTAGAACAGACACAAACAAAAAAGTTTTAAGTGCTGTACTAGAAGATTTAATGCAACCAAGTGCAATGGAGGACTTGAACTATTCTGTTGGTCGTAAAACTACTAAAACTTTAGTCACAGATTATCTTCCACACGTAACTGCAAAGCGTCAACTAGAAGCTGGTACTGTAGTGTTTACAGAAGAAGGCGCAGAAACGCTAAGTGCAGACGAAATTGCAACCGCATGGGGTTTCAATGATAGAACAACTGAGCCAAAAGTTCCTGTTAGCATTTTGGATCTACCAATTGATCCTGACAAGTTTATCAATTGGGCAGACTACTACTGGATTGAAGAAGGTATGCCAGTTGTGTATATTAACGGAAGTATCAACGAAACATTTAGCATACAACATGATATCTTAGGAAAGCCTTTCTTTACTACAGTTGAACAAAGCCAACAAAACAATCGTCGTTTAGTACTAAAAAATGGTATGCGAATTGTATTCCGTCAATTCCCTGGCATGTTGCCATTGAACGGTGACCTTGATGTTGAAATGTTATCTAATGGTAATGCTACTCAAGCCATTCCATATGAACTAACTGCTTATAACAAAACTAATATTGGATTAAGTGTCGACGGCGTGCTACAAACACTTGGCGCAGACTTTACATTGCTAGGAAGTGAAATTCAATGGATTGGTACACCTCCTATCGCCGGCTTGAACATTTACATTCACATGCCAGATTATTTTATTACAACAGATGCAGATAAAGCAATTCGTCGTTGGCAGGTAGATGGCGTTGGCACAGCAGAAGGTATTCGTTTATTAGGTAGAACACATCAATATACAAATACATCTTATAGTAAAGCTACACAAACACTATGGGACAAAACAGCAGTACCATGGGACAGCGTTGAGTGGGATGGTGTACTTCGCGGTATTAACGCAAAGCACTATATTACTATGGCAGTTGGTGCTGAAAACAGAAACGCAAACAGTAGAACAAATGTTTGGTATCATAAAGATACAATTAGTGCTACTTCTGACTTTCTTGGCATTGACTTTGGAGAAATTACACAATTATCAAATCAAGCCATTAGACCAATTGTTGAGTTTGACAACAGACTTGAAGTGTTTAATCACGGAACTACATTCCGTGCATGGCCTAACTTGTTAATTAAAGATGGTGTAACACAATCTGACTTTACCAACTTAGTGTTAACATCGTCATATACAATCAGCGACACATTAAAGACTCCGGTATTAGATTCTAGATATACAACGTTGCTTGATAAACTAAGATTTGAACCAAGTGTTCGTGTAACTGTTAAATCAGGTTTCAATACACAAACAGCAATTAACAAAGCTGACTTCACTGATACTGAAATTGCCAAGTTGTATGAAGAACAAGCGGCAGCTATTAAGGCCGGCCGTCCTTATAAGAAAATTTTATACACAGTAGGTAACAAAAAGATTAACTGGTTAATCAACCCTCCTGCCAACGATGATATAGTAAATGTAACATACTATGTCAATCAAGTACCGCTATCAAGCTTACGTATTCTTTGGTTGGTTAATGATTCAAACGTAAACAAAATCTTAACATTGTTAAACAACGG
>Ga0222712_10004134_pt1 | contig 15354 bp, 17 predicted proteins | sample C33_657DmetaG_FD_165043 | JGI IMG/M metagenome (GOLD analysis project Ga0222712, IMG submission 165043) | Estuarine water microbial communities from San Francisco Bay, California, United States - C33_657D | ecosystem: Environmental > Aquatic > Marine > Unclassified | place: USA: California... | reverse complement strand
TGGCGCGACCCCGTGAAAATCGTGCGAAATAACGCAAAATGACCAAGCCCCGCAGAAATTCGCGTCGGGACGGCGAAAAATCCCCGCTCACCAATCAGGAGATTGCCAACCACTTTGGATTTTCGGCTGCACGAGCCGCCGCTCTGATCCGCGAGGGAATGCCGATTGACTCGCTGGAGAATGCCGACGCCTGGAGGCAACAGCGACTGCTCCGAGGCCAACGCGGTCGGGCCGCTGGCGTCGCGCAGACGAGCCCTGTCGTCATCGACCCGGCGACGGTCAACCCCGACGACGATTTCGAGCAGACGGTGGCCCGCCACCGCGAGCTCAAGGAAACCGCTCGCCAGACCTACATCGAGGCGGGCAGGACGCAGTCCGCAGGGGACGCCGCCAAATACTACCAGACCTACCAGAACATCCTCAAGACCCTCGTGGTCATCGAGCGGGAGGCGCTGGCCCGCCGCATCGAGTCGAAAGACCTCATCAAGACCTCCTCGGCCCTCGACCGCTTCAACCGCGTCCTGGGCGAAATCAAGGCCGACCTCACCGGCCTCCCTGTGCAGATCGCCTCGCAGTTGAACCCCAACAACCCGGGCCTTGCGCTCAAGATACTCGACAAGCACCTCAACGCCCTGATGACCAAGTGGGCCCAAGGGACCGGCAAGACGGTCGAGGAGATGGTCCAGCCCATCAGGACGTCGGCTCCTTCCATCGACGCGATGGGGGATGACGACACCCCCGAACTCGAGCGGCCCGAATGAGCGAGGAGACGGCCTTCGACGCCCGCTTGCGGTCCACGCTGGCCCCGAACCCCTACCGGGAGCCGGTCTCCTTCTGCGAGCATTACATCAAGCGCATCCCCTACGCGGTCGGGACGCCCGCCTTCACCATCGCCTCGGCCCCTTGGCTGCGGGAGCCCCTGCAAGCCATCTTCGACCCCGAGGTCAAGGAGATCGCCGTCCAAGCGGCGGTCCAATTGGGTAAGTCCCTGCTCATCGAGGCCGCCTCCTGCATCATCCCGGTCATCGACCCGGGGCCGACCCTCATCCTCCAGGACACCGACAAGAACGCCAACGACTACCGCGAAAGCCGCCTCCGCAAGCTCTGGAACGCGGTCGAGCCGACCCGGGGCGAATTGACCTCCGAGGGCATCCCCAAGAACGGCCCCATCTCCTTCAAGTCGAACACCTGTTGGGTGCTGGGCGGGGACAACGACAACAACCTTCACGGTCGCTCCATCCGATACGTCCTAGGGGACGAAGTGTGGCGATGGCAATCTGGGAGCATCGGTCGGGCGACGCGGCGAGTGACGGCGAACAAGTGGCGGTCCAAGGTGCTGCTCGTCTCGCAAGGGGGCTTGGCTGGATCGGAGTGGGCCGCGTGGTATGGGGACAGCACCAAGTCGGTCTGGCAGTTCCGATGCCCTGCGTGCGGGGAGTCCCAGCCCTATCGCTGGGAGCAAGTCATCTTTCCCAAGGAGGCCCGCACCCCGAACGGCTGGAACAAGCGGGCGGTCAAGGCCGGGACGACCTACCAATGCGCCAAATGCAAGGTCCACCTCCCCGACGCCATCGACACCCGCATGGAGATGAACAAGGACGGCTTCTACCTCCCGCAAGCGGAGTCGTCCCGCGTCGGCTACAATTGGGACTCCCTGCTGGCCCAGGAGCGGGGCCTGTCGTGGGGCGAGCTCGCGGAGGAGTGCATCGACGCCAAGACCTTCTACGACGACACCGGGGACAACTCAAAGCGGCGGGACTTCATCATGCAACGCCTCGCCCAGACCTATCAGGAGGAGGCCGACGAGGTGCAGATCGAGGCGTCGACCGGCGGCTACAAGACCGGGGAGGTCTGGGCCGAGGAGGGAGGGTTCGTCGCGGGGAAGCCCAAGGCGGGCAAAGACCTCACCGCCGAGGAGCGGGCCCATCCCGAGTTCGTCCCCTTGCGCTTCATGGGAGTCGACGTCCAGCGTCGCGGCTTCTGGTGGGTCATCCGCTCCTTTGACGGCGCGGGGCGGTCTCGGCTTCACTCCTTCGGCTATTGCTTCGCGTGGGGCGAGGTCGCCGACATCCACAAGAAAGCGGGGGTCCATCAGGCCAACGTGTTTGTCGACTCGGGCGACAATCAGGACGAGGTGCTGGCGGCCTGTGCCGCCAACGGCTGGGTGGCGACGCGAGGGGACCAGCGAAACGAGTTCCCTTGGAAGGTCCGCACCCCGCAGGGCAACAAGACCGAGCTCCGACCCTACTCGACGCCGGTGGTCGAATTGGTGGGCCAGCGTCGATGCAAGCGCTTCTACTTCTCCAACCTCCGTCTCAAGGACACCCTCGCCCTGCTCATCCGTCGGGGGAAGCACACCCGGCCCGACGACGTCCTGGACGAGTATCTCAAGCAGATGCAGTCCGAAAAGCGGACCATCCGAGAGGGCGGTCGGCCCATCTGGGAGCAAATCGACTCCAAGCCGAACCACCTTTGGGACTGCGAGGTCATCCTGATGCTCCCGGCGATGGCGTGGCGCCTCATCGGCAAGGCCGAGACCATGATCGCCAACGAGGAGGCGGCGAAGGAGGCCCCGGCTGGCGAGCCAGAGGAGGGCTGATTGGGTAATCGGGCCTTTTTTGACTGCCGCGTCTCGCTATGGCCCGAGCCACCGGCTGCTTCCTCATCCTCTCCCAGAACCGCATCGAGCAGATCGCGGACAAGGCGAGCGAGCTCCTGTTGGAAGGAAAGACGATGATGTCCTACTCCGACAGCGGGACGACCGTGAACAAGGCGTTCCCCTTGGACGTCCAGACCGTCCTCATCGAGGCCCGCTACGCCCTCCAGGTCAAAGACCCGAACAAATACGGCGCCATCGACCGCGTCCGCGTCTACAACGGCCTCTGGAATTTCCGGGGCCTCTGATTTATGGCGAAAACCATCAAGAAGGCGGTCCGTCAGGCCGTCAAAGACGTCAAGGCATACGCCAAGCGCAAGGGCTTGAAGGTCAACGCGACCGCCGGTGGCGGCGGGTCTGGCATCTTCTCGCAGTTTGAGGGGGCCAAGTTCTCCAACAAGCGCCAATGGGTGAACACGCCTTGGCCCGCCGACTTCAAGCGGACCATGACGGTGTTCGACCGCCAGGAGCTCACGCGCAAGATGCGCTGGCTTTCGGTCAACTCGGGTCTGGTGCGTCAGATGGTCGCCGACATGGTGATGTATTCCGTCGGCAACGGCATCCGTCCGCAGTCCACCTCGGGCGACCACGTCTGGGACGCCGCCGCCGACCGGGCCTTTGACGATTGGGCGAGCAACCCCTGCGAAATCACGGGCCGCTACAATTTCACCGAGTGCTTGCAGATCATCTGCAAGAAAATCGACATCGACGGCGAAATCTTCGTCCTCAAGACCTTCGCCCCCGACGGCTCCCCGCTCATCCAACTCATCGAGTCCCACCGCGTCGGCACGTCGGTCGAGTCGGGCTCCCGCCTCCCCGAGGGGATGACCGATGGGGTGATGTTCAACAAGTTCGGCGCCGTGGTCGGCTACAACGTCATCCGCTCCGACGGCACGACCCGCCTTATCCCTGCCTCGGCGATGCTGCACGTCCACATCCCCGAGCAGATCAGCGGGGCCCGGGCTTACAGCCCCATCCAGCACAGCATCAACAACCTCATCGACGTCCTCGAAATCCTGTCCCTTGAGAAGGTCGCGATGAAGGTGCAGGGGGACATCGTCCGCACGATTACCCGCGAAAACCCGCAGTTCGACGGAAGCACCGCCGACTTTGAAGCCTTCGGGATGCGCCCGCAGGACTACCCCAACGGCGTCTACGACAACCCCGAACAGGTCGGGACGTTCATCGGCGGCAAGACCCTGTCGCTGGCCCCGGGCGAGGAGCTCAAGATGATTGAGTCGGGCCGTCCGTCTCCGAACGTCACCAACTTCATCGAACACAACAACCGCGACTCGACGCAGGGCTTCCTGCCCTACGAGTTCGTCGACCTGACCAAGGCCAACGGCGCGGGGATGCGGGTGACGCTGGGCAAGGTGGACCGCTCGGCCTCGGCCCGCCAGGACGTCCTCATCCACCGTTGCATCAAGCAAATCCGGGCTTTCGTCCTCGGGGTCAAGATTACCCGGGGCGAATTGGCCCCCAACGACAACTTCACCCGGGCCGCCTACGTCACGCCCCGCCGCATCACCGCCGACGCGGGCCGTGAAGCCGCCGCCAACCAGAAGGACATCGAGATGGGCCTCAAGACCCTCTCCGACCACTACGCGGAGCTCGGGATGGACGCCCGCGACGAGATCCGTCGCCGAGCAGCCGACGCCCGCCTCATCATCGACGCGGCGACCGAGTTCAACGTGCCTGTCTCGATGGTGGCCTCGCTGGCGACCAACGTCCAGCCGGAGGCCATCAACGCCGCCGCCGCTGGGGACACCGCCGCCAAGGCCGACACCGGCTTCACCCCCTTCCCCTCCGCTGGAAACCCTTAACACCTACCCCCTCCAATGAAATCCCTTCAAAAGGACATCAAGTGCAACCGCCCGATGCTCATCAAGGCCGCCGACGCCATCTCGCACCTTGAGGCCGTTTCGGAAATCCAGCTCCCCGCTGGCGCCAAGGTCTCCGAGATGACCGACGTCCTTGAGGCCATCTTCGGCCCGAAGGGCACCATCGAGAAGTTCCCGCCCTACGCCATCATTCCCTTGAAGGGGGTCATCGGTCGCGGCCTCCCCGAGATGGAGACCTATTGCGGCTCCTGCGATCTGGAGGAGGTCGAGGAGATGCTTGAGGACGCGGTCCGAGACGATGCGGTCAAGGTCATCATCCTCTCCGTCGACTCCCCGGGTGGCGTGTCGGTCGGCGTGCCCGAGTTTGCCCGCCGCATCCGCAACTGCCCCAAGCGCGTCATCGCCTTCACCGAGTCGGAAGCCTGTTCGGCGGCCTATTGGATTGCCTCCCAGGCGTCCGAGTTCATCGCGACCCCCTCGTCGTCCGTCGGTTCGGTCGGCTGCTACATCGCCTATCTCGACGAGTCGGAAGCCTACCGCAAGGACGGCTACAAGATGGAGGTCATCAAGTCCGGCGACCTGAAAGGGGCCGGGATCAGCGGAACCGCCCTTTCCGACGCACAGCGCAAGATGCTCCACGACCAGACCGTGGAAATCCACACCGATTTCAAGGACGACGTGAAGGCCGTCCGCTCCTTCGTCCAGGACGCCGACATGGAGGGCCAAGTGTTCTCTGGCAAGGTCGCCGCGTCCAAGGGTCTCGTGACCGGCTTGGTCGACGGCTTTGACGAGCTGATGGAGAAACTCGACCCCGAGGTCGCCGCCCAGATGGAGGCCGACGAGGAAAACGACGCCAACGCCGCCGCCCAGCCCAAGCAGGAGGAAACCGCCTCCGCTCGCGCCCTCGCTGGCCTCAAGTTCAACGCCGCCTCCAAGGCCCCCAAGGCCGACGAGGACATGGGCGAAGATGACGACGAGGAGGAAGGCGAGGAGGAGGCCAAGTCCGAGGATGACGAGGACGAAGAAGGCGTCGAGTCCAAGGACGAGGACGGCGAGGAAGGCGCTCCCGCCCAGCCCAAGGCCGACGACGACGAGGAGGAAAAGAAGGAAGGCGAAGGCGACGAAGGCAAGGAGAAGGCCGAGGAGGAAAGCGACGACTCCGACGACGCCATCGACACCGACGACAAGCACGACCGCAAGGGCACCAAGCGGAACCGCTCCAAGGGCATCGCTTGACTGCCGCGTCTCGTCATTAACCGACCATGACCCTCGAAGAAACCCTCAAGTCCCTCACGGCGAAGTTCTCCGGCAAGTCTGCCGAGGCCGAGGCCATGTCCAAGGAAATCGCCGGTCTCAACGCCAAGGTCGAGACCCTGATCGCCGAGAAGGCGAACCTCGCCGACGAGCTCCTCGCCGCGAAGTCCGCCGCCGCCGCCTCCCTCGATGCGGTCGCCAAGGTCGACGAGCTCACCAAGGCCCTTGCGGCCTCCGAGGCCCAGAAGGCCCAGGCCGTCGCCCAGATTGAGTCCGTCGGCAAGGTCGCCGCAAAGATGGTCGCCGCCGTCGGTGCCGCCCCGGTCGAAATCAACCCCGCCGAGGCCGCCGCCACCGCCCCCAAGACCAACGCCGAGGTCTGGGAGGAGTTCATGGGCATCAAGGACGCCGCCAAGAAGCAAGCGTTCTACAACGCCAACCGCCCCGCGATCATCGCGCACCTCGGCATCAAGTAATCACCCCTTTCAACCCCCCAATCCCTAATTACTCCCTAACATGAGCAACTCCGTTCTCAACCAGGGCATGGCCCCGCAGTTCGTGGCGTCGGAAACCCTCCGCACCCTCGTCCCGGTCCTCGCCCCCCTCAACAAGATCGTCACGACCGACTTCGGCGCCTACGTCGCTGAAAAGGGTCAGGTGGTCCACACCCGCTTCGCCAACAAGTTCACCGCGTCGACCTATGACCCGGCCAACGGCTTCGTGCCCTCCTCGGCCTCCGCGACCGACGTCGCCATCACGCTCGCCGACCACAACTACGTCAGCGCCGCGTTCACCGACACCGAAGTCGCCACCATCTCGCTGGATATGCTTCGCCGCGTGTTCATCGCCCCGATGGCTAACGCCACGGTGAAGTCGCTGTTCGACTCCGTCATCAGCAAGACGACCGCCGCCAACTTCGCGGGCGTCGCCTACTCCGGCACGAAGGCCAACTTCAACCGCGTCGCCGTCGCCGCCGCCAATCAGGCCGCGACCAAGGCCAACCTTCCTTTCGAGGGTCGCTCGATGCTCCTCACCCCCGACGCCTTCGGTCAGCTCCTCGCCGACCCGTCCGTCGCGCAGTATCTGTCCATCGGTGACACCTCCGTCATCCGTGACGGCAAGGTGGGTCGTCTGCACTCCATCGACATCTACGAATACAACGGCTTCCCGGCCTCCGGCACGACCTACACCGAACACCTCAACGGCATCCTGTCCTGCCGCGAAGGCCACGTCATCGTGACCCGCGTCCCGGCTGCTCCGACGACCGGCGGTGGCGAGCAGATCACCGTCCAGGACGAGGACTCCAAGTTCGCCTTCGCCCTCCGTCAATGGTATGATTGGTCCAAGGGCACGACCAACATCTCGGCCTCGTGGATCACCGGCGCCTCCGTCGGCAACCCCGACGCCGCCCTCCGCGTCGTCATCTCCGACCTCTAAACCGCCCCAAAGGCGGTCGGTCAAAGGCCCCCAGAAATGGGGGTCTTTTTTTTGACTGCCGCGTTTCCGCATGGGGACCATCCAAGACGAGTGGCGGGCCGACGCCAAAGCCATCCTCGGGGAAATCCCCAAGGCGGTCACGGTTCGCCACGCCAGCGGGCCGACCACGGCCTTCAACGTCCTCCTCGGGGCTCCCATGATCCAGCAGGACATGGAGACCGGCGGCTTCCTCGACTCGGCCTCCTACGAGGTGAAGTTCCACGTCGACGACATCGCGCTGCACCCGGGCGTCGTGGTCGTCGGCAACCTCATCGAATACGTCGGCAAGGCGTTCCGCATCGTCGCCATCAACCCCAGGACCAACTCGGCTTGGGTCATCGTCCGCGTCCAGACCAAGGCGGGCCCCGCCTGACCCTATGGCGATTAAGGTCGCCAAGGGGGTCGAGGTCGACGACGCCGCCTTTCTCGCCCACCTCCACGACTTCTCCCTAGTGATGGGACGGTCGATGGGGGAGGTCGTCCGCGAACAGGCGGGCCTGTTCTGCAAGGACATGGTGAAATACACCCGACCCTTCACCAGCCCCTCCCAAGGCGCCACCGGGGCCTCAAAGAAGGTCGGTCTCAAGAACGTCAACGACTCCCTCTACACCATCTTCCGACCCCTCAAGACGGCGACCAAGGAGCAAGTGGCCTCCCTAGGGTCTCCTGCCGTGTTCAAGCTCTGGAACCGCCGCAACGGCACCGAGTCCACCAAGAAGATGCGCTGGGAGCCCTTCGCGGCCCGCTACGGCAACGGCAAGAAGGCCGAGTTCATCGGGGCCGGGGACATGGGCAGGATGAAGTCCATGCATACCTCCCTGCGCCTGGACAACGGTCGGGGCGGCCTCAAGCCCTCGGCCCGCAAATCCAAGGAGCCCTTTGCCATCATCGAGAAGGAGTCCGACCTCAAGCGATACATCCGGGAGAAGCAGAAACAGGTCGGCTTCCTCAAGTCGGCCTACTATTTCGCCTCCCTCCGCATCGGCGCCAAGGAGACCTTTCCGGGCTGGGCCCAGATCGCGGGGGCTTCCGTCAACGCCATCGCCGACGACAAGACCGCCACCCCCAAGATGCCCGCCGTCACGGTCGGCAACCTCATCGGCAACAAACTCAACAACGAGTCCAACCTCCGTCTGGCCCTCAACCACCGGGCATTTGCGATGCGGGTCCGCATGGCTGCCGAGCTCAAGAAGCAGGGCAAGACCCTCTGGGAGGCTACCTTCTCGGGCCAGATTGGCGGCACCCGCACCGGCTTCCAATAACCCCTTATGACCACCGCCCTCGCCATCCGCTCCATCGCCGAGCAATCCGTCCTCGCCCGCTTCTCGCAGTTCGCCGCCGACCTCCCCGGCGTCCAACTCCACGCGGGCCAGACCGACGAGATCCGCTCGGTCCCCATCATCATCCTGCACGCGGAGTCGGCCCGCCCTGCCGCCGACCTAGGGGGCTTCCCCTCGGGCAACTTTGAGCTCACCTTCAAGATTTACGTCTATTCCTCCGCAGACGACTCGACCCTTGCGGAACACCGCCAGCGCGTCGAGGCCGTTCAGGCCATCATGCAAGACCTCCCGGGCCTCAAGGCCGCTTGGACGCAGGGGCAACTCTACCACGGTTGGTTCTCCTCCGATGAGGAGGGGGTCGCCGACCGTCGCTGGGGCAACCTCATCTCCTACACCCTCTTTGCGGTCTACCCTGCGGCGTCTTGACTGCCGCGTCTCGTCATAACCAAGCGTCATGGCCCTCCCCCAAACCTACGGCACCGACCACGTCTACGGACTCCTGGACATCACCCAGGACTTCATCACGATCCAGAGCGACGGCATCGACGACTCGTGCGGCGTCGACGTCAAGGTCTTGGACGCGCTGGGCCGCGTCTGCACCGTCCGCAAGGACGACCTTCACAACGCCCTGACCTTCATGGGCGTCCTCAAGCCGGGTGGCACCAAGCCCCAAGCGGGCTACACCGTGACCTTTGACTCGGTCAAATACATCGTGGACACCGTCTCCAACACCGGCGAAAACACCGGCTTCCGCAAGTTCACGGTCAAGGCCACGAAGTATCAGCAGGTCGTTATCGCCTAACCCCAGAGGGGTCTTTTCCCAACGTGGAAAACCGTTGGATAAAGGTCGCGACGATGCTCCCGCCCACTATCGAGGTGTGCGGGACTCGTCTTTTGCCTTTCTGCCTCCGTCACCGCGTGGCCCTCACCGCCATCGGGTCGCCTGTCCTGACGCAGGACAAGGACGTCACCGGGGCCGACCTGATCGCCGCCGTCCGCATCCTGTCCTCGCGGACCATCGAGGAGGTCCGTCGCCCGACGACTTGGCGCGAGGCTTGGTGGGCCTCCCGCTTGCGCCGCAACCGCTCCCTGCTCATCGCCGAGGCGTCCAAGCTCATCGTCTATTTCCAAGCCCAATCCCTTTGGCCCCGCTTCTGGGAAAAGGCCAAGAAACCCTCGCAGGACTGCGGGACGCCTTGGGAATTGGTCGTGGTCGCCTCCCTCATCCGCAACGGCTGCACGACCGAGGAGGCTTGGACGATGCCCGAGTCCGAGGCCGTCTGGTTGCACATCGCCCACGTCCAGGCGAACGGCGCCGACGTCCAGATTGTCTCCGAGACCGAGTGGGACGCCATGCAACGCTACCTCGCCGAGGAACAGGCCAAGAAGGCCGCCGCCGCTCATCCTGAACCCAACCCCCGCTCCAACTAACTCATGGCTGACGACGTCAAAGTAAAGTTCGGTGGCGACTTCTCCGACCTCTCCAAGGGGGCCTCCGATGCCGCCGCCAAGGCCGGGACGGCGATGCAGGGCTGGGTCTCCGACTTCGCCAAGTCGCTCAAGACCTCCATCGCGTCGGCCTTCTCCCTCCAGAACATCACCTCGACCCTTTACACCAAGGGCCGCGAGCAACTGCGCGAGATGGCTGACCTCGACATCCTCTCCAAATCCCTCGGCATCTCCTCGACCGAGCTCCAGCAATTCGCCGAGATGGGCAAACTCGCGGGCCTATCGCAGGATCAGATGGCGAAGGCCGTCCAGAACGCCAACCGCCTCGTCGCCCAAGCCGCCGTCGGAAACAAGGGTTCGCAGGAGGCCCTGCGCCAAATGGGCTTCACGCAGCAAGAGGTCACGTCCGGGCAAATCAAGGCCCTCGACATCGTCTACAAGCTCGGGGAGGGCTACAAGAAAAACGGCAACGAGGTCGTCACCGCCGCCAAGGCTCAAGCGGCCTTCGGGGAGTCCGGCTCCCAGATGATTGACATCCTACGCCAGGGCAACGACGCCATCCGCGAGCGCATCCGCCTGATGCAGATCTACTCCGAGGAGGCGGTCCGTCGTGGTCGCCGCGCCAACGACCTCATCGAGCGAGGAGAAAAGATGTTCTACCGCGAGACGGTAGGCGCGTCCTTTAAGACCCTCGGCGACATCGCCCAAAACGAGGAGATGCGAGACATCGCCATCAAGGCCGGTGAGGATGTCGGATTGAAGGGCCGAAGCCCTAGCACCTTGAGCTCGGAGGAGTTCAAGAAGTTCTCCGACGCAATCCTCAAGAACGCCGCCGCCAAGGGCATCACCGCCCAGGATGTCGCCGACTACTACAAGAACAGGTCGCTCACCGGCATCGGCGAGGAAAACCGCCTGACCTCTGGGCGCATCGCCTCCTTCGCGTCCTTGGCGGCCCTTGAGGAGGAGAACATGAAGAAGCAGCAACTTGGCAAGTCCCGCTTCGTCTCCGAGGCGACCCCTGTCCTTGCGGCTTCCTCCCTCCAACAGATCGGCGGCGGGGACATCTCCTCGGTCGTCTCCGGCCTCTACTCCTCGGGCATCGAGGACAACACCCGCCGCACCGCCGACGCGACCGAGAAGCTCGCCAACAAGGCCGACAACGTCGTCCAGCCCACCACCGGCCCAACCAACCTCGCCAAATAACCAACGATGGACCCCCAATACTACGGCAACGAGCTCGCCTCCCCCGGCGTCCGTCAATCCAAAGGCACCATCACCTTTGACGCCTACGGACTCGTCCAAGCGCAACTCTCCTTCGCCCTGGACTCCGACCCGCTCAACATCGCCGACGCCCTTGAGTGGTATTCCAACGGAGTCGAGCATCCCGACGACCTCGGCTTCACGATGAAATCCTACAAGGGGACCATCACGTCACAGGTGGGCAACGTCTCCATCATCACCGTCGACTACATGGGCATCAACCGCGCCAGCGGGCACACCGACGCCCAGATCACCGGCCCCGCGAACACGACCGCCCAGCCCATCGAGACCCACCCCAATTTCACCAAGGTCACGGACCCGAGCATCTCGTCGAATATCCTCGCCGGGACTCCCGACGCCCCGCTCAACAACGCCATCTTCACGTTGGCCCCTCCGCAGCCGAACGGCGCCCAGCAATTCTCCTTCGGGGGTTTCGGGGTGGCCCAGAGCGCGGCGGGCTCACCCAACAAGAAGGCGGGCATCCGTCAGTTCCTTCGCCCGATGGTCTGCGTGCGCGGGCAAATCTTCTTCGACCCCGCCAACGGCTTCCGCTCGGCGGCGATGGTCCAGGGCGTGGGCCGAACCCTCAACGGCACCGGCGACCTGTTCACCCTCATCACGCCCAACGACGCCATCGGCGCCCTGTCCCCTCAAATCTGCCTTCTGACCAACGCCACGCCCGAGCCTATCGGAAAGCCCGACAACTACTGCGCCATCAAGGTCACTTATGACATCATGATCGGCGGCGAGATTGGCTGGGACTCCGACATCTATGGCAAGATGAACGACCCCATCTTCTGACGATGGACGACATCGGCTTCCAAGGCGGCGGCTCGCGCTTCAACACCCGATTTGAGGCTGGGTCTCCCATCTACGCCTCCCAGCTCAACGCCCTCTCCGGGGCCGTCCAAGTGGCCCTGCCGATGCCCTCGCTCGGCGACGCGGCCTCGGTCTCGTTCACTCCTGGAGGGTCGCTCATCTCGTCGGTCTTGACCAGCGGCGACAACACCCCGCAGGGCTTCAAGGTGGTCGTCGGCAAGTCGGAGGGCATCTGGAACGTCCAAGTCGCCAAGGGCGTCTGCATGGGGCGTTTCGGCGGGTCGTCCTTCTACACCTTCACCATCGACGGCTTCGTCCAATACTACGTCAAGGGCTTCGCCGTCTACCCGCAGGACTCCCTGACCGCAGGATCGGCCCCGACCTCCCCTTGGGCTTCCGACGGAGGGTTCGTCGCCATCGCCAACGCGGCAGACGGAGGGAGTGACGATTGGGGCGTCTACCTAGTCCAGAACAACAACTCCGGCTTCTCCCTCTCTCCTTGGTTGGCGGTCTTTTCCCTCGGTTCTGATGCCGACACCAAGTCCCAGCCCAATTTCGGCATCGGTTCTGACCTTCAAGTCTGGAACCAAGGATGGACGCGCCGCACCATCACCGTCGACGACTTCCCGAACCCGCCCATCAATTTCAACGCCTCCTCCCTCTACGGCTCGCCCATCCCATTCCCATACCTCAAGGCCCGCCGCGTCACGCTGGCGACCATCAAGTGGAATGCCGACAACGAGGCTTGGGACGTGACCCAGGAGGCCATCGGGACCATCACCATCCCGCAGAACATCGTCTTTGGTGGAAATCTGGAATACGACCCCGACGTCAGCGACACCCCTCCTTGGGCCGGGTGGCCTCTCAACTACGCCGCCAACAACGATTGGGACGGCGATTGGGACGGCTATGAGAAGTATCAGACGACCGACCAAACGGAGGCTTTTGGCTGACCTAGGGCTTTTTGACTGCCGCGTCTGCCTATGGCGACCACGGTCATCACTTTCAAGAGGGGGACGACCTTCGGGGCTAACTGCACCTACACGCAGGACTCCCCTGCGGCCCCCGCCAACCTTGACGGCATCACCCTCTCGGCTGCCATCCTGACGGCGGGCGCGAAGCTCTACGACCTGACCGTCACCAAGACCTCCTCGACGACCTTCTCCTTCATCTACCCGGGCGACTCGTCCCAATGGAACAAGGGGACGGCCTACCTCGACATCCGCTTTGCCTACGGCACCGGGTCGGTCTTTTACACCGAGACGGTCGTCTACGACATCATCACCAACATCACGCCCAACTCCTGACCCCTAGATGGCCCTCATCGTCCAGATGCTAGAGTCGGCCTCCATCGGGGCCTCGACGCCTTCCCCCGCCACGATCACGCTGGCGACCGGCCTTCCCGGCCCGCAAGGGCTCCCGGGCAACGCGGCGACCATCACGGTCGGCTCGACGACTACCCTGTCCCCTGGCACCCCAGCCACCGTCGCCAACGTCGGCACGACCTCCGCAGCCATCCTCGCCTTCGGCATCCCCTCGGGACTCCAAGGCCAGCAGGGCATCCAAGGCATCCCCGGCCCTGTCGGCCCCACCGGCAACAACGGCGCCGCCGCGACGATCAGCATCGGGTCGACGACCACCCTTCCGACCGGATCCTCGGCCTACGTCACCAACGGCGGCACGACCTCCAACGCCGTCCTCAACTTCGGCCTAGTGACCGGCCCGCAAGGTGAGAAGGGCGACGCGGGGGCCAACGGAAGCAACGGCGCCGCCGCCACCATCGCCGTCGGGTCCGTCACGACCCTTTCCCCAGGCTCCTCGGCGACCGTCTCCAACGCGGGCTCCTCCTCTGCCGCAATCTTCAACTTCGGCATCCCCGCAGGGCAGACCGGCTCGACCGGGCCCGCTGGCCCCACAGGCCCCGCTGGTCAGGGCATCGCCTCGGGCGGCTCGGCCGGTCAGGCGCTGGTCAAGGCGAGCAACACCTCCTACGACACGACCTGGACGACGATCCAGACCGGGGACAAGTATCTCACGACCTCGACGACCTCGCTGACCGTCTCCAATGGCGCCAAGACCCTGACCGTCGGCACCGGCCTCGCCTACACGACCCAGCAGGACATCGTCATCGCCTACAACTCGACGAACCACATGCACGCGGTGGTCACGTCCTACAACTCGACCACCGGGGCTCTCGTCGCCGACGTCCAGCAGCACACCGGGTCGGGCACCTACGCCTCTTGGACGGTCAACGTCGGCGGGACGACCACCGCCGTCCTCCCTGTCGGCGGCACGACCGGGCAAGTCCTTCAGAAGGCCAGCGCGACCGACTTCGACGTCTCCTGGGTGACTCCCTACGCGGGGGCCGACGCCCTCAAGACCGCCAACAACCTCTCCGAGCTCACGGCGACCGCATCGACGGCCCGCACCAACCTCGGCCTCGGGACGATGGCGACCCAAACCGCCGCCAACTACGCCCTGCTGGCGTCCCCCACCTTCACCGGCGTCCCTGCCGCCCCCACGGCGACCGCTGGCACCAACACCACGCAGATCGCCACGACGGCCTACGTCGTCACCGCCATCTCGACCAAGGCGAACCTCGCCAGCCCGACCTTCACCGGGACCGTCACCATCCCCGCAGGGGCCTCCATCTCGGGCTACGCGCCGCTGGCCTCCCCGACGTTCACCGGGACGCCCGCCGCTCCGACCGCCGCGACGGCTACGAACACGACCCAGATTGCCACGACGGCCTACGTCAAAAACCAAGGCTACCTGACCACGGCGACCGCCGCGACGACCTACGCGCCGCTGGCCTCCCCGACGTTCACCGGGACCGTGACCATCCCCTCGGGTGCGTCCATCTCCGGCTATCTGACCACGGCCTCGGCTGCTTCTACCTACCAGACCGTCGCGGGGATGTCGTCCTATCTGACGATTGCCTCGGCCTCCTCGACCTATCTGACCCAGACAAACGCCGCCAGCACCTACCAGACACAGTCGGGGATGTCGGCCTATCTGACCACCTCGGCGGCGGCCTCGACCTACCAGCCCATCGGCTCCTACATCACCGACGCCCCCTCCGACGGCAACTACTACATGCGCCGCAACGGCGCCTGGGAGGTCGTCAACATTTTCTAAAACATGGCCCTCGACCTCTACTCTAAAAGCACGACCGACACCCTCCTTGCCGCGAAGCTCGACCTCGCCGGCGGCACGATGACCGGCGGCCTGACGCTCTCCGCGACGGGTATCATCTTCTCTGACGCGACGACGCTGACCACGGCTCCCGCTGGTTCGACTCTCGCCGCGGATCAGTTGA
>Ga0222712_10004132_pt1 | contig 15359 bp, 26 predicted proteins | sample C33_657DmetaG_FD_165043 | JGI IMG/M metagenome (GOLD analysis project Ga0222712, IMG submission 165043) | Estuarine water microbial communities from San Francisco Bay, California, United States - C33_657D | ecosystem: Environmental > Aquatic > Marine > Unclassified | place: USA: California... | reverse complement strand
TTTTTGATGTCAGACGTTGTTTCTGCAAAATGTCTTCAACGAGAATTCTATTTATTTTTAATTCTTCGTTTAATAACTTCACGTTGCGTGAAAATCTTGAATGAAGATCTTGAACAACTTTATAGAGTTTTGGATCTGAAAAATCCAAACCCCAAAGCTTTTTCATGTTGTCAATTGACATCCAAGGATTTTTTAGTTCTTCAATGGAAATTTCATTCATCTTCTACTCCAATATCCCGCAATCGCTGAAAACAAAACAATAATAGAAACAATTGCAAAAAATAGAACCACTGGAATCCATAAAGGTGCTGTCACCCAAATCCAACTCCAATCAATTTTATGAAGCAACTTTAGAACCAAAAAAACCAAAAACACCAGACCGCTAAGACCAATTCCACCAGAAGCATTTTGACTATTTTCTGTACTCATAATCTTTTCCTTTTTTCAATTATCTCACAAACTATTTTTTGAATTTTTGCGTACCACGTCCAATGTGTATAATAAACGATCTTTCCTTTTGAATTGTTGTCCAAATAAAGGATTTTTTCTTTTTTCATTATCTCACTTTGGCACTTGCTACCATGATTCTGTCACCAGAAAAACACATAATTGTCAAATAGTGTCTTGTTAGTGTTAGAGATATTTCATACTTTCCATATGCGTCTAATCTGTAACCACCTTTGTTGCGACTTGTATTGTTTTCTCGTTTCATCTTAATTAACTGTAAATCCATCGAAAATTATGTTTGATCTCACACGCGGATGATGTATGCGAGTTTGCAAAATAACATAATAAAGTTGTGGGATGTCGCACTCTAAATCCACACATAGAAAACCTTTTGGTCCTTGCGGATTATAAAAATCAACTCTCTCTCTTGTCATTCAAATTAAAATACATTGTTGTGTTTTCGGAAACTCCAGAACATAATGTATCAATTTGCAACTCGGTTCCGTCTAAAAAAGTCAAAATCAAACGTTCTGTGTCTCTCATTCCAGAAGATTTGTCGGGATTTTCCTCATCCTCTCCCACTTTGCGATACTCGTATTTTTGTATATTTTTTCCGATAAGTTTTTCTAAAATTTCATTTTTCATTTTTTCAACCTCCAGCAACCCACATTGATTTAGAAACCTCTACACCATCAAAATCTAGTTTTAGCAGTCCTTTATAAAAAATGCAAACAACAATTCTTTTTGTATAATACGAAACGTACTCATCATAAAAACCTTTTTCGAGCTTAAAGCTTTTTAAATGTTCCTTGACCATTTTTGAACCCTACTATAAAGCGGTGTGGCGGTCAAGCGCTTTTAGACGCTTGACAAGCTCGCCACCATTCCTATAATGCACGGTGGAGAAATTTACCATGAAAAAACATATCGAAAGAATTTTTGAAGAAGTTGATAATATTAGTGAATTCCGAAAAGCTCTTTCAGAAGTACAAAAAGAATCAGCAGAAGTTGGTGAAAGTTGAAGATCATGAATTTGCTCGAAAAGCGTCGCAAATACAAAATCGAACACGAAGCAAATGCCATTAAACTTAAAATTCTTAGAAAAGAAACTGCGATAAGAGGCTGGGATGGTGAACGTGGCGAGCCTATTCCTGAAGATGCCTGGATGATTGCTGCTTTGTTTCTCTCTAAAATTAAGAATTGTCCAGCGCCGTTTTTAAGTGCTTGCGGGGATGGGCATGTTCACTTACAGTGGAGACCTGAAGTGCTTATCCGCTTCAGTGAGAATGACGCTTTCTACAATTTTGGAAATCCCAATTTTGAAGAACGCTCCATTGCAAAAGAAAATATTACCATTTTTGATCTTGCAGAAAAAGCAATCACCTTCTTCGGGAAAGAATAAAGCATGTCCATCGGTCTCGTTTGCCACTACGTTGAAAAGAAATTTAAGAAAAACGGAACTTTTGAGCTAACCAATCTTCTAAGTCCAAAAACCTTTCAATTGGGCAGATATCGTGCAGGCTTTTACGACCGCAAAACCATTGTCGAAGCTTACAAATCGAACATTCAAAACGTCATCAATCATGTAGAGAAAATTGCCAGCATTGCTGGCTGTTTTCGTTTGAGCAGCGACCTGATTCCGCTGCATGACATTGTTCCCCGAGATTATTGGGATAACGATGAATTGAAAGAGCTTTACAAGAAATTTGGTCAGAAGTGTGCATCTCACAATTTGCGTGTTGTCACACATCCTGGGCAATTTTGTGTCATTTCTTCTGAAACAGACTCTACAGTTGAATCAAGCATTCGTGAATTGGAATATCATTCCTGGATGTTCGATCAGGCTGGCTTTGAAGCCAGTCCTCTGAATGCCATCAACATTCACTTGGGAAAAAAAGATTCCTCAGATAGGTTTTGTGACGTCTACAATCGATTGTCCAAGAACCTAAAACAGCGCCTTACGATTGAAAATTGTGAAAGCGTAGCGAGTGTCACGGACTTGAAAAAGATTCACGACAAAACTGGCATTCCAGTCGTTTTCGATAGTCATCACCACACATTCAAAGATGGTGGTCTATCGCTAGAAGCAGCCTTTGACGTATCTCTAAAAACCTGGAATGGAATCAAACCTCTTCAGCATGTTTCTAATTCAGAGCCAGGCAAAGAAGCTGGAAACTTCATGGACCGCAGAAAACACTCTGAATTGATTCTAAAGATTCCTGAGCCGCAACTTGAAGCCCTCCAAAAGAATCAGATCGACCTGGAATTTGAAGCCAAACACAAAAACCTAGCGATTGAACACTGGCTCTCCAACAACAAATAAGAAAAACCCGGCCATAAAGCCGGTTTTTCTTTTTCAAATCTTCAAAAGATTCTTTTCGATTTTTTTATGCATCCAATGTTCGTCGCTTGTCACATGTCCTTTGCGAACCCACTTGGATACGCTGTTCTTAAAGTCGGTGTATAGAAAATGATCTGAGATTCTAACCACGTAACCTTCAACCTTTGTCTGCTCTAAAGTTTCATGCAGCGAGGAAACGTATTTTTCATCCCAAATGCCTTCAAAGAGAATGGGTACGTACTGCAGATCCAACAGCTCGCACCATTCTTTTGTTTCTTTAACCGACAAGCATTCATTTTTTTCATTCCAAATTGAAAAAACATAAAAATATGTTTTGAGATTTTCGTAAATGATAGAATGAACGGCAAACAAGTTCTCTCCACAAATTCTCCAACCCTTTGGAATGTTGTGCTTGAATGTGCTATGGAATTTTTTAACCCAATCTCTACTGGGATGGTTGGCGCTATCAATGCTTCTGGCGTGGATATGATCAGAATACATTGTACAATTTTCACCATCCATCTTCTCAGTAATCGTGATGTGTTTTCCTTTGAAGCAATCTGTATTGATTTGAAAAACATCATCCGAGGTTGCACCAGGCGACCACGGAAGATGAGGAGTTCTAGGATATTTAACGTAACTCATAAGTCGTCTCTCATATAATCAAATATTCGGCGAATTTCAACAATTCTTTTTCCATTATACCTTGTTATTTGATGATGTGTGCTGGAATTATACATTAAATCACAAAAGCTTAATGGAGCATAAAGATCAAAATAAAAGATGAGTTTTCCTTTCGGAAACTCATCTGCGGTACTTTTAAATTTTTCTAAATTTTCTTTTATCATTTTGGAATATGAGTCCATGTATAAATTGATTTCTGATATTCGCTCATTGTAATATATGTGCCATCATGTAAGTAACACCAATTTTTGTTTCGAAAATACAAAATCTTATATTCTCCGCAACAAGAACCCAAGATTTCTCCTACGCTTTCATCCATAGGCAATTCAGAACACTGCTTCCAATTTCCCGTTGGTTGTTCCTTATTGTCCAAAAGTGACAAATATTCCGCTCTGTAACTTTTTACCAATCCCGTAATTTCGTGTTTGCAAAGAGCCGTTCTCGTTGCTCTATCGAAAGACACGCAAAAAACTTTTTCTGTAATGTTGTTGTTTTTGTAAAGGTATTTCTTGCCAAGTTCCGGGAAAACTTCTTTGCTCATGGTATTCATTGTGGCACCTTCTGTTGAATTGTCAAGGTCAAGTAAAATCCAAGTACTTAAAAACTGTGCTATCTTCGGCGATGTCGTCGTCGTGTTCTCCAATCCACGTAATATTCCTTCCAGAAAGTCTCAAGTCACAGTCTTTGACAAATCGAAAATACAATTTGCCTTCCAGGAATTCGGTATGAACTTCAACAATTCCTTTTTTTGGACAACGTTTGTCTTTTTCTTTAATCACAAGAACTCCCATAACGCTTATTCAATTCTTCACCATCCCATTTAGTAGCAATATCAAAATTTACATCTCTGCCAGGAGTGTAAATAACAGGAAACATGATGTCATCTCGATCAGCAACATGATTAAGGCCGTAACAATGGCCAACCTCATGAATCATACCGAGATTCATGGAATCTGCAACAGTCGTTTCCCCTTTCGCAACACGAATAATACAAGCTGAAGAAGATTCATTTTTTTCAGTGGCCCAAAATGCTCTGGCATATGCTCCATCAAGTTCTTCCTTTGACGTTTCATAAACTTTAAATGTACATTTTTCCAAATCTGAATTTTCAGGCATTTCTTTTCCGGGAATCAGCTCAATATTAAGAGAAGGTGCGCCGGCATATTCCCAAAAATATTTAGCTCGAATGATTCCACGCGAAATGTCCAAATTCGAACCATAAACTTTTACAGTATATCCATTCGGACAAATTTCGCTTGTACCTTGCGTTTTTGCAGGAGCACACCAATATTCGCCTGGCGTTCCAAAAGGATCTGTGTTTGCAGTGACTTCTTCAATCTCGCCAGCACAAGCGAGAAGGCTAAGGGTGGAAAGAATTAGGACGAATTTGCTGGTGCAGTTGTTCATGAAAAAAATCTAAGACCTTGATAATGAACTGTCAAGCGTCATCCTTGAAAATAACTGACAACTACAATAAATAAAACACAAAAAACAACAGCTATATTATCTATAATTTTCTTGTCCATAGAGATATAGTTTATTTTTGATTTGAGAATAATATAAGAGTCTTCTCCATTCTGTAAGAATATCTTCTCTTTTCTGTATGGATTTTTCATTTTTGGTTCTTTTCCCCCCTTTTGCTCATTCCATCTAAGAATCTATCAATCGGCGGGCAAACCCTTTTTAGAATTTTTTCCATTGTTTGTCAAGTTTTGTTTTTTTTAAGTTCAAAGACAATCTTTTTATTGACAAAACGGCAATAAAATGGGATTGTCTGGACATGATGATCGGTAATACTCCTTTAAGACCTCCGCATCGCTGTGCAGCTCGCATCAAACATAGCCATAAAAGAGAAAAGCGACAAAAGTCTCTTTATACTTTCAAAAATTGGAAATTTGAAAAGCTGCTGGAAGTAACAAGAAAATATCTTTCTGTTTTAGCACAAAACGAATGGCCTCGCTGGATAAGTGCTGAAGCTGCTTCTATTCACTTTCGTTCAAAGCCAAAGAGAATGGCACAAGTATTTTCGCAACTTTGCAAAGAGCGCTTAATTGGGCCCGATAATGGCATTCACGACTCTTGTTGGTCGACAACCTCGTACATAATACGAAAAGAAAATTTCAAAATATCTGAAACAGAAAAGAAAGAAAAGACAAAATGAATTCTCAAGTAGAGCTAATAGAGAAAAAAATAAGAAATAAGTTTTCTTATTACGATTTCCTTTCTATAAATTTTTTGAATCAGTTATCAGAAAAGGAACAAGAAAACTTATTTGTGTATGAAAAAGATGCTGAATTGTGTGGTTATGAATATCTTTGGAAGGTTGCCAAAGAAGTTGAAAATGTGGAGAAACTTTTTGATAAAGCCCTAAAACTTTCTCAAGATCTTTCTGTGAAGACTCATTTTCCATTTTTGAACAAAAATGTTTTTCCTATTGTTTGAAACAAATAATCCAGAGAATTTTGAAATTGTAAGTGCTGAAGAAATCGAGAAGGCCGTTGAGACTTTCTCGATTTCTTTCTTGCAAAATTACAAATATACTGTAAAATATCCATACGTTGTAGAAGTAACTGCAATAAAATTGAAATCAAAAGAAAAAATGAAAGATTTCAAAGTAACATTTTGCAAAACAAATCAAAAACCAATTTTAAGTGAGAAATAAAGTGGAAATCAAAGTCATAAAGCCAGTATCTGTAAACCAAAAAACAACAGAAAATTCAATCAAGATATTTTTAGCAGGTACTATTGACAACAATCATTCATTTGACTGGCAAACAGAGCTGGAAGAAGAATTGAAAGTCTGGGATGAGAATCCCAATAAAGAGGTTGTTGTATTCAATCCCAGAAGAGATTTTTGGAATTCATCGTTGAAACAGAGTATTCACGAACCAGAATTTAACCATCAAGTGAATTGGGAATTGGACAATATCCTTGGAAGTGATATTGTTTTCTTGTATTTTCTTGAAAACTCAATATCTCCAATATCTTTGCTAGAGTTGGGAATGCTTTATGGAATAGCAATTGAAAAAGAAGTAAAGAAAAAATTTGTAGTGGTTGCGCCAGACAAATTTTGGCGAAAAGGAAATGTTGAAATTGTTTGTGACCGTATGAACATTCCAGTTTATTCAAGCTACGAAGAAGGCGTGAGTGTTCTTAAGAAATTGATTATGGATACACGATGAAGACGATAATCATAGGTGATCTGCACGGATGCTATCGAGACACGATAGAACTATTAAAAGAATGTGATTACTCCATGAGAGATCGAGTTATCTTTCTGGGAGATCTTATTGATCGCGGTCCTGACAATGACAAATGCGTAGATCTTGCTATGCAGTTGCAAGAAATTCAACAATTTCCTTCTTGTGTCATGGGAAATCACGAAGAAAAGCATTTGTTTGTGCAAGATTATGTTGAAAAACATCGTAAATTGCCAGAATTTCTAAAAAACCCTGAAGACAATCGTCTAAAGGCCAGAAATCAGCTCAGCAAGCGACATTTTGAATTTTTCAAGCAAATGCCAACGTATTTGGAGCTTCCAGAATACAATACAATTTGTGTTCATGCAGGAATGTATCCGGGAAGAACTCCAGAACAACAATTGAAAAAACACTTGTTGCATATTCAAACAATGCGTTTGGGGGATGATGCAACCTATTGGGCAAGTCGTGCTCCAGATCATACTTGGAAATATTGGACCAATTACTGGAATGGTCCTCAGCGTGTTGTTTTTGGTCATAGTGTTCTCACGAAGCCGCTTCATACAGACAAGCTTGTTGGTCTTGATGGTGGAGCGGTCTTTGGTTTGACGCTTAATGCTCTTGTTTTACCCGACAATAAGATTGTAACAATACAATCCAAAATGCCAAAAACAGATCGAGCAAACATGCCAAAGTATTTAGTCCAGGATGATATTTACGTTTTTTCTTGATTTGTACTATGATGCATTCATGGAAAACAAACAGCAGGTAAAAAGTTTTGAGCCTCTAAAATACAATAGGTTTTTGATGTCTATTGAAGGAATTGATGCGTTTCTCGTGAAAAATGTTGTATTTAACAAAAAAAGATGTATGTTCATCTTTACGCATTGGCTGATGGCGGATTTGATATTGAAAATCAGAAAAGAGCAGTAAAAGCCGAACTTAAGCTCTTAGGCGAGTTGGGAAATTGTGTTAATACATTAAAATTCAATCTTACTAGAACAGATTTTGTAATAGGAGAGCACGACTTCTCCTATTCGACCCTACAACAGCCAACTGTTTTTTCATATTGTAACAGCGAACCAATGACTCTTACAGTATTTTTTGATATTCGTGGAGAAATTGAATACGAAAACACAAAGTAATTTTATGAAAAGAGAGGAAATTTCAATATTTTGTCGCAAAAAAGGCGAAATAGAAATTTTGTTATATCCCAAAAGTGTTTTTGCATTTTTGGGAATTTCTATTTCTTCTGATAAAAAATCCTTTATATGTCTTTCCTTTGATTCAAAAGAGGTTATAGGTCACGGGAATTTGCTACATACCTCTTGACATTTCGTCTTAAAAGGTCTAGCATCGGGCTCATGATTGACGCTCGAAAAGCCAGAGAATTGATGGACGTAAAGTTTGAACAAAGAACAAAGGAACTTGAAACTATTATTGAACAAAAGGTAAATGGATGCATTCTAGCAGGAAGAAATGCATTTAGTATTTCTTCCTCAGAAGCACTACTGCTTCCCCTAGAGCAATTGGAAGAATTTTTGAAAAAGCATCACTATACCGTAATTCGCGTAGATGATCAAAAACAAAGTCTTTCTTATCTTCACGTCAGTTTCTAATTCAAAGGAACAAGACTGTGTTAAAAGACCTTGTAGGCGGAGTCAAAAATGATCTTGGAAAACGGCGTTGGGGCTTGTTTCCTTGGAAAGGCGCAGAAAAAGTCCTAGAAGTCGTTGAGTTTGGAGCCAAGAAATATGAAGCCTTCAATTGGATGAAGGTTTTAAGTCAACCAAATGGACATGAGCGTTATTATGAAGCAGCAATGCGTCATATGATTGCTTACAAGAAAGGGGAAACAACAGACCCCGAATCAGGCAAAAGTCATTTGGCTCATGCATGCGTTTCTCTTCTTTTTCTTTTATCTGTAGAAAAAGAAGAGATAATAACTGCTGAAAAAGCCAGAGAAATACAGAAAGAAAATATTTCAAATTCTTTTGCAGATTTTAAAAAAACCTTAAATCAAAAGGTACTTCAAAGCCTAGGCAGTGGAGAAAATTCATTTGTTATCACAAAAAGTGAAGCAGGAAAAATTTCACTGGAAGTAGCCAAAGAACTTTTAGTAAAGAATGGGTATAGTGCAACGATAATATATGAAATTAACAAGGAACCGAGAATGCATGTTTCTTTTTAAAGGGGGTTATGATACGAAACAATTTCTGGAAAGAATATTTGAATAGCCTTTCGTTTGATCAATCCTTAAAAAATACAGCAAATCAACTACACAAAATGGTTGAAAATTTCCAAGATGTTTCTTGGGGGCGAAATGCCAATGATGGTTTGTCCATCGCAGCAGCAAAAAATAAAGAATCAGAAAAATATGTCTTGCTCATTCTGAGTAGGAATGGTAGTTCTTGGGCAGAATTTCGCAACAAGAACAATTGCGAAAAAGTTTTGGTTGTGACGTGTTTTAAAACACTAAAAAAACAAATAGAAGAATACATTTCATGAAATCGTATCCAAGCATTACAAAAGAAATCACAGAAAAACATTACATTTACGCTTTTGACAAGCTAGATGGGTCAAACATTCGTGCAGAGTGGAATCCAAAGAAAGGATTTTACAAATTTGGAACACGCACACAAGTGATTGATGAAACATCGAAGCCATTTGGTTTTGTTGTGAATTTAATTCGCGAAAAGTTCGAAAAGGCGTTGTCCGAAATTTGCATTTCGCAAAAGTGGGAATCCTGCATTTTCTTTTTTGAAGTTCTTGGAGAAGACAGTTTTGCTGGTTCGCACAATTACGATAAGCCTTTTGAGATTTATCTTATTGATGCCAATCCATACAAAAAGGGAATCCTTGAGCCGAAAAAGTTTATTGAACTTTTCAATCAAGTCGCTATTCCAAAGATTCTTTTTGAGGGAATTATCACAGAAGAGTTTGTGGAAAGTGTAAAGGACGGTTCTTTGCCAGAAATGTCTTTTGAAGGCGTTGTTTGCAAAGGTGCAAGTACTTCAAAAGCAAAAGAACCTGTAATGTTCAAAATCAAATCCAAGGCATGGTTGCAGAAACTAAGAAATTTCTGCAAAGATGATGAAGAAATGTTCAAACGCCTGAGCTAATAAAAGAAAGAAAACAATGTCATTTAAAGAAAAAATCAAGCTAAAAGTCCAAGAAACAAAGCAGCAATTTGTAATAGCCCAAAAGAACGTAATTGAGCTATTTGAAAACCTAAAAGAAGAACTCAAGAATGATGATTTTCATTTAAGCTGGGATCTCAGTAAGTCTATTTCCAAGCTGTATGTTTCCGCCTTTGACACAAATATCACTGTTGCGCAAATAATCTATCAAGAAAATCAAAAATTTGATTTTGAAATGCTTTTGGGTGATCCAATAACCAAAAAGAATATTTCTATTTCTGAATTGGAAGATGAATTGATCGACACATTCATTCCGGCAGTCTATAAAAGATTTCAAACGCGACTGAATCCCCTAAAGTCTTTTGAAGTTTGTGATATTACCATGGAGACCATTGGAGAAATCTGTGGATATGTGTATATTCTAGGAAATTATGATTCTGAAACAAAATCACAAGTTCTTCAGAAGCTCTCTGGGCAAAAAAGAGTTGAAATTGTTGTTTCAAACGTTTCTACGGTAAATGAACATTTGCTAAGCAATATTTGTTTTCTTCAAGAAAGAGAAGAAGACAGAAAATACATGGTGACAGGTTCAGATTTTAATTCTAAAGAAAACATCATACGAGTAATTGATGTTGAGAAGTTGATTGAAGAATTGACTGAAGGCCCATCTTATAGTGTCCATACTCACCCTGTTGGGGAATTGAAAATCTTCCAAAATCTTGAAGAGAGAGTTAAAAAGAAGTTGCAGGAAGAATACAAGAATCAAAATCCTGCTGTGTCTTCTGAATCTGTATCGGCAGAAGCGCCTGTGAGTGCCACAAGTGAGGAAACAAAATCAGAAGACACTGACGCAAAGCTTTTGGATTGACAAACCTCTAGAGTGACGCTAAATTGGCCTCCAGGTTCTATCTGGAGGCTTTTTTGTGCTTAAACAAATTATCAAACCCACCGAAAATTTTATTCTTGCTATTTCGGGCGGAGTTGACTCTATGGCTATTTATGATTTTTACACAACGGGGAAGAAGAATTTCACGCCTGTCTTTTTTCACCACAAGACAAAAACTTCTGAAAAGGCTGAACAATTCCTCAGAAAATCCATTGGAGACTCTTTGGTTGTTGGATATCTCGAAGAAGAATGTCCCAAGGGAGAAAGCAAAGAACAGTTTTGGCGCAAGCACCGCTATGCATTCTTGCGTTCTTTTGGAAAACAAATTGTGACTGCTCATCATTTGGATGATGTTGTTGAAACATGGATTTTCAGTTGTCTTCGCGGAAATCCAAAGACTATTCCTGTTCAAAATCAGGGAGTTGTTCGTCCTTTTCTGACAAATCGTAAAAGTGAATTCAGAAAATGGTGCGAAAACAAAAAAGTTCCATGGATTGAAGATGAATCAAATAGTGATGACAAGTACATGAGGAACTTTATTCGAAACAACATGGTTCAAGATGCTCTTATTGTAAATCCCGGTTTGCACAAAGTTATCGCAAAAAAAGTTATGGAAAGTTTGGTAGAATGAATCACAGAGAAACATTAGGAATATCTTTGTCAGATCTTGTTTCATATACAGGAACTACTGCACAAAAAATTGTTGATTTTGAGAATGGAAAACAATCTTTAAGCGATGAAGAGATTAAAAAATACAATGATTTTTTTGGAATAACGGACAAAAATCCGACTCCAAGTGTTGATACGCTTTGTTTGTTTGCTCTTTTTGGTCTTTTTGTAAGAAACAAGAAACATGAATCTTGAAGAAATTTCAAAACTCCAAAATCGCGCCTTGACTTCTTGTGGAAGCATCACTATATTCTGAGCTGTTCTGCTATTCTTCGAAAAAGGTAATATCAAATGTCTGTTCGCAAACTTGCAAAAGAATTTTATCATGCCGGCAGAGCCGGCTTCTTTAAGGATTTGGTGCGCGATCAAAATCGCAGTGAGCGCCGAAATTCAAACCTTATTTGTCACAATATTGTAAAAGATCCCGAATCTTCGGAGGGAGAAAATTTTGATTTGGAGGATCGCGTTGGCTGGGATGATGGTGTGCGTGTGCGCCATTCTTTGGTTGAACGCTGGCTTGATTCACAAGTTGGCAAATCTTATGAGGAAGTGAAAAAAAATGCTTTTGAAAAATTCAATGCAAAATCAGAAGATGGTTTGCAAATTCTTTCTCGGTGGACTGATTTCTTCAAAGAAAACCAGGAAGATCGATTTCAGAATTATGGAATGGATGAAAATGGGAATTTCGTAAAGAAATTCGGCAGTCGTCATCATTATCGAAAAAAATCATACACTACCCAAGAAAAACGTGAATTCTCTGTTTTTCTTGATGGTCGCATCCTTTTTGAAAAAGACGGAAAGTGGTTTTGGCGAACCAGCACGGAAGGCATTTGGTCTTGTTTCCTGCAGTGGGATGGCCTTCAGTATTTTCACTTCACCAATGGTTATCACAAAATCGATTCCCAAAGACGCTACATCAAAAACAAGAAAGACTTTATTCTCTCTCAAGATGAACATCCAATGAAGAAAAATCTTTATTGGAGTTATTATGAAGAAGGAAGCGTTCCACACATTCATTGTGATCATTGGTCAGAAGTAGAGTTTCCCTTTGGTTTTTCGATGATTTCCGAAGTTTCTCCCGATGAACTTGAGATTATTCAAAACGCTCACCCTAGCTTCGTTAAGAATTGCTTGGAATTTTACAAGAAAAGATTTTCCTAATGTCTGAATTTCAAACCTACCGATGTCCAATGTGCGGCGGAGTATCGCATCCCTCAAGTGGGTGCGCTTACTCCGCTTCTTTTGTTGTTTGTGGTCCTTGCACACGGCAAGCATGGAAATGGATTCTTAATCATGTAAATGGCAAAGGTGGCCGAAAAGGCATTAACTTCTATTCTTGTGTAAACAAAATTTCTGTTGAAACACAAAAATCTCCAAACATCAATTCATTGTCGGAAATGATTTTGATGAATATCGAAAGCACAAAATGAACTTGCTTAAAGATACACTTCTAAAAATTTCAAATAACAAGAAAGAACTTGAAAATATTACAGCAACCATCAATGCTGTAAGGAAAGTTGTTTCTTCAAAATCTTTGTTGGAAACACTTTCTGGTATAACAGAAACTGCCGTTTGTCTTTCGGCAAACTTTCATAAACAAGAGAATGTCACTGAAATTATTGAAGGATATGGATATTCTATTATTTGGAAAAGACATGTTCAAGATTTCTTTTGGAGAATCATTGAAAACTACATCATGAAATTTCCAAAATGCCCATCGCGTTTTTATGGGTTTTTGGAAATTGACATTCCGGATTTTGGAAAGATTTTTATCAAAAACATTCCAAAAGAAAATGAGACATCCATCATTATTAGTGATTCTTATTCTGCGATAAGTTACTTATATTATCCAAGTGACAAAGATATCGTTAGTCTTTTCACAATTGCTTTTATGGAGGAGCAAGAGGTAAAAACCAATTTTTTCAACATCATGCCAGCGCCTGGGGCAACGCCATATGGAACGAATCTTATGATTGTTCCAGAGATTGTTCCATTCAAAAACACAACACATAGTCTTTATAAAAGTTGTCAATTGTATTTAAAAGATGGATTAAAAAGAAGCTTTTTGCTCAATGGAAATCCCGGTTCGGGAAAAACAACCATTGCAAAAACAATTTGTGCAAACTTCAATCTTAGAACATTGCACATGAGCTATTCTGCAATTGCGGCTCAGGAATCCACAATTGAAATCTTCTCAAAATACATTAATATTGAAGCAATCATTATTGATGATATTGAAAATCTCAGTGATGCAACAAAGATCCTAGAGTTCATGGAAAAAATGAACACTAGGCTAAAATTTTGTTTTTATACATCCAACAATTATTCAAAAATGCCAAAGTCTTTTTTGCGTCCTGGCAGAATTGATGAAATTTTTCAAATCGACTGTCTTGAAGAAGAAATTTACAATCAAATTATTGATAAAGACGACAAATATTATGAAAAGCTGAAATTCTTTCCTGTTGCGTACATTAATGAATTTCTAAAACGCAGAAAGTATGTTGAAAATACAGATGTTTTGTATCAAGAATTGAAAAATCGTTCTGAAACAAGTTCGGATACAGCAAAACATCGAAAAATCACTTGACAACACTGTCGACAAGAGTTAAATGAGCCCCATGACAAATACCTTTAAGCCTTGGCCCGACATTTGTTCTTTTCATGAACGACGTCGTTTTGCCCATCATTTCCCAAAAGACATTGATACTCCCATGAACTTTTGTGCAAAAATTAAATTGCATGGAACCAATGCAGGAATCAATCGCACCAATGGTGTTGTTACTGCTCAAAGCAGAAACAGTTTTCTTATGCCTGAAGGTTCCGACAACGCAGGTTTCAGAACGTATGTTGAAAAAAGCAAAACGTTCTGGGAATCTGTTGGAAAAGGAGATTTCACCGTTTTTGGAGAATGGGCAGGACCTGGTGTTCAAAAGGGTGTTGCCCTTACACAAATTGGAAAAAAGATTTTTGCGATTTTTGCCATTTTGATCGATGATCGCCTCATGGTGTCTCCAGAATACATTTTGAAATTTCTAGGAGGACCAAACGATGAGCTTTTCTATGTTCTTCCTTGGTGTGTTGACGAAACCAAACAGGAAGAGAATGCGGCGTCTGCAGAATCTCTTAAATGGTCCAAGAATTGTATTGAAATCGATTGGAAAGAACCTGCAGAAGTTCTTTCACAAAAAATTGCTCCCATCAACAAATGGGTTGAAGAAGTTGAGAAGTGCGACCCTTGGGTAAAGTCTGTTTTCAATGTGGAAGGCACTGGCGAGGGTTTGGTTTTTTATCCTACTTCATTTTTGCTTCGAAATGATTCAGGTTCTATGATGTTGGAAGATTTTTCAAATTGGGCTTTTAAGGCCAAGGGCGAAGAACACAAAAACATCAAAACCGCAAAACCCGTTCAAGTTGATGCCGAAAAAGCAGTCGGTGCAGATGCTTTTGCAGAATTGGTTCTCACGGAGGCGCGTCTTCAACAAGGTGCAACTGCTGTAGGTGTTGAAATCAAAAATACCGGTAAATTTGTGGCGTGGTGCATTGCCGACGTCCAGAAGGAAACAACCGCAGAACTTGAGGCTTCCAACCTCACGTGGGAACTTGTTCAAAAGCCGCTTACAAATCTCGCTAGAAAATGGTTCATTGAACAGACCAAAAAGTAAGAACCGCTTTTGAACGAGCTTGACAAATCCCTGCAGAGTGTTAAATTACTCTGCAGGGACTCTTTTGTTCAAAGGAAAATCAAATGCTTTTTGCTAAAATTCTCATCGTTTATTTCTATATTGGATTGCTTGTTTTTGGATTTTATTATTTCAATGTTTTGTTTAGGTCTGTCATCAAAAAAGGTTGTATTGTTGAATATCTGAAAAAAAATCCTTCTATTTCTTATAAGCAAGCACAAACAGAAGACGAATGGGAAATCGAAGCTGATCTCAGCGATAAGCAACTCGCCGAAATTGAAGAGCTTGAAAAAGCAGTGATGGTCAATATGT
>Ga0222712_10004131_pt1 | contig 15366 bp, 12 predicted proteins | sample C33_657DmetaG_FD_165043 | JGI IMG/M metagenome (GOLD analysis project Ga0222712, IMG submission 165043) | Estuarine water microbial communities from San Francisco Bay, California, United States - C33_657D | ecosystem: Environmental > Aquatic > Marine > Unclassified | place: USA: California... | reverse complement strand
TCAGGTTCTTCACGACGCGATCCGCACCATGCTTGGTCCGCGTGAAGACGAGGGCGCGGTCAATTTCCTCTTCTTTCAGACGGATCGTCAGCAAGGCCTGCTTCTCACGCTGCGTGCAGAAGGTGACGAACTGGCGGATGCGCTCAGCTGTCGTCGCTTGCGGGGCGACGGAGACGCGGACAGGGTCCTTCAAGAACCGGCTGCCAAGGTCTGCAATCGTCTTTGGCATCGTCGCCGAGAAGAAGAGCGACTGGCGCTGCTTCGGAAGCAACGTATCGATACGCTTCAGGGCATGGATGAAGCCAAGGTCAAGCATTTGGTCGGCTTCGTCGAGGACAAAGATTTCGACATTGCGGAGTGACAAAGCGCGCTGGTCAATGAGGTCGAGCAAGCGGCCCGGCGTTGCAACGAGGACATCGATGCCTGGGCTCAAGGCCTTGATCTGCTTTCCGATGGGCACGCCGCCAAAGACGGTTTCGATGCGGATTTGCGTCTGCTTGCCATAGTCCCGGAAGGACTGGGCAATTTGCGCTGCCAATTCGCGCGTTGGCGAAAGAACGAGCATGCGGCAGGTGAGCGGCGTGCGCGCCTTGGGATTTTCCATCAGGAACTGGATTGATGGCAGCGCGAAAGCTGCGGTCTTGCCCGTGCCCGTCTGCGCAATACCGCAAAGGTCACGGCCTTGAAGCAATGGGGGGATGGCCTGTGCCTGAATGGGCGTGGCCGACGTATACCCTTTTGCATGCAAAGCAGCGAGAAGCGGCTTGGCAAGGCCAAGTTCGGAAAACTGGGTCATAAAACTCTTTCAATACGTGCGCGGACGCGCCGAAAATGGGCGCGCACGTGCGGGGTCAAAACTGACAACCCGCGTGACAAGGGAAGCCTTGGGAAAGCACTTTCGAAACCGGCCTGCACTGCGTCTTTCGCAGTCAATCACGCTGGCCATTGGATCCGGCAAAGCTCTTTGCCTTGCTGCGCTGCAACATTCGTTAGGCCCATTTTCCCGAAAATGCAAGCAATTGCGTTGGGGCTATGCGGCTGCGCGGGCCAGCCGGTCATTTATTGCCGCGCCAAGACCCTCTGCGGGGATCGGTGCAACGGCGATCTTGGGGGCACTGGAGGCATCGGCCTGATGGAGCAAATCGAACAGGTTGGCGGCGGCTTCCTTTAGGTCGGCATCCGCACTCAGGTTCGCGTGACAGGCCATGGCCCCGAAGCCGATCAGCCACTCCCCTTCGTCGGCGGATGTGGCGGAAAGCCGTAACGGCTTCGTCGGCGCATAGTGGCTGGCGAGTTGGCCAGGGGCCTCAATATCGCCGCCTGACGACAGGATGAGCCCAAGGTCGATTGGCCCAGGCCGGAGCAGCCGAGGCACACCATCAGTGAGCGCGATGATCGTGGATTCCAGACCCGCCTGTGTTGCCCCCGCATCGATGATAAGGGGAATACGTCCAGCAAGGCTCTTTAGAACATGCGAGGCCCGCGTCGGGCTGATTGTGCCGCTGGCATTGGCGCTGGGGGCGGCAAGCGGCTTTCCTGAGACCCGAAGAAGCTGCTGCATGGCCGGATGGGCAGGTACGCGGATGGCTATGGAGGCGAGGCCTGCGGTTGCAAGTGCGGCAATGCCATTTTCAGCGCGCGCGGGCAGGACGAGCGTCAACGGCCCCGGCCAATGCTGTGCGGCCAGCGCACGCGCGGCATCATCAAAATGCGCCAGACATTCTGCTGCTTCCAGATCAGGCACGTGCACGATTAGGGGATTGAAGGAAGGACGGCCTTTAGCGGCATAGATGCCTGCAACCGCTGCGCCGTTTGTGGCGTCGGCGGCGAGTCCATAAACTGTTTCCGTCGCCACAGCGACGCATTGACCGGCCAAAATGCGCCGAGCGGCCTCCGCAATCTCGGCGGTGCCGTAGGGGCGCACTTCGGTGTCCAAAGGGGAGATTGTCTCCATCGTGCGCAGCGCTATAGCCCTTGGCAGCCGCTTGCAACATCGGGGATTTCCGCATGACCTATTCGCCGCCCACTGCTGAACAGCGCTTCGTTCTGGATCATGTCGCCCGGATGGATGAACTCGCCGCTGCCCCGCGCTTTGAGGCGGCGACGCCGGACATGGTGGATGCAATCCTTGAAGGTGCCGCCGCACTTGCCGCAGGCGAATGGGCGCCGACAAATCGGGTGGGGGACACCAACACGCCGAAATGGATTGATGGCAGGGTCACGATGCCGCCCGGCTTTAAGAAAGCCTATCGCGCTTATGTCGATGGTGGCTGGGGCACAATTGACAGTGATCCGGCCTTTGGCGGGCAGGGACTTCCCTTTGCGCTTGGCTTCGTGGTGCTGGAAAACCTCGGTACGGCCAATATGGGCTTCGGCCTTTGCCCGATCCTGACCTCCGGCGCGATTGAGGCGATTGCCTCCCATGGCAGCCCGGAACAGCAAGAGATGTACCTGCCAAATCTGGTGTCCGGCCATTGGTCGGGCACGATGAACCTGACGGAGCCGCAGGCTGGGTCAGATGTCGGTGCACTACGGTCCACGGCTGAGCCCGCTGCCGATGGCAGCTATCGGATCAAGGGCACCAAAATCTATATTACCTTCGGCGAACATGATCTGGTGGACAATATAGTCCATCTGGTCCTCGCTAGAACGCCGGGGGCCCCTCCGGGCACCAAGGGTATTTCGTTGTTCCTTGTTCCCAAGATCCGTCCTGACGGCAGCCGGAATGACGTCCGTTGCGTGTCGATTGAGCATAAGCTCGGCATCCACAGCTCTCCGACGTGCGTCATGTCTTACGGCGACAATGATGATTGCCATGGCTGGTTGATCGGCCCGGAGATGGGCGGGATGCGCGCAATGTTCACGATGATGAACAATGCGCGCCTCAACGTCGGCCTGCAGGGTGTCCAGATTGCCGAGCGCGCAACACAACAGGCGATCGGTTACGCCAAGGATCGTATTCAGTCAGCGCGCCCCGATTCCGGTGGAAAGCCAGTAGCCATCATTGAACATCCCGATGTGCGCCGCATGTTGTTGCGCATGAAGGCGCTGACAGAGGCGGCGCGCGCGTTGCTTTATCTGGCCGCCAGCAATGTGGACCGGTCGCGCCTCGGCATGGAGGGTGCCCGCACGCGGGTGGACCTGTTGACGCCGCTCGCCAAGGCTTATGGGACTGACATTGGCTGTGAAGTCGCCAGCCTTGGCATTCAGGTCCATGGCGGCATGGGTTTCATTGAGGAAACGGGTGCCGCCCAGCATTACCGGGATGCGCGCATTGCGCCCATCTATGAAGGCACAAATGGCATTCAGGCCGCCGACCTTGTCGGGCGCAAGCTGACAGGCGACGGCGGCACCGGCATGGCGGCGCTCATTGCAGATGTCCGCGCTGAGGCAGAAGATGAACGGTTGATCGCCCTGACCAATTTGGTTGAACAGTTGACGGCTATCTTGCTGGATGCGGATGTCGATGATCGGCTGGCCGCGAGCTACCCTTATCTGACGATGGTATCGGTCATGACCTGTGGCTGGTTGATGGAGCGGCAGGCGCGCATTGCTGCTGATTTGCTGGAGCGCGGCGAAGGCGACCCTGCTTTCCTCCGGGCAAAGGTGGTGACGGCCCGCTATTATCTGGCGCACATGGTGGGTGAAGCGATGGGGCTTGCCTCATCGGTGACATCGGGGGCGGAATATCTTTATGATCTGACGTCGGAAGAACTGGCAGCCTAACTTTACATGGGCGCTTGGGGCTGTGCATTCGGCCCTAGCGCGCTTCGCCCTGCTTGGTTACATGGGCCGCCACGACTCAAACGGGAACATGACTGTGGCAATTGAAATTCCTCTTGGCCTGACATTCGACGACGTGCTGCTGCAGCCGCGCGATTCAGACGTCTTACCGAGCCAGGCGGATACGCGGACCCAGATTTCGCGCGATATCACACTCAATATCCCGATCCTGTCTTCCGCCATGGATACTGTGACCGAAGCTGACATGGCGATCGTCATGGCGCAGCTGGGCGGCTTGGGCGTTTTGCACAGGAACCTGTCCATCGAGGAGCAGTGCAACGCCGTCCGTCAGGTGAAGCGCTTTGAATCAGGGATGGTGGTCAACCCGATCACGATTGAGCCGACCGCGACATTGGCGCAGGCCAAGGCGTTGATGGCCGCGCACCACATCTCTGGCATTCCGGTTGTGGAAGCAGGCGGGCGTCTGGTGGGTATTCTCACCAACCGCGACGTGCGTTTTGCTGAAAATCCCAGCCAGCCGGTTGCGGAACTGATGACGCATGAGAACCTTGTGACCGTGAGCACAGGCGTAAGTCAGGATGAAGCCCGCCGTTTGCTGCATACACACCGTATCGAAAAGCTGCTTGTCGTCGATAAGGCTTTCCATTGCGTGGGCCTCATCACGGTCAAGGATATGGATAAGGCCGTGACCTATCCCAACGCCACGAAGGACGCCGCGGGCCGCCTCCGCGTTGCAGCGGCGACAACGGTCGGTGATGCGGGCTTTGAACGCACGCAGGCGCTGATTGATGCCGAATGCGATCTGATTGTGATCGATACCGCCCATGGCCATTCCAAGATGGTTTCGTTGGCGGTGGAACGCGTGAAGAAATTGTCGAGCACGGTCCAGATCATTGCCGGAAACGTCGCAACCGCAGAGGCGACCCGTGCGCTGATTGATGCCGGGGCTGACGGCGTGAAGGTTGGCATTGGACCGGGGTCTATTTGCACCACCCGCGTGGTGGCAGGCGTCGGTGTGCCGCAACTGACCGCGATCATGGAATCAGCTGCAGAAGCGGCGAAGTCTGGCGTGCCCGTGATTGCGGATGGTGGCCTGCGCACATCGGGCGATGTTGCCAAGGCATTGGCCGCCGGTGCCTCCAGCGTGATGGTCGGATCGCTGCTTGCGGGCACCGAAGAGGCTCCGGGTGAAACCTTCCTTTATCAGGGCCGTGCCTATAAATCTTATCGTGGCATGGGCTCGGTTGGCGCCATGGCGCGTGGCTCGGCAGACCGTTACTTCCAGCAGGACATTAAGGATCAGCTGAAGCTCGTGCCGGAAGGCATTGAGGGCCAAGTGGCATTCAAGGGCCCGGCACGCGACGTGATCCACCAGCTCGTCGGCGGCGTGAAGGCCGCCATGGGCTATACGGGGTCGCGCACCATCCCTGATTTGCAGGAGCGCGCGCGTTTTGTCCGCATCACCAATGCAGGCTTGCGCGAAAGCCATGTGCATGACGTGACGATCACCCGCGAAGCCCCGAACTACCCCACGCGTGGCTGACGCGGGAGCCTTTGCCAGCTTATGAACCCCGCAGCGCGCGTCCAGACGGCCATTGAGCTGCTGGATGCCATCCTCACATCGGCGCGGGACAACGGCCCGTCAGCGGACGTCATCTTGGCCAAGGGTTTTCGGGAACGGCGCTATGCTGGGTCAAAAGACCGGCGTGCGATCCGTGATCTCGTCTACCGTGTCATCCGCGCGCATGGGCAGCGGCCAGCCTCGGGTCGGGCAGGGGTGCTTGGCCTCAGTGATCCTGATCTGACCGCACAGTTCGGCGCCAGCAACTATGGGCCACAGGCTGCCAGCGACGGTGAGGCCGCCGACGCCCCCACAGCTGTTGCCCCCTGGATGCGGGATGCGTTTGTGCCGTTGATCGACGTTGCAGAACTCAATGCATTGCTGGAGCGCGCGCCGCTGGATTTGCGGGCCAATGCGCTGAAGACGACGCGCGACGATGTTTTGAAGCTCTATCCTGATGCTGTGCCCATTGCGCACACATCACAAGGCTTCCGCCTTGCTTCACCGGTCGATGTGGAGGCGGATGACGCCTATCAGTCTGGTCTCATTGAAGTGCAGGATGCGGGCAGCCAGTTGATCTCTTTGGCGGCCCAAGCGGCAGGCGCCGCAATCGTGGTCGACTTGTGCGCCGGTGCTGGAGGGAAAACGCTGGCACTGGCCGCGGATATGGCGGGGGCAGGGCGGCTCATTGCCTGTGATACGGATCGGACACGCCTCCAGCAATTGCCAAAGCGTGCAGAACGCGCCGGGGCTGAGGTCGAACTCCGCTTGCTCAATCCGGCGCGCGAAATGGAGGCGCTCGAAGACCTTCGGGCGCAGGCCGATATCGTGCTGGTCGATGCGCCCTGTTCTGGCAGCGGGACCTGGCGGCGCAATCCCGAACTGCGCTGGCGGTTGACGCCCGAACGCCTTGCGCGGACGGAGGCCCTGCAACGGCAGGTTCTGGATATTGCGGCGCAGCTAATGAAGCCGGGCGGGGTGATCGTCTACGCCGTCTGCTCGCTCTTTGAGCGCGAAGGGGCAGGGCAGATTGAAGCGTTTATGCAGCGCCATACCGGCTTCCGCGCCGAAGGCATTTTGCCGAACACCGGGCGACTGTCTGGTGCAGGCCGCCTGTTAACGCCGTTCCACGATGCGACCGATGGATTTTTTGTCGCACGGCTGGCAAGAAGTTGCTAGCCATGAGAGCAACTGAGGCCTTGGAGAAGATTATGCGTTTTGTCGCACCGGCTGTAGCATTGTCCCTCGCGCTCGCGACTGTCTCCTCCGTGAGCTTTGGTAAACGCATTGCGGATGACCAGATCAATCCATTGTCGATGTCGCTCACCAAGGCGGCCATAACCGATGCAGCGGCGGGTCGTTTGGAACAGGCGAATGACTCGCTGGAAACAGCACTCGCTGTCGATCCGCGCAACCGGGCGGCCTATGTTGAACTCGCTTCTGTTGCGCGCAAGCAGGGTCTGCCGGGTAAGGCCATCCGTCTCTATCGGGAAGCGCTGTTGATCGAGCCCAACGACATTATTGCGCTTGCCGGTCAGGGTGAAGCGCTCGTCCAAAAGGGCGCCGTGACGCGCGCGAAGGAAAATCTCGCGCGTATCCAGAAGATCTGCATGAATGCGTGCCCGGAACAGACGCGCCTTGCCAGTGCGATTGAAAAGGGGTCAACCCAAGCCATCGTGTCGGCGCAGGCGGTTGCGCCCACGCCGTCGGTTAGCGCTGCGGACGAGAAGAAAGCAGACTAAACGCGCGGCCCAGTTCGACGAATTCATCGACGGATACCGTTTCAGCGCGGCGGTCACTCGCGATGCCGCACATCTCCAGACAATCAAGTGCGCCCGGCAGGCCCTTAAGGCTTTGTCGCAGCATTTTGCGGCGTTGCCCAAAGGCCGCTGCAGTCAGTTGCTCCATGGCCTTGGGGGAAACGCCCTCTGGCGCCTCCTTGGGAGTGATATGCACCACGGCCGACATCACCTTGGGTGGCGGCGTAAATGCAGATCTGTGCACGGGCATCGCCATGCGTGCCGTCGTCCGCCACTGGGTGAGGATCGACAGACGGCCATAAGCAGAACTGCCGGGCTCCGCCACGATCCGATCCGCTACTTCCCGCTGAAACATCAGCGTCAGGCTTTTCCAACGCGGCGGCCAATCCTCGCCTGTAAGCCACTGCACGAGCAAAGCGGTGCCGACATTATAGGGGAGGTTTGAGGCGATATGGCCGCCATCTGGCAGGACATCGGGCAGGGCAATGGCAAGCGCATCGTCTTCCCGCACGGTCAGCATGCCCGGAAAGGCCTGCGAGAGTTCCTCCAGCGCCGGAAGGCAACGGCGATCCCGCTCCACCGCGACGACCTTCGCGCCAGCCTTGAGTAGCGCACGTGTCAGGCCGCCGGGGCCGGGGCCGACTTCATAGACGGTCTCTCCCGTCAGATCACCGGGGACAGCGGCGATCCGATCCAGCAACTGGCCATCGAGCAGGAAGTTTTGGCCGAGCGCTTTGCTCGCCGCGAGGCCGTGGCGTGCGATGACGTCACGTAGAGGCGGAAGCTTGGGAGTCACGCGGCCTTGCTGGGGCGATGGGATGCGGCCAGCGCTGCCATGCGGATGGCGGCGATCATCGCGCCGGGATGGGCCATGTCCTTGCCCGCGATGTCATAAGCCGTGCCGTGATCGGGAGAGGTGCGGATAATGGGCAGGCCCAACGTCATGTTGACACCGTCATCGAAGCACAGAGCCTTTAAAGGGATCAAAGCCTGATCATGGTACATGCAGAGCGCCAGATCATATCTGTCACGCATTTGGGGCGTGAAGAGCGCGTCTGGGGCGATGGGGCCCATAACATCAAGCCCATCTGCCCGCAGCTGCTCTATGGCAGGCATGATGATGGTCGCTTCCTCATCGCCCATAGAGCCTTGTTCGCCGGCATGGGGATTTAGCCCCGCCACGGCGATGCGCGGCGCTTCAATACCAAAATTCTTGGTGAGGCCTTTGGCGGCAACACGTCCACGGCTGACAATCAGCTCCGTCGTTAAAGCAGTTGGCACTTCGGCCAGCGCGATGTGGATGGTGATAGGGATGACCCGCAAGCCGGGCCCGGCAAGCATCATCGCGGCGTTCGAAGCGGAGACGCCGCAACGCTCGGCAATAAATTCGGTTTGCCCCGGATGGGTGAAGCCCACTTCCTGCAATTTCTTTTTGGAGACGGGGCCTGTGACGAGCGCTGCGGCCTGTCCGGATTGCGCAATGCCGATGGCCAGCCCCAATGTGTCGAGTGCACAGCGCGCACCTTCCAGTGTCGGGGATCCCGGCACAGTATCGCCGCCGTCATGCACGTTGATGAGCGGCAGGGCATCGTCAAAGGCGGCGCGCGCCTCTGATGGGGTGGAGATCAGCTTGATCGGGCCGGACCAGACATTGCGGAGGGCACGTTCATCCCCCACCGCGAAAAAGCAGGGTAAATCGTGGGCCTTGCGTCCAGCCCAAGCCTTGCCGACAATCTCAGGCCCGATCCCGGCCGGGTCCCCCAATGTGACGGCCAGTGGCTCCATAATGCGGATAATCAGCGATAATCGATGATGGCATCGCGGCGCAGATCGCGCAGATAGATTTGCGCACGACGGTTGATGCGTTCATCGCGCAACTGGTTTTCAATCGCGTCCGGTGAGGGACCATCTGTCGTTTGCGGGTCATCCCGACCACACAAGGCCAAAACGCGCACGCCATCGGCGCGCGATCCGAAGGGCGGCGTTACTTGGCCGACCTGAAGTCCGAGCAGAATGTCCTGTAGGGCTGGTGGAAGGTCCCGCACGCGGATCTGGTCATTGTCGACGATATCGGCGTTGAATGTCTTTGCCAACACATCGGCACCACCGCAGCCCTGCATGGCTTGTGCCGCCTTGCCAAAGGCTTCAGCCTTGGTCTTTATCTGTGCGTCCGTGTCGGTCGCCGGGAAATTGATGGTGATCTGACGCAGGCTCAGGACAGCATCGCGCGGGTTGGCGACGAGGACCTTTCGGCTGTCGGTCAAATAGAGGATTGAAAAGCCGCCGGGCACTTCAATGGGTCCAGCAATCTGGCCGATCTGGATTTCCTGCACAGCCTGCGCCAGCGAGTCTGGCAATTGAGCGGGACGGATCCAGCCAAGGTCGCCGCCCACGGCCGCCGTTGAGGCTTCGGAAAACTGGCGGGCATAGGCTTGGAACGATCCGCCCTGACGGATCTGCTCAATGATGCGACGGCCGTTGTTGAAAACTTCCTGCGCATTTTCCGGCGTGGCAGACAGGTAGATTTCCCCCACGCGATATTCGGATGCGCCCTTGGAAGCGGTCAGGCGGTCGGCAATCTGCTTCACCTCTTCGTCGCTGACGTTGACGAATGGCTCAACCTTGCGGCGCAGCAGGCGGCTCCAGGCGAGCTCGCCCTCAATCTGGCGCTTCATGGTGCGGTCAGACGATCCCTGCTCACGCAGATACTGGTTGAAGCCGTCAACCGAGCGTTTGAAGTTGGCGGCAACACGGGCAAAGCTCTGGTTCACTTCTTCTCGGCTGATCGAGATTTCGTTGGCCTTGGCTTCCTGAATCTGCAGCGATTCATCGATCAGATTACGGAGGACCTGCACCCGGAGGCGTTCCCGCTCTTCATCTGAAACGCGACCGCTGTTTGCGAGAATGACGAGGGCAAGCCGCTGGTCGACATCGGTACCGGTAATGACATCGCCATTGACGATGGCTGTCGCCTTGCGGACCTGCGGGTCGAACTTGCCGATCGTGTTGATCGTCGCGGGCAGATTGAGGCTGACACTGGGGGCGGTGGCTTCATCCGAAACGGTTTGCGCCAGCAACGCTGCACTCGCCGAACCCGCCAGAAGAGTGGCGGCCAAAATCTTGCGATACGTGTACGTCATTCTCGTCCTAATCCCTCACACGCCAAACTTGGCGTGGCCCCAATGCCTATCGGGTGCTGAATGCAACCTTAGCAAGTGTTGGTTTCTCTAGCGGCCAAGATTGCGGAAGGATAGCCGCAATTGGTAGGTGTTGCCCCGCAAAGCATCCCCCTGGGCGTCGTAATCACGCCGCCAAGTGAACCCGAATGTCAGGCAATCATCTTCATATGTCAGGCCAATTCGATGACGGACCGGTTCATAGCCGTCCGCCAGCGACGCGGGATCTTCACGTCGGCCGGTCATATCGATGATGGTGGATCCAAAGAGGGACCAATAGCGCGCAAACTGCAGGCGGCCGCCAAGGCGAACTTCTTCACGATCTCTCAAATCTTCAAGCTGCGGTCCAATATTCCGGTTCAGGCGGAGATAACCGATCGAGGCATATGTCTTAGTGTTCCCCACGGTTGCGTCGATTTCGTTACGACGGATCGCGAGGCTGTCTTTGTCGAGCCGATAGCGGTGCGTGAAACTGATGTAGTTTTTAAAGCGGACGTTGGTGCGTCCAACAAGGTCCGACGTGCGTCCATATAGACCGGTGCCGTCAGGGAAGGGCGTCAGCCTGGATGTCAGGCGATAGCTTTGGCCGACATTGGCATCGACCCTCAGGCCAGGTGCGTCCCATGCCCAGTCCACACCATAGGTCACGCGGGAACTGTCTTCCCAGCGATCATAGCCAGCGAACCGGTTCAGGGCGAACAGATTGCTGTCTTCCAGATCAACGGCCCGTGCGTCTTCATTGGGAACCTTGAGATTTGCCGTGCGAGGTGTGCCGACGACTTGAAAGCGCGGCGTAAGCCTTTGCTGCCCGCCAAACAGGGCACCGACAAGCGGCCAGCGAACTTCGGCGGCAACGGCGCCAATGGCGCGGCCCGTCCATCCCTGCTGGCCGCGATAATCTGGGGTTACAGTGCTCAATATGTCGTCGGTGTGATAGGCATCGGCGCGGCCATAGGCCGTCAGTTTCACTTCCTGCCCGCCGGAAACGATGCGGCGAAGATCCCACCGGGCCCCGGCAAAGGCGCGCTGGGTGTCTTGCCCGGCAGACCGGACCAGCGACAGGCTGTTCAATTGCAGTTCTACCTGCCCGCCCGCCAACGGATCGGTCAGGCGTTTGCGCCAGTCAATCACCGGCAACGCGACTGGAAACTGCCCTTGGAGCTCACCTGTGCGCAGCGTTTGGAAAGCCCAACCCTGGATGGACAAATAGCTTGAGCGGGTCATCCGCTCCAGATCAACGGTAGAGCGCAGCCGGTCATCTCGGGAAATGTCGTAGCGGCGCAGGAACGTCCTGTCGCTTGCAACGCGGGCCGACCCGCTCAGGCTCCAACGGTGGTTCAGCTGAAATCGTCCGCTTCCTTCCAGATAGCCGCGAAAGTCCTGAAAGGCAGGGAGCGCCGGGTTGCTCGTGCTGAGGCGTCTCCCATAGGTTCCATAGCCGCTGATCTGGTAGGCGCCCTTGCTTGTCAAATGCCGGTAATCGGCCTGCAAGAGAGGCGCGACATCAGAAAAGATGTGCGGCGTCAGCGTCAAATCCCGGTTGGAGCCAAACAGGATGTAGAACGGTGTTGCGACTTCCAGCCCGTTATTCTTGGTATATTGGATATTGGGGATCAGGAAGCCCGTCCCGCCGCGGTCATCCGCCGGATGGGACAAAGCGGGCAAGGCGAGCATGGGGACGCCAAGGAGTTCCAGACGCGCATTTTTGTAGCTGATGCGATTTTTTACCGGGTCATGGGTCACGCGCAGCGCTGTGATTTTCCAGATCGGCTCTTTGGGACAGCCTTCATCGTTCACCACGCGGCAGGGCGAGTAAACGGCGCGCTCCAGTGTCGACACACCATCTTTGCGCGCACCGCTATTGGCGGCGAGGCGGCCGCCGTCATTCAGGACGATCAGCAGGTTTTCAACAACGCCATCGCGCAGCGTATCTTTGAGTTCAACACTGTCACCATAGGCCAGATCACCCTCGGCCCCGCGCACAATCACGTTGCCCTCCGCTCGGACGGCGCCGGTTGTCCGGTTCCAGATAATCCGGTCGGCCCGCACGTGGTTGCCATCGCGGGTCATGCGAACATCGCCATTGGCCGTGACGATGTCTGCATTCTCATCATAATCGAGTTGATCGGCCGCGAAGTTGATTTCAACTTGGTCAGCAGGATCTGCAACAGCGGTCTGCGCGACGGCGGGCACCACAGCGGTCAGCTTCGCAGCAGCGACGGCAAGCAACAGTTTTCGGGCAAATTTCACGTGTGGCTGTCTTCCGATTCCAATCGCGCCTATCGCACTGTCCTTAACATCCTGCAATCACCTCGCAGGTGTGCCGCTATGCGGCCCCTTTCCGTGTCGCTAACAAACGACATCCCGAATCGATTCAATTAAATATAAATTGTCAGGACCCGATATGATCAAAGTTCGTTTCGCCGCGGCCCTTCCAGAAGGTTCGCATTGTGTTGTGGTGCTTGTGCCCAAGGATGCGCTCGCTGCAACAGCCGTCCCCGGTGATGCCACGCTCATCCGTGCTGCCGCTGCGGCGAGCCGCTTTGAAGGGGAAGCGGGTGCGGTGTCGGAGCATCATGTCGCGCATGCAAGCGGCGCACAGCGCCTTCTTCTTGTCGGTGTCGGCCAGTCCAGTGAAGAGGATTTTGAAAAGGCAGGCGCCGCCATTTCAGCGCGCCTGCTGACGTCGGGTGAAACGCAGGTTGCCGTTGATCTGGCGGGTCTTGCGATCAAGCCTTCGGCGAAGGCTGTAGCGCGCCTCGCGGCGGGGGCTGTGCTGCGCGGCTGGCGCTATGACACCTACCGCACCAAGCTGCCTGAAAAGCAGAAGCCGACCTTGGCCGAAGTCATCATCGTCGGCGCGCCCGAGGGCATTGAAGGCGCATGGGCGCATCAGTCGGCCATCGTCGAGGGGGTTTCCCTGACCCGTGAACTCGTGACCGAGCCTGCCAACATCATCTATCCGGCAACCTTCGTAGAGCGCTGCGCACGCCTCAAGGACTTCGGCATTGAGATTGAAGTGCTGGGCCGTGACGAAATGGCGGCGGCCGGCATGGGTGCGTTGCTTGGTGTGGCGCAGGGCTCGGTTCGTGAACCCAAGCTGCTTGTCATGAAGTGGGATGGGTCTGCGGGCGCGCAGGCCAAGCCGGTTGTGCTCGTCGGCAAGGGCGTGACGTTTGACACGGGTGGTATCTCCCTGAAGCCGCCGGGCGGTATGGAAGACATGAAGTGGGATATGGGCGGCGCAGGTGCGGTTGCAGGCGCAATGCTGACGCTCGCATCCCGCAAGTCAAAGGCGCACGTCGTCGGCATTTGCGGGCTGGTTGAAAATATGCCCGATGGCAATGCGCAGCGGCCGGGCGATGTCGTGACGTCGATGTCGGGCCAGACCATTGAGGTCATCAACACCGACGCCGAAGGCCGCCTCGTTCTGTGTGACGCAATGACCTGGGTCCAAAAGAAGTATAGCCCGGACTATATGGTTGATCTTGCCACGTTGACCGGCGCGATCATCATCTCGCTTGGTCACGAATATGCCGGGCTTTTCACCAACGATGATGGCCTTGCAGAAAAGCTGACATCGGCCGGTAAGGCAGCGGGAGACCCCTTGTGGCGCTTCCCGCTGAGTGCAGCCTATGACAAGCTGATCGACAGCCCGATTGCCGACATCAAGAATGTAGGGCCACGCGAAGGCGGATCAATCACGGCGGCACAGTTCCTGCAGCGTTTCGTCAATGACGGCGTGAAATGGGCGCATCTTGATATTGCCGGCATGGTCTGGGCCTCCAAGCCCGGCGCCGTTTGGGAAAAGGGCGCAACCGGCTTTGGTGTGCGTCTGCTCGACCGGTTCGTGGCGGACAATTTTGAAGGCTGATTTCTACTATCTGACCCGCACTCCTCTGGACCGCGCGCTGCCCGCAATCGCCGAGCGCGTTCTGGCGGGCGGGGATAGGCTAGAGATTCTGGCGGATGATCCTGAATTTCTGGATCGGCTGGACCGTGCCCTGTGGGCGTATCGGCCGGACAGCTTCCTGCCGCATGGGCGGGAAGGGGCGCAACCGGTGCTGCTCACCTGCCCGAAAGAGCGGCCCGCCACCTATGCCAATCTGGCCTATGTCGATGGCGTCTGGCGGGATCCGGCGGCCGACACCGCACGCATTTTCTATTTCTTCGATGCGGACACGCTGGACAATGCCCGCTCTGCCTGGCGGGCCTTCAACACCGAAGCTTTTGAGCGGCGATATTGGAAACAGACTGACGAAGGGCGTTGGATCGAAGGGCCTTAAGCCGAAACGCCCTTGCAGCGGGCAGGCGCAACAGCTAGAGGCGCCGCCATTCAGCTATCCCTTTCTTTTAAATGGAGACGACCAGCCATGGCCGCCAATCGCACCTTTTCGATCATCAAGCCCGATGCCACCCGCCGCAACCTGACCGGTGCTGTCACTAAGATGCTGGAAGACGCAGGCCTTCGCGTCGTGGCTTCAAAGCGTATCCAGATGACTAAGGCTCAGGCTGAGGGCTTTTATGCTGTTCACAGCGAACGCCCGTTTTTCAATGACTTGGTTTCTTTCATGATCTCTGGTCCCGTCGTCGTGCAGGTTCTGGAAGGCGAAAACGCCGTGCAGCGTAACCGCGACATCATGGGCGCCACCAACCCTGAGAACGCCGATGCCGGCACGATCCGCAAGGAACTGGCCGAATCCATCGAAGCGAACTCGGTCCATGGGTCAGATTCGGACGAGAACGCAGCGATTGAAATCGCTTACTTCTTCAAGCCGGAAGAAATCGTCGGCTGATTTCGCTCTCCTGAGTGAACGAAGGGGCGTGCCGTTGGCGCGCCCTTTTTCGTTGGACGTCCGGAATTGCACTGGAGCGGACGATCCATTAGCCATGCTCGCTAGAAAAACATTGGGGATGGGATGACATGGGCGACCGGATTCTGGTTATCGACGAAGGCACAACATCGACGCGCGCCATGCTATTTGCGCCGGACGGAACATGCCTTGGGTCGGCACAGGCGCCGCTCACGCAGCACTACCCGGCGCCCGGCCTTGTCGAACATGATGCCGCGGAAATCTGGACCAAGACGCTGGCCTGCGCGCAGGAAATTGTGGCCAGCGCGGGT
>Ga0222712_10004129_pt1 | contig 15370 bp, 18 predicted proteins | sample C33_657DmetaG_FD_165043 | JGI IMG/M metagenome (GOLD analysis project Ga0222712, IMG submission 165043) | Estuarine water microbial communities from San Francisco Bay, California, United States - C33_657D | ecosystem: Environmental > Aquatic > Marine > Unclassified | place: USA: California... | reverse complement strand
CGCCGGCGGCCGGCTGACGTCCGAAGTAGTGTTGGTTCCAATAATGAGGTTGGTGACAACCAGCCGGTCAGAATACGCCCGCCCTAAATTAGTCAGGTTGCGGCTCATGCCGTTGGTCGTGGCGATGTAGTTGGTGTTCAGGTTGGCAATGCTGTTGGTCAACCCGGCCAATGCGGTCTGTTGCACGGCGTTGGTGACTTCAGCCTGAATGACGCGGTTGGAAATGCTGGTCACATTGGCTGCGTTATTGTTTGCCGCTGTGTTCAGGCTGAAAATGTTTGTAGCCAGAAGCGTGTTAGTAGCGATCAACGCGGTGTGAACGGTGTTTGACGCGGAAGAAATCTTTGCGTCCATGTTAGTCGAGCTGAACAGGCCGCTTACGGTCAACGCGTAGGCCGTGCCGTTGGTGATGTCCAGCTTGGTCACGGCGAGGTAATTGCTGGCTACCTCTGGCGATGTGCCGGTAACTACGGTTCCAGCGATGGTGACGCGGCCAGCGTTGGTGTAAAAAACGATGTTGGTGCCGGCCACGGAAGGGTAGCGCAAATCCGAGACGGTGATGGAATAGGATCGCGTCGAGCCTGAGTTGGTGGCGTAGTTAGTAACGAAGGATGTCGCGTCGTAGTTGCTCGATCCGGTCGCCGTGGAAGGAATGGTTGAGGTGAACGTCGTGATGCTGCCCAAGGCGGTGGCAAGCTCTACGCGATAGCTGCCTTCCTGCATGTTGGTAACGATACACTGGCCCGCAAAGGTGTTGGTGTAGATGCGAGGCGTCTTCACCATGAAGAATGAGCCGATGGTTGCGTATTCCAATGGCGTGATCTTGACCGGCTTGTTCGTCACGCTGTCAACTTGGTAACCGAAATCTAACCAGTTAAACGTAACCGTGTTAGTCAAGGGTGCGGCCTGCGCGGATAGCGCAAACGCGAGAAATAATGAGGTGAGAAATTTCATGGTGTGCCGAGAGCTTGGCCAATGGCCGTCCAGTAATTCGTGGTCAGGTTGGTGATCGAGATGCCGCCGACGAAATTGCTTTTCGTCACGCTATACACCGCCGCGACCGCTCCGGTTGACGAGCTGGTGAACGTCACGATGGGCGCGTTGCTGTAGGCGACGGCGAAGGTATTCGTGAATTGGCTGATATTCTCGTTGGTGAAGCTGCCGGACTGAATCCCGACGCTGGAGCGGAAGCCGCTGGAGACGTTCGTGGCCGGCACCCGCAGGAGGATGTCGGTGCCTAGGATGATCTCGACGAGGTTGCTGGCCGTCCGCATCTGGTTGGTGTTCGCGGTCACCTTGAATGAGACGAGGTTGGTTGACGCGCTGGTGACGCTGATCGGATAGCCGAACGGGCGAGTGGCGGCGTGAACGGAAGCGCAAAGAATCAGCAAACAAAAGGTGATGAATGTTCTCATAATGTTTTGGAATGTCATTGATTAGGTTGAATTATGCAAGGGGAAATTGCAGCCCAGCGCGGCGGCTTGTCGGGGCATTTCGCGCCTGGGATGAACAGCTTGACGCCAGCACAGCCGCACACCCTACACGACGACACGCGCCCGCCCGCAAGCTGGACGTGAGGACATTGCAAACACCGGCCCGCCCGGTAGTCGAGCGATGGCGTCGGCACCGGCTCGTTTCCCTTTTCAATCCAGCGAAACGCGGCACGATTGGCTCCTGCGGACATGAGCGGGTGGGTCATAAATAGGTTTCGTGAAAGATAAATGATGGTGCGTCGCTGTTAATTGTCGGGCCAAAATAAGTGCCGGACAAATCCGTGCCGATCTTTTGCCACTGAAACGTCCCGGCTGCGACTAAATTGGCTTGAACGTTTCGTGTTCCAGCCGTCGAGTTTGCGTAAATCAACCCATCATAGATTCCGTCAGGATGATGATGCACCAACCCGTATGTGACGAGGAGAGGTTTTGCCGGGTCGTCCGGTTGCCACTCAACTTCCAGCAGCCAGCATACGTCGTATAATGCTTCATCGTCACATGCTTGCGGTTTTATTGTGAAATAAAATTCTCCGCCGACGCCGCTGGTGATGGTCTCGTTTGCCGTGTATTTGGCATAGTAAGCACTAGCAGGGTCGCCGACGCTCATTGAGCCGCCAGCCGCAAATCCGCTGTCGATGAAATCCTGCATGACCGAATTCGGCAGAAGCTCGACCTCGTAATCGTCGCCTTCCGACGTGTAGCTAATCCACACTGAATTTGGGTTTGGCGGCGTCAAGCCGGATGGGAAATTGTAGGTTTCATCGAACTCGTCAACCACTTCTAAAAAATCTGGCGGCGGATACGTCGTCAATGACCAATTTGCAGATGTAACGCATCCAGTAGGAACGCCACATGCCTGACTGCAACATCTCAAAGCTGGAAGGCTCATAATTCAGGTGCCGCTGTTTCCGGTCTGCTCGGCAGGATTGCGTATTTCGTCACGTCGTCCACGCAGACGGCGTATTCACGCAGGCGCAACGCATCGGCCACGCTGGCGTTAATGTCGGCCCGCTGAAACTGGCGCACGTAGGCAATGGTGTTCTCGTCGTCGTCGTTGTAGGTGGGTAAAGCGTAAGCAACCTTGGTGTCAATCACGGCGATCAAATAGAAGATGCTGGCCGGGCCTGCGCCAGGATCGGGCGTCATTGAGATTCCCGCGCTGATCGGTTCGCCCAGAGCGAAATCATCCCAGCCGTCCGTCGTGGGATCTGTGCTGTGCCAGACCTCGGCATGAGTCACGCCCAAATTGTCGAACACAACTTCAACATATACGTAGTATTTTTCCGTGTTTTCTGGGACTTCGATTTCGGACGTTGCAAGGTTTGGCGCGTTGGCGGCGGTAAAGGCGTCGTCAGGATATGGGCATTCGTCGGTGTTCGCCGCTGGCACCAAATTGGCGTAGCCGGCAGACACGAAGAATTTGCGCCACGATCCGGTGCCGGTCGGGTCTGGGGCGCCCCATGCTGTCCGCTCGGTTTTGGAGAGGGAATAGACTTTGAACGGGTAGCGGCCAGCGCGGACTGATTGGATGGTGATTAAAGTTTCGTCGTCGCCGTTAGACGTGCCTTCGCTGTTTTCTGCCCGCACTCGAAAATGATAGGTCAAACCCGGCAGCAGCCCGTCAATCAACGATCCACACGGAAGCTCCTTGTCTGTTTCTGAAACTCTTAATCCATTCGGCAATTCAATGCGGGCCGTTTCGTGGCCGTAAGATGTAGTCAACCCGTATTCAAACCATACGGTTGTTACCATGTTTCCGCCGTCAACGGTTGCGTTAAGAATTGCGGAGCTAGCAGTTATTTCTGTGGCCGCATCGGTGGTTGCATAGGGTTCGTAATCGTTGCCCTCATCTAAATCTGGCGGAATGATTGCAACGTCTTCGCGCAGGAACTGGCGAATTTTTATTTCGTTCGGGCCGTCATCGTCGTAGTCAACCAGAGTTGAGGGGGTATACGTGTCGCAAACTGCAACCAGAAAGAAAACGTATTTGTTCTGCGGGTCGTAAATTGAGCCGTTGACTTGATCTCCAAAATCATCTTCAGGAAATTCATTCCATCCCTGCAACGTGGGGTCAACTCCATGGAATACCTCAGCTTCAACGCAACTTTGACCTTTGTTTCCCGCATAAGGTTCAGCCAATTCAAATTTTGCCCGCACCCAAATGTAATACGCGGCGGTTTCACTTGGAACGACAATTTCGACTTGCGACCAGCTTGGCCGCAAAGGTTGATTGGCTGCTAAGTTTAGCTCGTCAGATTCCTTTTCGTCTGGGTAATTCTGAGCGTCAGTGCCTAGAACTTTGAGCAAATTGATGTAACCGGCTCGAACAAAAACACGCCGCCAATCGTGGCCGGGATTAGTGTTTCTGTAAGTTTGTAAAGTTACGGACACGCCTTCGTCCGGCATGACATAGACCTGAAACGGAAAGCCTGGAATCACCACTCCGGTCGTTTTAGTTTTGGAAGTCAATTCCGCGTGCCATCCGGTTGTTCCTTCAACGATGCGAATGTCTTTAGAGCTGCGCGGCGTGCGCTCGACCATGTTCCGAAAAATCTGACGGAACAAATTAGCTAAGTTCCCAACGGCTGACGGAATTTTGAACAGCGGCGTCATCTTATGTTATGTCGGCGGCGGCGTAATAGAGTTCCGCAAATTCGTCTGTGAACTGATATTCAATTGACCATTGCTGCCGCTGTCCGTAGGTAACAGAGTTGGCCGGATACTTTTGAAGCCACCAGCCAGTAGGCATTTCGTATTGGGCTGGAATACCTTCCCACTGTTTTAGCTCGTCTGTTGTAAATATTTTTCCCACGTTGTAGTAAAGGATGGGATAATAAGACGAGACCGGCAGAGTAATGGTTTTGCGAAACGTGACGCCATGAGTAAGAAACGAATCTTTGGTGGCAAGCCGGTCGTCGAAGAATTGCAAGCAATCGGCTGCATCGCCAAGCCCTGCAAGGTCAGCAATGTCGCTGACTTTTCCCGTGGCGTTGGAATAGTCTGAAGCGTAAGATTTTGACGGCCTGCCTTGTAGTTCGGTGACAACATTCAAAATCAGCGATGCCTTCTTTGCGCTGACTTTTGTAATGAACACCGGCGACAAGCGCGAATCTTGGGTAATGTCTTGCCCGATCAATTCAATGACATGCGTGGTTGTTTCATCAGCCATTGTGCCGGTCAATGACCAGCGCGTGTTGTCGTCAATCGGCGACATCTCTAGAGAGTCATAGTAGCCGCTGGCCTTGAGCGATGCGAACTCCGCCGCGCACGCATCGTAAGCGTCAAGCGCACTGCCGCCGGTCACGCCAGAGAACACGCGCCGATACATGCGCGTTTCACCCGTGGATTTGTTGTAGCTGCGCGATTCAAATACGGTGGGCGATGAAGTGCTGCCCCTGACTATGGCATAGTTTGGCATAAAATTTACTCAAATACTGTGGCTATATCAGCGCGTGGAACCGGATCGGCATTTTGCATGTTCTTAATTGTTTGAGTCAATTCTTTCAATGCGTTGGTGTTCTGTTGCGTGTTATAAATCATCGGGTTATAGGCTTGAACGCCGACGCCCAGATTGGCCTTAGCTGCCGAGTCAATGGGAATTGCGCCGATGCCGGGAGTCGTTTGGGAATCAAGTCCGGCTGCAATGCCGACGGCTTCCTTTTGCAGTTTGATGGATTCAAGGTCTCCTTCGGTGGTGCCTTTGCGTTTTTCTTGTAAAGATTGCTCCACTAGTCTTTGAATTTCCTGCCGCTTTGCAATGTTCTGGTCGAGCGGGTCAAGCTGGGCAACGAGAGCGTGTTCAATTACCTTGTCAAGATCGGCTTGTGCATTTGCGACTTTAGCTTGTTCTTGAGCCATTTTGATGGCTCGCTCGTTAACAGGATATAGGTTCCCGGTTGATTTTTCTTCCGTGCCGGTCATCCCAATGCCTCCGCCAACGTCGTATTTGTTTTTTTTGTCCGTGCCTTTTATTGCTCCGCCAACCACAACGCCGAGTAATTTTCCGAGAATAGACATTGGCCCAGCGGCAACAGTCGCCAACAATCCGGTCTTTGACTTTGTAGCTCTCTCGGCTGCTTTTGCGGCTTCCTCCATCGCGCCGGCAATTGGTTCGGCGGCGATGGAATGCCAACTGTTTTTCATTCGCTCGAAAGCCTTGTCCGCTTTGTCCATCGCGGCAATCGACTCGTCGCTGATAAGTGGAATGGCTCGTCCTTCTCCAAGTTCTTTTAACCCCTGAATAAACTTGCCGCCGCTTTTGCCAAATAGCTCCTGCATGTCTGACATCATGGCGGGGTTCACCTTCATGTCCTTGATGGCAACTCCAATTTTCTTCATCAGATCGAAGTTGGTGACGCTGGCATTGTTCAGGTCGTCCATTGAAACGCCGTATCTCTTAAACGCAGCGAGCTTGTCGTCATCCCCAACAAACGCGCTCTTTCGCGCCGAAGCCATTTTCATTAAAGCTGCTTCTGCGTCACCGGCTTCCAGCCCGAACATTTTGAACGCCTGAACCAATCGCTGCGTTTCTTCGTAGGTCGTATTTTGACGGTCGGAGAAATCGTCAATGGCGAGAGCCGCTTTGCCCACGTCCAAAATTAGCGTTTTGAAAGCCTGAATTGAAACGTAGCCAGCCGCCAATGATTTCAGATCGCCGGAAATCTTGCCGGTCAAGCCGTTCATCGCTTTGCCAACGCGCCCCGCCGCCCGCTCAAATCCGGTTGAGTCGCCGTCAATTACGATCTTTGTTCCGAGCGTGCTCATTGTGTTCCTTTCGCCATCGCTGCTCGGATCGCGTCCATGTCGGGGTTGGCCGTCAACTCCTGGAGCCGTGCGTTCTCCTCGCGCCACTCGGCTGCGGACTTCACCGTGATGCCCCCTTGCCGCTCCGCATTGGCCGCTAGGAGGTGCCGGCCTAGCAGATAGGGGAAGTTGACCGCCTCGGAAAAACTCATGCTTAAATCGGCCATAAACGCGGAGAGGTAAATGAATTCACCGGGACTGCCGACCGGGCCGGAATCATCGCGCTGTTGTTTGGGCAAACACATTGGGATGAGGTCGTCTGATTCCGCGCCAAATCCGCCGGCTGTAAGGTAGTTGGAAAACCTTTTGACGCCGGCGAAGAAATCAAACGTGACGTTGGCTCGCCGGCGCAAGAGCCGCTTCGGCCCGCGTGCAAGCTCTTTGCCCCATGCTTCAAGCTCACGGGCCATCTTATCATCGAGGCGAATTTTACAGCCATCCTCATACGTTCCTGAGCAAATTAGCACGCTGAAGAAAAGGTCGCTGGCCTTAATTTCTTCGCCCGTGACAAACGCGGATTCGAACCGGCGCAACAACATCAAATGACCAGCGGAAAGCGGAAGCAATTCCAGTTTGCAACAGACCACCGGCGCAGGCACGGCGGCAATTAGCCATGCCGATTCGTTCATCTGTTAGCTGGTGATGAGGGTCATGGCGGCTGGACGGTTTTCAAGCTCAAGAGTCACCTGAGCATATCCGTCAACTTCGGCTGATTTTTCGCTGCTGACCACGTAGTAGGTTCCGGCAACCTGAGCGTCGGTGGAGCAGGTTACAACCACGGTTGAACCTTCGCTGGGAGCTAAGAACTGCGCGTAAGTGCCGGCCTTAGTGGTCGCCAAAACTTTGCCGGTCACACTAAGCGAGTCGTGAGGATCGGAAAAAACCTCGTTCACCGTGAGACCGTCAAACGATTTTGCGCTGGTGCGCGTCTTGGCCTTGGCCGGGTTAAACTTGATGGACTGAATGAGCATCGTGCCCAGCCCGTCGGCGGCGTAGTTGCCCACGGTTCCGGCGGTGATGGCGGCGATTGAAAGGTTCGCATCAAGCGACCAATACAACGCCGCACTGCCTCTCTGGATTTCTGAATCTGCCATAAAATTTCCTTATTTTGACCGAGTTTTGTTTAAGTTGTGCTTATTGCCGGAATTGTCAAGACTTGTTCAGGGCCGCTTGCAGTTTGTCGTGCGCGTATTGACGCCACCCGTTCTGCATTTCCATCATCCCCTTTTGCATGGCCGTGTCCATTTTAGCCTGCCCAGCCGGGGTGACGGTTTGCTTTTTCGCCCCCTTCTCCGTCGTGTATGTCCACGCGGCGAACAAAATGGCGCGAGTCACAAGGCCGATGCCGAGTGACTTGGCGGGTTTCCCGTAGCTGAAATCATCTTTGAACTTGGAGTTGCGCTGGGGTTTTCCGATGTATCTGGCAATGTCATTCATCGACTTGACGAATCGGGAGCGGAGAAAATAAAGGTGGGAAATGCGACGGCCAACAAGTGTCTTGGCCGCTTGCGAAACTTTTCCGCCGAAGCTCAAGTCGAGTCCCGAAATGCTGCCGTGCTTGTTCACGTAGCTTCCGACGATGATGTTTCTGGCCCGTCCTCCGTAATTCTTGACGATGCGCGGCTTTTTGTAAGTCTTCCCGCTCTTTGCCGAATGTGTAATCGTTCGCGTTCCATTCTGCGTAAGTAACGCTTCAATCTTTGACCTGTCACCAATCGGGCAATTGTTGTATGCGGCCCGAGCGCAACGAAAAGCCATGTCGTTAATCACTTCGTCTTTTGCGCGGCGGCTCCGTTTCACGCGGGCGGCAAAGTCCCGGTTGAATTCTTTCAGGTCAAATTTTGCAACGGGCGCAATCATCGGTCGGTCTCCGTTGCGTCGAGTAAAATAAACGTGGTGCGCGTCACCCAGGAATTGCCAATCATGTCCTGCTGCGCTCCACCGAGCTTCCAGCCGGCCACGCTGAAATCGGCCTGCGTTGCGTCTAACAGGTTAGTCAACCCCAATACGTTTAGCATGTCGCGCACCGCTTTGACTCGGCCCGTGTGAACCGCCCGCAAATCAACTGCGGCACCAGATGAATCAGCACGCCCGGCAACGTCCGTTACAACCTTTACCTCAACCTCGGCGTCCCAGTGACCACTGCGTTGCAGCCCGTCAACATCCGTTGGTGAGATAGCCTTGCAAACTACGCAAACGTGATCGGTCGCAAGGTCGTCATATACCATTGAGACAAGCACCGGCACCGGGCCAGCGGTCAACGCCGCGTCCACGCTGCCGGCAATGACGCTGCGAAACGCTTCCTCAATCTTCGATTCAAGAATTAACTCAGCCATATCATTTAGGATTTGCCCCGTTCGCCAGCAGCATCGTTACCAACGGATTCTCCGCGCTGGCCCGCACCGTGCCGACAATGTAGGTGACGCCGGCCACGGTGACGTTGCGACCTTGCACCGGGGCCGTCGCTAGGTCGTCAGCTAGATAGTTCACGCTGGCCGAGTATTCGCTGAACAAGCCACCGTCTGACGGCGTGCTACCCTTGGTGATGCGATTCAACACGCACGTCACCGCCGTCCCCGCGTAGGTGAACGACTGGCTTCCGCTTGTCGTGATCGTCTCACGAAATGCGGCGATGAAATCGGCAAAAATTGCAGCGGCCATAATTAAAAACCCCGCCCCCGGTTTCCCAGAGGCGGGGATGAAACAACACGAACCAAAATTTGTTAACCGATAATGCCGGCCACGTGCTCAGGCTTCACAACGGAAACGCCCCATGCACAGGCGATCTCGAAATGCACCATGCGAAAACCCGGATACATCGCCAACTCAAACGAGATTCCGCTGCGCGGGTCGGTAATGGTCGCACGATCAATCGCAAGGTCATTCGGGACGCTGGCCGGCAGGCGAGTTGAGAGGACGATGGCGTTGCGGCTGAAGGCCACGTTGCGGGCCGAGGTGCCGAAAACCGTGATGGCCGTGTTATCGGCAACCGCAGCCTGAAGGCCGGGAGCGTTGATGACAATCGTGCCGCTGGCCGAGGTCGAGCCGGTCGCAACCACATATTTCTGCGCTCCACCAGTCGTGCCGGTGATGCTCAGAATGTCGCCGGCAACAATGCCGGTGGTGTTCACGGTGCCGGTGTCGAAGGTGATCGTGGTGTCGCCAACCGCGCCCGCTCCGTTGAACAGTGCGCCGGTCATTGCGCCCGCCGTGGTGGACTGAATCTTCGCGGACTGGCGAAGGTTGAAACCGTAAAGGTCGCCGAGCGTTCCTTGACGGAGCAGGTTGCCGCCGTCGCCGGCCTCGTTGACTTTGTAAAGGTTGGAGGTGCTGCGGAGAGCCACGGCAGCGGTCGTATTGAACACAGCCGAACGGTCAGAAGAGGGTGCTCCGTTGTCGTCGAGGATTTTCTGGGCCTGCGCGAAGTCGGCGAGAACCGGCGCGGTTCCAGCAGTTGCACCGAAGAAACGGCTCACGCCATTTTTCGCAGCCACGGCGCAATCGACTTCGATTTCGTTCACGGCGGCGCGGATGGCCTGCGCGATCTGGCCCTGCTGCAACGAAAGATAACCGGGGCCGTTGTTCACGGACTTGATTTCTTCCTGAGTCCAGGAGAACGGAAAAGCCCGTTGCTTAGAAATGGTGTGCGTAACATAACCGATGGTCTGGTAAGCCGCCGACGGGAAGCTCATCGCCGGGGTGATGTCTTTGCCGGCAGAGTTAGACGGCGTGATCGGAATGCGAATGTTTTGGTTTGCGGCGATGGTGTCAGCGGACGGGTCAAGCTGCACGGCGGGGATGAATCCGACCAGTTCGCGGGACACAACATCCAAGGCGCGGTAAGCGTCTGGAATCAAATTTGAAAGACTGTTGGGCATAGATTATTTGTGGGTTATTTGAGTTTGCCGCCGTTCTTCACGAAAGACATCGCGTCGTAGGCGGGCATTTTTGCGAATTCTTCGCGGGACATTTCCTGCATGGAGTTTTGATTCTGTGAATCAGAATCAAGTTTTACGACCGGCCCGCCTTGTCCAGCAACAATAGCCAGAGCCTTGCGGTTGGCTTCAAGGTCGAGTTCAGCTTTGCCGTCGGCGAGAGCCTTTTCAGCCGACACCTGAGCGGCGATGGCTGAATCCTTGGCGATGTTCGCGGCGGCGAGATTGGTTTGAAGCGTCGAAATTTCGAGGGCGAGATTTGACGCCGTTTCTTTTGCATCAACAAGTTCGGCAGACTCTTGGCGAGCCGCGACCGTAGCGGCTTCCGCGAGGGCCAGCTTGCTTTTCGTCTCTGCGAGTTCTTCGATTAGAGTCATAAGTTTTACTTCTTGGGATTATTAGTCAGCCTAATCATCCGCATTGTCAAATTTATTTTGTAAAGAGTTTCATTGCGGCCTCAAGGCTGTCGGCGGTTCCGTCGCAGAATCCTTTGGCCGCGCCGATCTTCCCGCTGAAACATTGGCCGTCCATGTCTTCGTCATCAACTGGCCGGTATAGCTTCACGAATGCTTTGAACTCGCCGGCGATGGCGTCAACGTCGGCCTGGGTCTCGGCAATCATTCCATCCGTCACCTTGCCATCTGCGCCCAGTCCTTTGGAAACGCCGCTGGCAATGCGCGTAAGCTTCAGGCCCATTGATTCAAGGAAGCCCGTGGCGTCAGTCAGCACCGTGTAGCAGCCAACGGAGCCGATGCCACCGGAGCCGAGCGAAACGATGGCGTTTGCGCCCGCTGCGATCCAGAGCGCGGCGGAATAGCAGTCTCGCGCAAAGACGCGGACGGGCTTTTCGCCGCCGGCTTGGATCGCGGCAATCTTCGCGGCCAGCTCCGGGATGCCCGTCACCATTCCGCCCGGCGAATCAATCGCCAGCCAGATAGATTTGACCGCCTCATTTGCCATCGCCTCGTCGAGGTCTTCGCCCACGTCTTCAGGGTCAACGTAGCCGAAGGCGGCGGCAATGGACGGCAGGCCGGTTGCAAGCACGCCGACAACCGGCACGATGGCAACGTCGCCAACGATTTCCATGCGCTCAATCTGGTCGCCGTAGATGTCGTGCATTATGTCGCCGCCGATGTAACGCTCGGCAACCTGGCCGAAACTTTCTTCGGCGTGCGTAAGTTGAGCAGCCCAAACTTCCGGCGAGCAGCACACGGTTTTTACGGTCTTCAATTTAGTCAGCAGCATTGGTTTCCTTGGTTGGTTCAGGCGGGACGGTGGGAGTGTTCTGAGTGCGTTGCGAAAATAACGTCAGCACATATTCCATCGGCAGTCCGTATTGTTCGGAATAAATTTTGGCGTCGGCTAATTGCTCGCCGACATAATCCTTAATCTCAGCGCGGATTTTCTGGTGATTCTTTCCGTCGGCAGCGCGGACACGCTGCACCGAAGTAATGCCCAGCTTGAATTCCTCGCGCTTGATCTGCGAGGAATAGCCTTTGTCAGCGGTAAATTCTTCCGGTGGGACGTGATAGAAATTGCGCCACGAATTAGGATTTGACGGCATGGGAAGCTCGCCGGACTTAATCGCTTTGCACACGCGCCAGCAATCAATCTGCCACGCGATGCGTTGCAGAATGGTTTGCCGCGCTTCAAAAGAATACTGGGCCAACTCCATAATCATGCGGAGGGACGCCCCGCCGGTCTGCGTGGCGTTGTAGAGTTCGTAAGGCCAGCCAATACTCAAGAACGCATTGCGCTGAATCATGTTCCAGAATTCGCGCTGGTCGGATGATGGGCGGTTGCTGCCTTGCGGAAACTCAACCTTGCTCCCGGTGTTGGCCTTGAAGACCCGCATTGAAACGCCGTCCTCGGTTTGCTGCCAGATGCTGCCACCGTTGACTCCGGTGGTCGTCGAGAACTCGTCAGCGTTCGGGTCTTGCACCTGCCCGGCCTCGTTGTATTCAATTACGCTGTGCGCTCCCTCAGCCTTTAGTGCGAGCTTGGTAAATCGCCGCACTTGTTCCAAATCCTTCCAGTCAATCGCACCGCTGCCAATCGGCGGAATGCCGCGAGCCTGGCCTGAATAGACCGGCTCGTATTCCAGCACGGCGTCAGCCGTCAGCACGGAGTTCCCGTCTGCGTCGAACGTGTTGACGCAAGAAATTTCCTCCTGCTTTTGGCCAAGGGAATCAAAGAGGCAAACGGCCACGGTTCGCAAATAGGAATCGAGGATCACGCCATCGCGGTAACTCATGCCGGCGTAAATTCCATCTGGCATTACCGGCGTGCTCATGTGCCAGGTGTTGCCGATGCGGGAAGCGGGAATTGTCTGAATCATCGGGTATCCGTCATCGCAAAATTTGCGGACAAAATCGCCGTCAAGGTCAAGCGCAATGCTCCAATTTTTCAACGTGCCGGCCCAGTCAAAGGGTGAGCCGCGAGTGTTGAAAACCTTGTGCCATTCACGCAACATCTCAACGGCCTTGTCGCCCCATTCCTTGTCCGCTGGGTCGCCGATGAATTGAGGCGCGAAAGATTCAGAACCGGAGCCGACGCACAATTCGGATTTCAGCTTGATGGCCCATTGCAACTGCGGCGAGTTGGCGAAGATATCGTGCGAAGCATCGCGAAGATTTGACCGCGAACGGAATCCAAGGTTGTCTTCGATGTCGGGCCGAAGCTGCGGCGACGTGGTGAAATTAGTGGAAGCATACGCCGCCTTGATGAGTTGGCCGGTTCCCATTCGGAAGCCGTATTGATCGACAAGTTTGCTCGGTTTTGATGCCATGATTTTATTGGGAAAAATCGTGCCGAACGCGGTTCACGCTTGGCCCGTAGGTCGTCGGATCGGTCGTCTGCAAATAGTATTTGACCTCGGCCAGCGCATCACGAATCGGCAGGCCCTGGAGCATTTGCCAGCCGAAGGTGGTCTCACCAACGCCAGACGAAACGAGCGTTTTGTTTGCGCTCATGTCGGCAATCAGCCGGTCGCGGATGGCGAGGACTTGATCGGGTTGCAGACCTATTCCGCAGAGGATTCCTGTCATAATGAAAACTAATCCTCCAGAGTCGCAAAATTAGCAAGCCTAATTTCTTTGAGGTGGTGCGTTTTTTCTGTTTACATCAAAGCGGCTTTGGCTTTTAATCCTCACATGCAGAACGAAATCAAAAACACGGTGGCCGGAATTAACGAAGTGATCGCCCGACGCATCGCTAACATTCAATCCCTAGTCAAGCTGGGGTGGAACCTCGACGCGGCTATTGAGAGTGTCCGCAACTCCTCAACTCTTGGTGCAAAATCTTGGCAGTCAATTTTGAAGGCGGTGGGCAAGTGAACGCAATCACCCTAGCCGACGCGCTCAAGCTCGACCTGACCGGATACACGATCAGCGAAAAGCTCGACGGCGTTTGGGCAATCCGCTGCGGCGACCGGCTCATTTCGCGGCAAGGCAAAGAGATCCACGCGCCGGCGGCTTTCGTCGCGGCCTGCCCAGAAAACATCCCCGGCGAACTCTGGGCCGGTCGCGGGCGGTTCGAGATCGTGCTGGCCGCTCTTCGCAGCCGCGATTTCTCCCGCGTCAGCTTCTGGCCGCACGCTGAAAACCAAGTCCCGGCGTTCGCGCTGGAAGAGATGTTCGGCTGCGTCACTTCCGCCGGCGGCGAAGGCGTCGTCCTCCGCGATCCGTCCGGCGAGATGCTGAAAATTGTTCCTCGCGAATCTGCGGAGGCGGTCGTGGTGGAGTCCGGTTTTGAATCGTCGGTGTGCAATTTCAACGGCGCAAAGTTCAAGCTCAACTGCGGCCAGTGGCCGGCGGTCGGCGCGGTCGTCACGTTCCGGTTCTCTGGGTTGACCGGCAAGGGAACGCCCAAAAGCCCGACGTTCGTTTGCGTTAGAAATTACGAGTGATCCTTTTCCTCCGCTTCCGCCGCCATCGCCGCTAGCCCGGTGAAGCCGAAGAAATCCGCCTGCGCGTGGGCCATGCACAAGCAGTCGCCCAGATGCTCGTTGCCGCCGCTGATCCATTCCATCTTTCCGGTCTTCTTGTTTTTCTGGTAGCGGTCGTTCAGCAGTTCCTCCACCGCATCTTGCGGAATGTTGCGCGGTAATTCCAGCGGCGGGCCTTTGCCCTTCAACCGGAATTTGTAGACGTGAGCTTTGAAGTAGGGGTTGCTCCAATTAAAAAACGGAAGCTCGCCCTTCTGCGATGCGCCTTCCGCAACGGAAATCATTTTCATTCGCCACGGCTTCTGGATCGTGACGCCGGTTTTCTGGTTGAGATGCGGCCAGCTTCCAATGGCTGAACCTTTGCACGCTTTCCATCGGTGGCTGGCGCACCAACTGTAAATTTCCGCCGAACGATTACCGTCTCCAGAATCTATCCATACTCCATTCCCGCCGACGCCGTAGCGGGTCTGGATTTTGTTCGCCTCCTTTTCATCGGCGCACCATCCGCAATCGACCACGCGCATCGCTCCGCCGTGCCGATGCTGGACGACCAGCCAGCGCAGGCGGTCGGCCTGCACGTCAATCGTCATGGTGATCGCCTGCCGCAAATCCTTCTCGACGGGCCACATCGTCCCCATGTCATACTCGCCGCACAGCCGCCGCAATTCGTCCTCGGTGCTTTCAACCTGGTAGTCAACCCACGGCTCGCCCAGTCTTTCGCGCACGAAAGATTTCATCGGCTCCTCGTCGCCCTTGGTTAGCGCGGTTTGCGCCGTGAGAAATTCCTGAACCAAGTTTTGCCACGGGAACAAAACGGAGTAGCCGACGAAATACCAGACGGAGATTTTCCCCGTCTCTGGCGTGCTGTTGTTGTCAAACGTCGTCATGTCCTGGAGCAGCTTCAGCAGTTCCGTCTGCGCGAAGTGATGTTTGCACGCTGGGTTTTCGCATTCGTAACGCACCGTTTGAGCAAGTGCTTTCCAGTCCCATCTGCCGGCGGGCCTAGTTGTCTCGCTGGTTTCCCAGACGAATCCTCCGCACTCGCGGGCCATCGGGAAGACTGGCGTTGCGGATCGTCCCCATCGGATCGGCTGGCGATGCTGACACGCTGGGCAGGCAATGTGAAAATGAGTTTGTGAACCGGCCAAGTATTCGCGGAAAGTGATGCCGGTATCGTTCTCCGGTGTGCCAAG
>Ga0222712_10004128_pt1 | contig 15373 bp, 11 predicted proteins | sample C33_657DmetaG_FD_165043 | JGI IMG/M metagenome (GOLD analysis project Ga0222712, IMG submission 165043) | Estuarine water microbial communities from San Francisco Bay, California, United States - C33_657D | ecosystem: Environmental > Aquatic > Marine > Unclassified | place: USA: California... | reverse complement strand
CTGTTAAGTAATCTTTTCCTGATTTTGATCCTCCGTTTTCATCTATATCGAATGGTGCAGGTTTAACTGCTTGAGGCAATACCGCTTGTACTTGTTGTGCTAATACCCCTGCATCACCTTCTTTGATCTTAGGATTAAACCCGGCATCAAATGCTTCTTGCTTCCAATCGAAAGTTACACCATTTAAAGATAGTACTTTATCTAATGCGTTTGGTATATTTTGAACATTTTCTTTTAATCTCTGGTCAGAAGAGTAAGCTGTAACGTCGCCCGGGAATGTTGTATTACCAGATCCGTCTAATATTGCTGCTGTTCTAGCTAAAGTTGAAAATACTCCTGTATACTGTCTAGCATAGATTGGTTCAGTTCCATCATCTGCTGTTGCAATTTCTACATATCCAGCATTTGTTGCTGTTCCGCCGATCATTATTCTAAACTGATCGTTATCGGCCATGTTACCTCTAACAAGTTCTAGAGTACTTGAACCTCCTACTGTTGCTTCAATCTTAGCTACCGTACCTGATGTTGTCTGGTATCCTGAGTTATTAGTCCATTGTGAAATGTTACCACTCTTATTTGTTAAAGTATCTGAAGAAGCAGCTGTAATATATCCAGCACCGTTTGTTAATTGGTTCGTATTAGATACGTTAGTAGCTCCGGCTGCAATACCGTCAAGTTTTGCTGCATAAGTACTAGTCATGTAACCGTTTGCTAAACTAGTTGCAGCTGGTATTGAGATAGCCGGTGTTGTACCTCCTGAAGAAACTATCGGGGCAGTTCCTGATACAGATGTTACTGGAGCAGTTCCTGATGAAGCAGCTGTTAAACGACCTTGTGCGTCAACTGTTATACTTGCGTTAGTATATGAAGCTGCTGTTACTGCTGTATTTGCTAGAGCAATTGTTACACCCGCTGCACCGTTATATGAAGTTCCAGATAAACCTGTTGATATTGTTAATGTACCTAAGTTAGATCCTAAAGCTACACCTGAGATAGTAGAGTTAGCTAATTTACCATTAGCAATTGAACCTGCTAACATTGTATTAGTAACTGTTCCTGTATCTGTTGTATAAACTCCGTTTGTTACTGTAGAAGCATTACCTGATAAAGTTGCAGTGATTGTACCTGCTGAGAAGTTACCAGAAGCATCTCTTGCTACAACTTTAGAAGCTGTATTAGCAGAGGTTGCATCTACTGCAAATGTTCTAGCTGTTGCTCCTGTAAAGGTTCCTGCTGCTGTTAAATAAGAGCCTGCTGTTAAAGCTGCTAAATCACTTCCTAACGATATTCCTGAGATTGTGTTTGAAGCTAATTTACTAATTGCAATAGCAGCTCCTGTTGCAATGTCTGCATCAACGATAGTTCCGTTAGCAATCATTGTAGAAGTTACCGTTCCGCTATCTCCTGTTGTTACAATTGTACCTGTTGTAGCTGGAATGGTTAATACTGTTCCTGTACCAACTGCTGCTGCAGGGATAATCTGAACCGTACCTGAACTAGATCCTGGTAAAGTTACGCTTGATATACCTGTTAAAGCTAAGTTAGCTGAAGTTCTATTTAAGGTTATTGCTGTAGTACCTATATAATGTGTGTCTGATTTTTGAGCTATTACTGAAGTATCAACTGCTAATGTTGAAGCAGCAGATCCATTAAATGCAGATCCTACACTGTATGTTAATCCTGTTCCACCTGATAAGCTATATAAGTTACCTCCTAACGCTACTCCTGAGATTGTTGCATTAGAAGCTGCACCACCTATGTCTGATAATACTTGAGTTCCTGTTCTGTATTTAATTTCAGTTCCATCAACTACTAAGAACTTGTCTGTATCTGTAGAAGCGCCTACTGATCCACTCATGTAGATTTTATTAGCAGCAAAATTTGCTAATCTAAATGTAGCATGAGCTGTATTAATTGCTGGAGCAGCATCTGGTTCTGGTAAGTAGTTTTCAAATACTTTAAAAGTACCATTATCAGAAGCATCTCTAAAGAAACCAGCGTGATGATATGTACCGTCATTGTAGTTGCCTGCAAATCCCATATCAGGATTAGCTATAGCACTACCGCTGTTTAAGTATATGAATGAATCTTTAACTGCTAAGTTTTGAACCTGTAAAGATGTTTGAGATCCAGATACGATCAAGTTACCGTCTATTCGAACGTTGCCGCTAAAGTTACCGTTTTTAAAAGTTACATCACTTGTTGTACTTAACCCTGTAGCAATAGCTGTTAAAGTATTACCAGATTTAGTAAAATCAATTCCACCTTGTCCGCTAGTATCGTTAAATGTTAAAGTTCCTTGGAAAGAACCTGTAACAGCTTCAAGAGAAGCTAATCTACTATTCTGTGTGTTATTTACAGAAGTTACTGAGCTAATATTTGTAGTATTAGTTGCAATTCTTCCTGCTAATGAACCAGATACTGTAGACAACTGTGCATCAGTTGTATAAGTTGCATCTAAGTTATTAACTGTATTGTTTAAAGTAGTAATTCTACCTGCTAATGAGCTAGATAAAGCAGGAACTGTTGTTGTTCTGTAAGCACTGTAAGAACTTGATACTACTGCTAATTGAGCATCAGTAGCGTAAGTCGAATCTAAGTTACCTATTGTTGTATTGATAGTATCAATTCTTCCTGCTAAAGAAGATGATACGTTTGTTAATCTACTTGTAGTAGCTGTTGCTGTAGAGGCAAAAGATGCAGAGTTTAATAACGCTGTGTTTCTATTTGCTGCAAAGGTATTAGCTACTGACTGTGAAACGTTAGCTAACTGTACATCTGTTGCGTAAGTCGAATCTAAACTATTGACTGTATTGTTTAGAGTAGTAATTCTACCTGCTAATGAACCAGATACTGTGTTTAGTTGAGCATCAGTAGCGTATGTTGAATCTAATCCACTTAATGTTCCGTTAATTGTAGTTACTTTATTTGCAAAAGAAGCAGATACTGCAGCTAACTGTGCATCAGTTGCGTATGTTGAATCTAAATTACTAACCGTAGTATCTAATGTAGTTATTCTACCTGCTAAAGATCCAGATACAGTTGTAATTCTACCTGCTAAAGATCCTGAGATTGTAGTAACCCTACTGTTATTAGTCGTTACTGTTGTCGCAAAAGAAGATGAAACTGTAGCTAACTGTGCGTCAGTTGCATAACTTCCGTCTAGGTTCGCAATTCTACTTGCTAACGAAGCAGATACTCTGGTAAATGAACCAGAAATTTGGGAAGCTATTTGTATAGATCCTGAAAGTAATGTTGGTTTACCTGTGACATTAGTATAGGCAACACTAGTTGCACTTACACCTGTTAGTCCTGCACCATCTCCCTTAAAGGATCCACTGAATGAACCAGTTAGGGCTGCTCCGGTACTTATTGGATTGTCAATTCTCATATTATTTTTCTTTTACAGTCTTTTTTACTACGTTTTTAATAAATATCTACTTCTTCACTACTACAGTACCTGAAAATGAACTATTAAATTCAATTAAGACTGCGTTTGCGGATGTTGATTTAATTTTCGAAGGAATTACTTGCTCTTTTGATGTACTGTATACTTGTACTATTGGGTAATCCTCGTTTAAGTTATGTGTAATCGTATAAGAGGTATTCCCTGTTATAGATTCTCTATATGTATAATCTTGTAATGATCCAGATACTATATGACCACCTTTTGCTACTACGGCTCTACCGGTTGTTGCATAAGCAAACCCTAATGTTACTGTATTAGTATCGGTAGTTACTATAGATGATGGAATTATTAAAGCATCGTTATTGTCATATACGGAAACTATTACGTTTTTAGTTCCAAAATTATGACTAATCGTTTTAGAAGTAGCTCCGGTAAATGTATCGTACGCTGTTGCGTTCTGTACTACTGTAGTTTGTACTCCTGTTAAGCCAGATCCATCTCCTTTATAAGATCCACTAAAAGATCCAGAAATAACCATTCCTTTTAAGGTAGTGTTGTATAGTTGTAATGAACTTGATACAATACCTACTGGTTTATTCTGTAAAGCATCCCAAGTAGTTGATATATTACTAATTCTACCTGCTAAGGATGCCGATACTACTGTGAAAGAACCTGATACCTGTGTTGCTATTTGTCTAGAACTAGATAATAAGGTTGGTTTATTAGTAATATCGTAAAAGTTTGTTGATATACTTGCTATTCTGTTTGCTAATGAAGCAGATACTAACTTGAACGATCCAGATATCTCAGATCCTATTTGTCTTGAACTAGAAACTAATCCAGCTGGTTTATTTGAAATTCCACCAAAGAATACTTGACTAGATCCAGAGATAACTCCGTTTGCATTAATCTTAGACTGTACTCTTGTGTCTGTATAGTATAGGTGACTTCCTTCTGCTACGTTATCTGTAGTTAAGTTGGTTATTCTACTAGCAAGTGAACTAGATACTCTAGTAAATGAACCAGATATCTCAGATCCTATTTGTCTTGAACTAGAAACGAATCTAGGTGCATTGATTAAATGCACAAAATCAACATCTCCGTGGAACCAGTTAGCATTAATACCATACTGTACTTTTAATCCACCTTGAAGTTCTAAAGATCCGGTAAATTGATGTTTATCATCTGCTGTATCTCCAAATTTCGTACTACCGCTTGTGTAGATTGTAGAAGATGAAACAAATACATTATTAAAACTAGTTGCAGTTAATTTTCCGTTAACTACTAGGTTTCCATCAATTGTTTGACCTCCTTTAAATACATTTGAACCAGTTGTTGCTAATGTACTGTAATATTGTGTGTTTTTAACGTTAACTTGAGAAGATCCACTAATTACTCCTTCACTGTTTAACTTAACTTTTACTCTATCATCTCTATAGTAAAGGTTTGTACCTTCTACTACGTTAGTAGTGCTTAAATTTGTAATTCTACCTGCAATAGAGCTCGATACTATTGTTAATTGTGTATCAGTAGCGTATATGTTATCTAGATTCCCTATAGTTGCTGCAAAAGATGCAGATGTTAGTTTAAACGAACCCGATATCTGTGTAGCTATTTGTCTAGAGCTTGATATTAATGTAGGTTTGTTAGTGATATCGTTAAAACTAGTAGATATACCTGCTATTCTACTTGCTAATGAAGCAGATACACGGGTAAATGAACCAGATATCTCAGATCCTATTTGTCTTGAACTAGAAACTAATGTCGGCTTATTTAAAAGCGTATTAAAGTTAGTAGATCCTGTTATTTTACCTGTTACTACTAAAGAACCTGTAATATTATAAGTCCCTTGTAGGTTTTTTGTATGGCTCCATACTTCTGTAGTAGAGCTGTATGACAATAAGTCTCCATTTGACGGAGAAGCTGCGTCTACATCGTTTAAGTCGTGTAATCCTAATAAAGCCTGTACTCCACCTGAAGATCCTACTGTGTTTCTAAATAAACCAGACTGTATTATTGCGTTTTTCGACGTGTCCTGTAAGTCTGTGGTCTGTCCTTTAACAATTAAGTATCCTATAAACACATACTGATGTGACGAATAAGGTGCTTCGGTAAAAGGATCGGTTGCTAAATACTGTTTTGCGTTAATTAACGAAGTATATAGAGTAGATCCATAGTATATATGTACTCTAGATGTAAATGGATTAAAAAATACTCTTTGAATCTGCCAGTCTCCTGTTGATATTGTATTTAAAGTACCTGTGCCGTCATCCCAGTAGTCTGTATCTAATGTTGTATAGAAGGAACCATTGTTATTATCAACAGTAAATCCTCCATTACCGTCTCTTCTAACACGAGCTATTTGAGCTCTCTGTACTAAAGTGGTTGTTTTATGTGAAGCATCGTTAGGATCCTGTTGATGGAAACCTCCTAATATAAAGGAGCTACCTGCCTCTACGTTAATAGATAAACTACCTGTGGGTATTATACTTAATCCTTCTAATTTTAAAGGACCGAATGCTTGAATAAAGTTAGATGTCTGGTTTACATCGTCATATGCTGTAACTACGTTATTTGCTACAGAAGTAATAACGTTCTTACCTGTATGGTTAAATAGACCCAGAGGGATGCTATTTCTATATTGATTTGGTGTGAAAAACTCTTTCTGTTGGTATAGAGAACCAGAAGAGGTGATACCTACGTATGTAGCAGAAGTTGTTGCTATATCTGTAATACTACCTGTTATATCATTCCATAAAACGTAAGTCGTTACTGGAGAGATTTCGTGAGTTAAGCTAGCTCTATGGTTTACAATTATACCAGATCCTCTCTTAACATAGATGTTTGATCCATTATAAGATAAATCTCCACCCCATAAGATACCTGAGTTAAGCTTACCTTCTAGCCATTTCCACTTAACACGGTTATCTTGCTGTCTAAAGTATAAATCTTCTCCTGTTAAGTTGTTAGAAGCTGATACATATAGGTGTGTAGCAGTTGTTGTAGTACCGTAAATGTCTGGATCAGTTGTTCTTGCAAAAGTTAAAGAACCCTTATATGTTGACTGCCTTTAAATTGATTTGAACCAGTAGTTGCAAAGCTTAGATTTTTTCCTTCTATAGCCTTCAATCTTGTTGCAATAGATCCAGAAACTCTGGTAAATGATCCTGATATTTGAGAAGCTATTTGTCTAGAGCTAGAAACTAAAGTAGGTCTATTTACAACATTACTGTAGTCTAAATTTGCAGTAATGGTTGATGCTACTATACCATTAGTAACTTTTAAATAAGATGCGGATACATCGGTAACGTCTAGTCTACCTTGTATTTTCTCTGCATTAATATTTTTAATAATAGCCATCTCTTAAATTATAATTATAAATAGGACTTATTACAATCCATATGTTGTTTTAATTGCGTTAAAGTTTTGAGTTACTTCTGATTGTGATAAAGCACCACTATAAATCCTTGCTTGGTATAAAGTTATTCTTGCTACGTCTGTATAACCTGTTCCTGCGTTTGGATGTCTTGCACCGAAGTAGAAGTTGTTACTTGCTGCGAGGAATGAATTTGTACCGTTAACGGTTTTCTTTAATACCCCGTTTAGGTATACCTTAAGTACTCCAGAACTAAATGTAAATGTATAGTGGTTAACATTTGTCATTACTAATCCATCAGCATTTGTCAAAGTAGTTGTCCCGGCTCTTTTTGAATCAAAAGTAAGGTAGTTTGCACTTGAGAAATAAGCTAAAGCACCGGATGATGTGTTCCATACTTCATTACCCCATAGTGTAGCCCAGTATTGAGACTGTGTAGATGCCATTTTAGCAACTAACTCTACTGAGTAGTTTGCAGTTAAATTATACGGTACTGAAATATATTCAGAAGTAGTGTCTGTTATAATACCTCCTCCTAATTCGGAAGTATACGCAGTGGATCCGTTTAATGTTGCATTTCTTCCATTACCGGAAGTATCTGTCCAAGAAGTTCCTGATGCTGGAGCTGTAGCTAAGTTAACTGCTAATCCAGTTGCTACAAGTCCCCCTGATGTAGCTGTAGGTGTAGGAGTTACGGTTACTGTAGGAGTTGCTGTAGGAGTTATGGTTGGTGTTATAGTTACAGTAGGAGTAAATGTTGGTGTAGGAGTAAGTGTTACTGTAGGGGTAAATGTCGGTGTAGGTGTTACAGTAGGAGTCGGGGTAGGAGTTAACGTAGGCATTACGTAATTCGTTACCGCTATTCTTTCGTTATATGTTAAAATTCTATTATTGTATACTAACATTACCCTCTTATTAATCTTATCCAAGTATCATCTGCTACTGCTTCGTAAAAATATCCTCCGCTATAGTATCTCTGTCCTTGGTAAGTTCCTGTTATAGCCGATCCTATATACTCTCCGTTTATATCCCAATTCATCGATCCAGTTAACTTAGGTAGTGCAGAATTACCTGGTGCTAAGTATGCTGTAATTATTGTACGGGTTGCTGAAAGAGTTCCTGTAGAATCTGTCTGTACAAATCTATCACTTATTCCTGAAAGAGAAGTGCTCTTTACAGGACCTGATACAATTAGAGATCCAGTTATGTTTAAAGATCCTGTTACAAGATGTCTATCATCTAAGGTATCTCCAAATTTAGTTGAACCTGATTTATAAAGTATAGAAGAACTTACAAAAGTTGTATGAAATTCTTGCGCAGTAATTTTACCAGTCACTGTCAAATTCCCTGTAAGGGTATCTGTTGTGTTTTTTAAATACGTTGATTTAACGTTGGTGATTGTACTTGCAAGAGAAGCTGAAGTCAATTTAAACGAACCGGATATCTCAGATGCAATTTGTCTTGAACTAGATAATAAGGTTGGTTTGTTTCGTATATCTGCAAAGTCTGTAGATATGCTCGAAATTCTAGAAGCTAAGGAAGCTGATACTCTAGTAAATGAGCCAGATATTTGAGAACCGATTTGTCTTGAACTAGAAAGTAAACCTACTGGTTTATTACTTACTAGGTTAAAGTTAATTTGAGATGAACCAGAAACTAGAGTTGGCTTATTTGTTATATTAGCAAAGTCTGTAGATATATTTGAGATTCTACCTGCTAATGAAGCCGATACTACTGTAAATGATCCTGATATTTGAGAAGCTATTTGTCTAGAGCTAGAAATTATACCTACCGGTACATTTGTGTGATTTCTATAATCTAGATAATATGCTCCGGCCTGTCCTTGTAACTTGTCCGAATTTTGAGCAGATCCTGATACAATGTGTCCACCCTTCGCTACTACTACTTTACCAGTAGTACTTTGTCCAAAAGTGATAGTTACGGTGTTACTGTCTGTTAAGGTTACAGACGATGGAATTAACTGGGTGTCGTTATTATCATAAACTGCAACAATTACATTCTTTGAATTGAAGTTATGACTTACTACTTTAGTTAAAGCATTACTAAATGTATCTACAACTGTAGACACTGATGCAATAGATACGTTAGTTAAGTTAGATCCGTCTCCTACAAAATAGGAAGCCGTAACAGCACGGGTTACAGTAAGATTACTTAAATGGGCATCAGACCCACTTACAACGAGTTTTTTCCAGTTTGGCATTTGTTTACTATTACGGTTGGTTACACCAATGTGCGGTGCCCACTTCCCTTACGGGCCTATAATGTACATATAAATAGCAAAAGGGCCCTAAAGGCCCTCTTACTTTATTTGTTTTTTTCCGATTGTGTTATTTTGTCGATCTGGTCTGTTATTTTAACCCAGACGTTGTAAAAGGTTTCAAATTCGTCTCCTTTATATGTTGCTGTTCTTAACTTTACTAGAATAAATTCTAGCTCTTTTTTACTTAGCAAACTTTCAACTTCTTTAGGTTGACCTTTTGTGATCTTATCTAGTAACCCCATAACTTTATTTTATTTTTTATACGTAAATGAAAATATCTGATCCGTCTACTCTAATGTTACCGACGTGATCTGCTTCGGCTGTTGCTGCATCTGTTGCATTACCTGCAAATACACCTCCTACATAGTAAGATGGAGTTTGTGCGCCTGTTGCATTAGAAGCCATATTACCTACAATTGCAAGACGACCGTCGTTACTGTTGTAGCTAGCATCCCAGATTAAAGCTGGACCTGATTGAGCAGTTCCGTTAGCACCACCGAATACGAAACCTGAATCAGAAGTTGCAGCTGAACCAGAGTTTAATAAGATGAATGCGTCTTCTACATCTAAGTTAGTAGTATTGATATTAGTAACAGTACCTTGTACGTTTAAATTACCACCAACTGATAAGTTTTGAGCAATTGTTACGTTATCTGGTAAGCCAATTGTGATTGTTTGTCCAGAAGCTGCTGCTGTTACTTCGTTAGCTGTACCAACTACTGATAATGTCTGATTTCCTAATGCAACTGTACCGCCACCTGTAGAACCAGAGATTTTTAATGTCGTACTGATGTTTTCTGTACTCGCAGCTGTTAAACGACCATCAGCATCTACTGTGAAAGTAGGAATTGCTGTAGCACTACCGTAAGATCCGGCACTAACTGAAGTAGCTTTCAAGCTAATCTTAGCTGAACCGTCAATTTCAATAGATGTTCCGTCTACGTCTGCTGCGATGCTTAGGTTATTACCGCCAATAGTACCGCTAGATGTGATACCATCACCGCCTGTGATACCTGTTCCTTTAATAGAAGCAATTGGTGTTGCTAAAGAAGAACTAAAAGCAGTATAGCCTGTAGTTTGAGAAATTGTAATTTGAGAGGATCCTGATACTAAGGTTGGTTTACCTGTAATGTTAGTATAAGCAATTGAGCTTGCTGATACTCCGGTAATACCAGAACCATCTCCTTTGAATGAACCGGTAATGGACTGGTTAGCCACCCCGTTTCTTGCATAATTTAAGTCGTTTGTTAGTTGACTGATATTACTACCAGAAACGACGAGTTTTTTCCACTGTGCCATGTTATTGTTTTAAGTTATTTTTGCTTATTAATAAATATTCCGTTTTTTACAATCCAAAATAGAATGCATTGTCTGCTCCATAGTAAATACTCCCTGTTACAGGTGTTGGAGGAGTTGAAAAAGGATGCAGTACTACTACACCTTCTTGATTGACTTTAAACTTATCCTTACCTCCTACGTTTACTGCAAAATATTTTGAAACTCCGTCTAATTTTAGTTTAAAAGACCCGGTAACGTGTACATCTGTTGTAGCTGATGCAAAAGATCCTGTTCTGTTAAAGATACTTGCATCAATTGTGGAGATAGGTTGACCGTTTAAGGTAAAACTACCCAGTATGTTTAGAGAACCTGTTAAATTACCAGATCCACTAATATGAGGACTTATCTGTTTCCACTGTATTAATGCCATCTTATGCTAGTTTTCCAATTATGGTATACTCATCTGATTGTGCAATTGCAAATCCTAATGAACTGTTAAAAGTAACTACAAGATTACCGCCTACTTCTTGAATAGTATCGATAGCGTCTGTTTCAACAATCATACCGTTAATAAATACTTGGAAATTTGCTTTATCTGGGACTGGAAATCCTGCTGGTGCTGGTGCAAATGATCTAGTATTCCAAGTTAATGTTCTTGCTCCTGCATTTACAGTTACAGATGATGAATTACTACTGTATATTCGCTGTAATGCTACATATGCTTTTTGATCTGATGTCATCGCCTCTTCAATTGTTGTTAAGTTAAGAGAATCACCTGCCTTATCGTAGAATCTTGATTTTTTCTTTGTGGTAGGTATTACTGCTTGTGTTTCTATATTAGATACCATCTCAAAACCGAAATTAACAGCTGATTTAGAGTAGAATTTATGCATTCCAGCTACTGTTGCATTTATTGTATCAGGTACTATATGTCCTAATAGTTTAATTGTAAAAGTAGACTTAACTGAACGATCTGCTCCCTGTGCTAACTCTGTTGTATGTGTGTAGCTATCAATCATTGCTCTAAAACTAAATCTTTCAGGGTCTCCCCAGTAAGAATCAGAAGCATAGTTAATAGCCTCGACAAGTTTGTTCATCTGTTCTACATAGTCCGTAAAAATTATACAAGAATATTCAATATCCACAAAGTCAGGCATAACTACTCCGTAGTATTCTTTAACTTCATTTCTATTATTCAATAAACTAAACCTATCGTATACGTTTTTCTTAGAAAACTTCTTTTCATATACTCCAAAATTAACTGGATTGTTAGCATCTAGTTTGTTTCCGAAGTTTCTATTCTTCTGGATACTGTCTCTTTTAAACATTATTAAAGGAGCTTGTATCTTTCCGTTTTTATCTCTATAGAAACCATCTTTTTGGACTGCTTTCCAACGTTCTGGTGAGCCATACAGTAACGGTACATTTTTCTTTACGCCGTTTTGTACTACACTAGGTTTAATAACGTTGTTAAAGTAGTAAAAGATTGTTTCATCAATGTCTTTTAACCCTAAAGAGAACTGTTTTACATCATCATCCTTAACTGTCCTCTGATATTCACGTCGGGTCATATCAGGTGAAGGAGCTTTCCCATTATTCAACAGAGGATTAATACCGCTTTGTGCGATTTCTCTCTGTGTTTTAGGTACTGGTTTATTATTTGACATGTCTCTATTAGTATTTTAAGATTAATAACCTACTTCCACAATTCCTACCTTGTCTGCTCTTGTTAAATGGCACTTAACTATAATAGATACTGAGCTTCCAAATTGAGATCCATACTGAGTTAGATTATAACTAGTATCTCTACCTACAAATAATTGGTTTTCTACTACTGTATCTACTTCGTAGTAATTTTCATGCCACATTACAACATCTCCTACCTCAGGAACTACGTTTACATCTACTAGATCTTGTCTAATAAATGCAAAAGAAGCATCTCTTGTTAAATCTGGTCCAAATTCGTCGTCTGTTTCGACTTGCTCCCCTCTAGTTATTAAACAGTTAAGTTTTACTGCGTTCCAGAAGGATTTTTCTAAAGCTTCACCGTATAAGTTAGCTTCTGTATCATCTAAACTGAATTTATAGTATAAGATCTCCTGTTCTACTACGTCTTGTAGTAGTTCTCTACCTATATGTGTAAGTAAACCAAAATCTCTATTACTTCCGAATATCATTTCGTTATTTTAATTCAATTGTTTTAGGAGCATACTCAAATTTAAGTATTTGAGGTATTTTATCTAACGAAACTGTTTTTAAATGTGCAAAAGCTGCAGCAGCATCCTTAATTGTAATGATTTTACACTTCATTACTGCTGTATTGTTGACATCATTGTGGGAAACTTGTGTAACTGTGATTACTCCCGGTAAAGCTCTCATTAAATCACCGGTTTCCTGTATAGTAAACTCAGAATTGATAGTAATTCTTACTAATCCCTGGTATGTTTTATACTCTCCTTCCGATAATATGTCTAATATTCTAATCATATATGCTATCCTACGTAAATTAACATGGGAACACCTGTTAAAGTATCGTTTAAAAATTTAGCTTCACTAGCTTTTGCTTCTAATAAAGCTGTTCTGTTAGTTGCAGCTAAGTTTGCACGTAAACCTTCTATTAATCCTTGCTTTTCTGTTCTAGCATCCTGTAATAAATCAGCCTGATTCAATGTAGCTTCGGATCCTGGTACTGGAATTGTAGAATACTTACCTCTAATATACGCTAACATCTCTTTAGCAGCGGCTGCTGCATAATGGTATACCCAGGCTTTTGCTGGAGCGTTAAAATCAGAGTAGACTGGATTAGCATATGGTACGTTAGATATATTTGTTATAATATTATTAGTGTTTGTAGTACCACCGTAGCTAGATCCTGCTGTGCCACCGCCTAACATTACTCCATCATCTATATACCTCTTATCGCTATTTTTATAATATTCAAAAAATAACTTACCATCGTTCTTTGGAACTGGGAATAGTTTAAGTCTATTATTAATTAACTCAAAAGAATAAGCAGATCTACGTACTTGGTCGTTGAATTCAATAGCTTGAACCTTCAACATATCGAAAGAAGTAGGCATTAATAAGAAGTTTACACCTGGACTATATGATCCAAAGTCAAAAGCATCCATTAAGGACTGTACTCCTGTACCGGTTCCTGCATATGGATCAAAATATCTTAATATAGCAGGTGGTGCTTCGTAGAATACTTTTCTAATTTCAATTCCACCTGTAATACCTTTAGTAGTTGCCCATGCACTTAAGTCGTAATCTTGTTTATTTGCTGTCACATCTAAAGAACCTGTATACTTTGTTACAGTTCCTCCTACTCCTGCTTCCGTTCCGTAGTTTTTACTAATTTCAATCATTCTAGTTAAAGAAGGACGTACTAATGTTGCATTTAAGTTAATAGAAGAGTTACCTCCTTCTACTGAAAGAAAATTTTGTTGTATTTGTTGTTGGTAAAGTTCATTACCGTACTGTGTGATTGCTTCTTCGAAAGCAGCATAGAAGGATCCTGATGTCAATTCAACATCCATTAAAGGATATCCTAATTTAATAGCACAGAACTTTGCTACTTTATCAGCTTCAGCTTGAAAGTCAGCATCTGTGTCATAAAATCCAAATGGAGTCTGCCCTGCGGCAAAATGTGAACTACCATTCCATATTGATATATTAGCCATTCTTCTACTTTTATTAATAAATAGGAACTAACTTTAGTCCCTAAACGTTTCGTATACTTTTAAAACAGGAGCTACAATCTCATGTCTATGGTTCTGTTCTAAATTGACTACTCTAAAACCTTTTACTTGTTCTTCTACTCTTGTTAAAAAAGAGAAACCGGTATCTTTTCTAGAATTCAAATCAATCTGAGCCATATCTCCACATATTACCATTTTACTTCCTTTTCCTAAACGTCCTATTACAGCTTCCATTTGGGAATGAGTTACGTTTTGTGCTTCGTCAACAATAACAAAAGCATCTACAAAAGTACGTCCTCTCATAAAAGCAAATGGAACAATTTCTATCTTCCCATTCTCTAAATCTCTATCTACCTTAGCCTTGTCATAAAGCATGTATAAATTGTGATAGATTGGTGCTAACCATGGATCCATCTTCTCCTTAATATCTCCTGGTAGAAAACCTATATCCTCCTTGGATACGGTTGGTCTGGTAATAACAATACGTTCGACATCTTTATTGAATAACATATCTAATGCTGCTTGTGCCGCTACTAGAGTCTTTCCAGAACCTGCCATTCCTTTTATAACTGTTATTGCGTTTTCCCTAATTATAGCTTTTGCTACTTTTTGCTCCTCGTTGAGCTGGATATTAAACTTGATTGGATTTTTTGGTTTACGTTTTTCAACATAAATCTCATCAGTGTGTGGTTTTGATGTCATAGATCTTTATTTAATGAAACAACTCTTTGTATGTTTATAAATAGACAATAATGACCTATATAAACAAAAAAAGAGGCCCGAAGGCCTCTCTTTCTTTTATCCATCTTTCAGATTAGATTTGCTCTAAGTCGCTGATGTAGATCTTACCATAGAATTCTGGACGGATCATTTTCTTAGCGTAACGAGTCATCAAACCTTTACGTGGAGTAAATGTTTCTGGATCGTACACTAATGGAGTCATCATTAACGGAACATATGGAGCGTAAACCGCACCTGATTCTAAGAATTGAGTTCCACGGAAGCCCATTAAGATAGTGTTCTCAGTCATATAAGGGTTTTTGTAAACCTTGAAACGGCTGTTTAAGTTACCTACCTTCTGAACGCCCATTGCGAATTCCATCTTATCACCGTTAGTATCTGCAGCATATCCTGGAATAGATTCTAAGATAGTTGCTACGTTTGGAGATACAACTAAGAAGTTAGCACCACCACGTAATGTTTTTTGGTGAATTTTGTTAGATACTTTTTGGATTTTAGTACCTAAAGTTTGGAACCACTGACCTTGTGTGTTGTAGAAGTCAGAAGTTGAAGTAGTCCAAGCTGAACCATTCCAAATTTTGTTGTTT
>Ga0222712_10004127_pt1 | contig 15374 bp, 17 predicted proteins | sample C33_657DmetaG_FD_165043 | JGI IMG/M metagenome (GOLD analysis project Ga0222712, IMG submission 165043) | Estuarine water microbial communities from San Francisco Bay, California, United States - C33_657D | ecosystem: Environmental > Aquatic > Marine > Unclassified | place: USA: California... | reverse complement strand
CGCGACCCGTGACGCGATCTACAACAGGCTCCTGCAGTTGGCGGGGATTGAGATTGGTCCGAACGGCAGGCCGCAGAAGTCAGCCGATGCCGACAAGTATGCTGATCCGCTTGGTGCTTCGTACGGCCAGTTGGATCGCAAGGGTGAAGTCCGCAAGCCCGGTAAGCGTACAACGAAAGAAGGTTGGGACTACGAAGACCCGTATTACGACATCATTGAAGACTGGGACTACGCGACCAACAATGACGTACTAAAGAAGATGGCGGAGGAGATGAAGACCCACGGCAAGGAAATCAAAGCCGTGCGTGATGCCTTGATCGAGCTTGACAAGGTGACGCAGAAGTTCAATGCCGACGCCAATCACCTGACCCAGCCCGCGAAGAATCTGATCAAGCTTTACGGGTGGGACAAGTACGTCCCGTTGATGGGTAAAGTGAAGCCCAGCGTGGAGAAGAAAGAACAGTTCGTCTATCTCAACAAGGTGCCGAACGAATTCCTGCCGGGTGCGCGAGGCCGAAAGGACGCCCCGGACAATCCGATCCTGATGACCATCGTCAACGCCGGTAAGGCTGCAACCCGCGCTGCGCGGGCGGATATCGTGCCGACTCTCGTCAACTTGGTTAAGGAAAACCCGAAGAGCGGCAAGCAGTACATCAAGGGCGAAATGGTCGGCACAATCAAGTTCAATGATCGCTACAAGGGCGAAGTGAACTTTGAAGAGACTGACAGCACCGGCAAGAAGAAGTGGGTCGGTAAGGACAAGTTCTATAACTACTTGGACAACGGTGATATCGAAGTCTGGCGTGTCGATAACGAGCAGATCATCGAGGCGCTGCGCCCCGAGTGGGTGCCACCCAAGGGGCTGTCCGGGCGTAGTCTGTCGGCGCTACAGACAATCACCAGCATCATCGGTCAGGGGCATACTCGCTACCAGCCGAAGTTCGCGATCTACGACTTCCCCCGCAACCTGTTTGCCAACGCAGGTGCGATTTACTCTGAGCTTGGTCGGCAGAATGCAGCCAAGTACATGGCGAGTGTCGGCAACGAAGTGTTTGTCAAGTTGCGTATTCCGCAAGTCTGGCGGATTGCAAACGCTCACTACAACGGTGACTTCAACGCCATCAAGAAGATCGGCGGTTTCAATGAGAAGACCGGTGAATGGAAGGACCCGTTCGTACGCAACGCCTATGAATATCTGGAACGTGGCGGTCGTGTGTCGATTGTGCGTAGCTGGCAGACTCGCAATAAATTGGAAGAACTGATCGAAGAAGCCGAGAAGAGCGACATCCGTAAAAACGTCGAGAAGTACAAAGAGTCGGCAGATAAAGTTTTCGATCTCTGGATGGATGGTTTTGAGCTTGTTGCCCGAGTACAAGGCTACCAAGTCGCCAAATCGCACGCCGTTAACAAAAAGAAAATGTCGCCAGAGCAGGCAGAGTTGTATGCGCTCAGCTTTGCCAAGAACCTCGCCAACTTTGAGAAACGTGCGGGTAGCCGCGAAGGTAAGTGGGCTTCTGCTCTGTATGCCTTTTTTGCACCTTCAGCAACCGGTGCAGTTCGTGCGTTTGAAGCAATCATGCCTGCGTTCCGTAGCCTCGACACGGCGGTGAATGAACTGCCGCCTGAGATCAGGGATGACCCACAAGCCAAGGCTCGATACATTGAGAGCTACAAGGAACTGAAGCAGAACGCAAAAGGCGCGATGGCTGTGTATGCTAGCTTTGGCTTCATGGCCTACATGATGGCACTCTCCGTGGGTGCTGCGGTCAAGGGCGCGATGGGCGATGACGAGGAAGATCCGAGAAACCCCGTGGCCGAGGACAGCAAGGAGTTGTGGACCCGCAATCTGCGTATCCCGCTCGACTGGCTGGACCTGCCTGCGTTTAAGGATAAGTACTTCCAGATTCCTTGGGGCTTTGGCTTGGGGGCCTTCGGTGCTGCCGGAGCGCAGGTTGCTGCCTTCATAACCAACGGGCAGTCGCTCAAGGAATTCAGTGGTAACATGGCCTCGATTGCGGTCGATAGCTACATGCCGCTGCCGTTCGCCCGGTTCAACCCGCTCGACTCGCCGTTCAACTTCTTGATCAGTTCGCTGATGCCCTCGTCTATCCGCCCGTTCTACGAACATAATGTGAACATGAGCGGTCTCGGCCAGCCGATCTATCGGGACTACTACAACCGATACGGTCCTGCTTATGCGGGTTCTGAGAACATCGAGGAGTTCTATCGCAAGATTGCGGACTATTTAAATGTCAGCACCGATGGGCGCGTACAGTATGAGCCAAACGAAATTCGGTTCTTCATGACGGCTTACCTCGACGGTATTGCGTCGTTTGTTGCTGACGGTGTTGGGATTGGCCTGATGGCGCAGGGCAGTAAAGACTTTGATCCGAAGACGGACCTGATTGTCTTGGACAGCTACATCGGTAACAAGATCAGCCCATCAGTCATTGCTTTCAACAAGGCACGGACCCGCCTCGATGTGTTGAAGCGTGGTTACGATACTGCAATCAATAGCCCAAACCCTGCTTTGCGCGAGTCGTTTCTCCGTAATTACCCGAACGCTCCGGGCATCGTAGCGATGTACAACAAACAGATTTCCGCGCTCCGTCAATTCCGTGAGCAGACTAGCGCAGCCGAAGCGTATGCCGACACGCCGAAAGAACGTAAGGATTTCAAGAAAGAAATGAACCAGATCCGTGACGTGTACATGGACCAAGTTGCTGCGCTGTACGAAGCCTACGATGACGACATCGACGCCTATTACCAAATTTGGTCGCCGTTCTAAACCCGCCAGACCCGGATGCCGAGGCGTCCATCCTTGGACGAGGGATAGGCTTTCACCTTGACCCCTGCCACCTTGGCTCTATTCTCAACAGCAAATAGCATTTCTGCTGGGCGTAGCGTAGGTATAAAAAAGCTGTCCCCTACGTTCATACCATCAAACGGGAATATCCACTCGGGTTCATTGATCCGATTCATTTTTCTTCAGCAGTTCATCAGGTAGTCTGGCCTTGATGGCGTAAACACCAATCGCATTGTCATAAAGCCCCTTGCCCCAACCGCCTGAATTAGTAGTGATGCGTTGCCGTTCAACCTTGAGTCCGTGACTCTTCATAGCAGTCTCAAACTCACGACTGCTGACTTGTTTGGTAGCCAAAAACTTCTTGAACGCAGTCTTTGAGATGTAGTGTGTACCACTGTAGATTTCTGAACGCCCGACCACCGGCCTACCCAGACTCGGGGCTTGAATAACTCTGCCCGGCTCTTCCAACACCAGCACGCCAGCCCAGTTGTCCAGAAAGAACTCTGTGAGAAGGCCGGGGTAATCGGTCTTATTGAGTTTGACCGTATCGTCTTTCAACTGAATAATTTGCAGGATGACTGCCTCAAAGATCCGGTCAAGATCAAGCTCAACGATCCCGGCTTCAACGGCCAGTTCACCGCCAGCAAATGTTGCCGCGACTACGTTGCGATAGAACCGATACCCAGTCTCACTACCTACAGATGCAGTAAATCGTTTGTGCCATTTGTCCACCAAGTCTTTGACGTAAGGCTCTCCTTTCGCGAAGTAGTGCTTGATGAACTCGCTCCCGGCATGGCCGTAGTGAAAGCGGAACTTGTTGAAATACTCGACGCCGACATCGTCCGTAAACCAGTCCGGTTGGTTAACCGTAAACTCAATCAAACGGGCCATCTCACCGTCTGGGCTAGCCTTCAACGTCTCCAGTTTGTTGTAGATTGACTGGTTGCTCGTGAAGAACGTGATCATCGACGCAGAGGCTTCATGCTCGCGCTCGGCGTTGGTGGAGGACTGCATACGGACCTTGGCCTTACCGTGGGACACCGCATGGATCAGTTTGGCGAGGTCTTCTGGTTTAGCGTTGGACGCTTCGTCAATGCCGAAGATGATGTTCTTCAGATTGAGGTACCGCCCGATGAACCCGTTCTGGGTCGCGCCCTGATCAACGAGGCTTAGTTCCTTGGGGTTCCCCCAAATGCTGATGGCCCCGTACAGCGAGCCTGTCTTACCGGTACCAGAGTTGGCGCTCAGGAAGCAGATAGAAGCCCCCGCGACTGTAGTCAGCGACATCAAGGGCGAACCGAATCCGGTCATCATGCCGAACGCCTGTAACTCGAAACCCGGTCGATTGAAAATTGTCGTGGCTCGCTTCCACGTAGCGTAATCCCCAGCAGGCTTTAAATGCTGCGACACTACCCGTACCAGCGGGGAAGACGCCGACCGGACTACGTCACCGTTACTCCTGACTTCGCTGTTACCAATGACAAACCCGTCACGGTCTGCCGTCCAACCCATCTGCATTCGCATCTGTTCTGCTCTCCCAGTGCTGGATAAATACTCAGCCCAGCGGATGAAATACTTCATGACCAACTTCAGTCTGTCGGGGTCGAACGTCACCCCGCTCTGCACAATTGCTTTTGTCAGATGCTCGCCGGAGTACACATGATCGACCGGCAACAGGAACTCACGGTACCCGTCTAACGGCATGACAGTACGAACCATGAAGCATTCGCCGTCGTGCTGGCTGAACATACGCTTGTATGGGTATATGGGCCGCGTGATCAACTCAATCGGAGGGTCCTGCTTGACCTTGCCGCTCTTGTCCACCGTAGCCGGTGGGGTGTACATGATGCTTCCTCGGGCGCTGCGGGCGAACGGCTCAAGGTACTCAGGGAAAATCAGCAAGTCATGGTCGTCCCCCTCACCCCAGACAGTGTCTTCTTGATCCGCAGGCAGGGGGAGCGGTGGGGGTAGCGGGGCTGTAGCCACTGCCGGTAGGCGGACCTTCCGCGCCAAGGCAATCGGTGAGGTGATCTGCCCTTTGAAGGGACACCCCTCGCAGCCCTCCGGGTACTCTTCAGCAAACTTGGTGCAAGTCCAAGGGCCAGTAGCCTTGGCAGTCTCCTGCGCTTTCAGAGAGGCTGCGTCAAACGAGTATTCCGGATGGTCTTCTGATACCGCCCGAACGGCATCGTCCCGGTCTACGCATCGCTGTGCGACGGACAGCGCCCCGAACCATAGCCCATACGATAGCGTCTCGCGGTTCTCGATGGCGTGCTTGATCTGGTTGCAGCCGTTACCGGCAAAGCTCTTATCAGCCAGTAGGGCGAACGAGTCCTCGAAATTGTCGAGCCGGGCAATCGCCTTGGTCTCTTCATCCACACCACGAGACAACGCCTTGATCGACTCGATAACAGGGTCGCCACCAAGGAACGCTTTAAATGCAGTGAAGTCGTACTGGTTGAACTCGGTATCAATCAGTTGGGCAAACGCTTGCGCCCGAAGGTTGTAGGTCTCGGGACAGCGCATGATACGGGCGGCATCCGCCGTAACGGCAGGGTCAATCCGCAATCCGTTGTTGATGCAGAACTGCTTGAAGCGCCCAGCGTAGACCTTCCACTCATCGGCAGGTACGTCATCCTCAAACAGCCAGTACGCTTGTATGCCGCCACCCGAATCAATCCGAACAGGCGGAGGCAGTTCGTATTCGTTTAAAAAGTTATCGAGTGCCGATAACGCCTCTTCCTTACTTTCGTAGGAAACACTGCCATGATTAACGTCAAGGTCAACGAAGAATGATCGGCCAAACGCCGCATTTGACGAGGTCCTCGCCTCGTTTGCAAACGAGCAAGGCGACACATAGACATTACATTCAGTCTGCTTTGAATGTTCTTCCAGTGCTTGTGCTAGTTCGTCAATCTGATGATAGTACTCATGCGTCACCCTCTTGGTTTCCGGATTGATCAGCGCAACGCAGTAAACACCCTGCGACGGTAATGCTTTTTCGTAGAATTGTTTTCTCATAGACGCAGCGAGAAATGAGGCGGGGTGGCAGTCCCCCGCCGTGAAGGGGAGAAGTCATGTCAACGCAAATCTTTCCCAATCATTGACCCGATGTAGTCAGTAGCAGCATCGAGGTTCAACAAGGGAAGCACTCCGTTTCCAAAGTCTTCCTTCAACAGGTCAATAAAGACCTCCACTTCCTTACGTCTATGCTCTCGGATTCCCTGTCCGCGAAACCAACTGTAAACCGTCGTTGGCGTGGTCCTTAGTGCCACAGCAACAAGCGTAGCGGGGATATTCGCCTTTACACACAGCCTCGCTAACTGAACGCCAAGGGTGTCAGCCTTGTTCTTCTCCAGAGCAATGAGGAATTTTTCTCCGTAAGGTCGTGCCATATCTCACCGTTACTTCTTCTTGGACCACTTCTTGATGACATCAGAGACATCAGGAGCCGAATCGGCTGAGAACGTTTCCTTCTCCGACTTGCGAAGTGTCGGTGCCGGAACATCGTCTGGCGCAGCTTCATTACCCTGTGACTCGGTTTCATCGTTCTGATACACAGTCAGCTTGACCGCCGCCTCTGCAGCCTGTGAAGTACTCTGCGCGGCCAGCACATCGAGATGCTCCTCGTTCACTGCAGCAACCGGCGAGAACCACACCTTCGGCACAGGCGACTTGGTGTCGAACTGCATCTTGGTAATGACGTTCTTGGCGCTGATGTTGTTGTTGGCGAGGTACTGGCAGTACGGGCGGAAGCCCCACTTACCACTGTCTTCCTTGGCAAACGCCGAGGTCGCCGGAAGCACCAACTGCATCACATCGCCACCCGGATCTTGCGGCAGAACGACAGCAGTGCGCCACGACAGACGACAAGCAGCACCGCTACCACCTTGGCTAGACCCCTTGACTGACCACTGGCAAGTGTCGCAGGACTTAGCCTGCGGCGTCTTTACCTCGGGATCGGGTGTCTTGGAGTCTGACGACCAGCACACTGGGGAGACCTTCTCGCCTTCCTTGTATGCACCCGTGTAGTACGTACGCGAAGCAGTCGGGGCCATCTTCACGAAGATCACGTTCATGTGCCGATCTTCAACAGAAGCGACTTCCTTACCGCCAACCATCTTACGGAACACACCACCCTTGATGGAGATGCGTTTGCCGATGCCGCCACCACCAGACCTGCCAGCGACTGCGAGGGTTTCTTCGTCAACACCGACCTTTGCAAGACGGTTCTGGATGCTCAAAATCAAATCGTTACTCATAACTACTCCTTACTAGATTTACGAACCGTGACGCCGAACTCGCGCATCACATTGACACCGGGAGGTAGCCCATCAGCTTTGGTTTCCGCCAAGTGCTGCTTGAAGTTCCCCTGATGTATACGTCGCTCAAGCAGATCAATAGCACCCTGCTCAAGTACGTAATCTTTGAAATTCCCCCAATCGTTGCAGTAGAACCGTTCATTGACTTTACGGATCACCGTACCAACCGCCGTCTTGATGCTGTCAGCATTGATGGACTTGCAGACTTCCAACAGTACCTGCTCCACCTGCTTCATGTCTTCGGCTAACTTATTGTCGGAGTCTTCGTACTCGGACTTCAAGCGTGCGCGTTCTTCGCGCAACGTAAGGTACACCGCAACCAACTCCTCTGTATTCGGACTATTCATGCTCTTCCAACTCCTGTTTGTACAACTCAACTAACTGATTGTGACTGTCTACTTTACCCTGCAGCATCTTGTACATCTTGCGTTCAACTTCCGAACCTTCCAGATGAACTACCGTCATCTTGTTCTTCTGCCCTACGCGGTCAATACGAGCAATACACTGCAGATACGTTTCCACACTCATTACCGGCGACCAAAACACCACGGTGTCAGCGGCAGTCAATGTTACGCCGTGCGATGCAGCCTGCGGTTGGATCACGAGAACCCTAGGATTCTCTTGTATCTGAAATCTTTGAATGATGTCAGACCGCCGCGTTGCGCTCACTGCGCCTTGAATGACTTCGTTGCTGTACCCTTTCTCCGTCAGATGCTTTGATACGAGTTCGATAGTGTGCGTGTACGGAACAAATACTACAACTTTATTTACGGTTTCATCAAGTACTTCTTCAAGAGTTTTTAGCCGGGGGGAGATGTCGAACTCCACCACTTCTCGGGTGTCCGTGTAAACGGCACCGCCTGATATTTGTAGAAGCTTGTTGAGACTCGCTGCGGCATTGACTGCTGTAACTTGTTCGCCTGCAGCCTCGATAAGCATCTGACTTTTCAAGCGTTTGTAGTACAACTGCACTTGTGCAGTGAGCGCGACTTCACGAATCTGGTACGTTACGTCTGGCAGATCAAGGCACTCGGCTTTGGTAAAGCGCACCGCAGGTTGTAATGCATTGAATACCTCTGCCTGTGCTGTGCGACGAGGAATCCATTTAAATCGAGTGACTTGCATCATCACCTTATCGCGCCATGCTGTCATGAATTTTGGCACTCGGTGCGGAGCGACAAGTTTAGCCAGCCCAAATGCGTCCATCGGAGACTGCGCTGCGGGCGTGCCGGTCATCATCCACAGCCATGTGTGAGGCTGGATCATCTTCGCCAAAGTTTTCCATCGCTTAGTGCTGGCTGTTTTGTAGGCGTTGGCTTCATCAACGATGATCAAATCGAACCGTGCTTCTACCAATTCATCCAGTACAACATGCGTACCATCAAAGTTAATGACAGTGAAGTCGTAGTTATTGCGGATGAGCTTCTTGCGTTTCTCTGCGGGGCCATACGCCACGCCGCAAGTTCGGTGCATCGCAGTCTTCAATACGTCGGCCTGCCATGCGGAGTACATGATCGACAGCGGGCAAATTACAAGGACCCGCTTCACTGCTCCGATGTTCATCAAGTAGTCTGCTGCCCAGATGGCCGCGCTTGTCTTGCCCGTCCCGGCCTCGTTGAAACAGAAAGCGCGTTGCCGGATCGACAGGAATGCTGCGGTGTCTTTCTGGTGGCTAAACGGTTTGTAGATGCCGGGCCACTTGTAATCCCGCTGCATGGGTGAAGGAATCGGTAGAATGTTCGGGGAGGCTACATCGCAAATCTGCGTGAGGCGCTGGACTTCTTCCTGCCCCCAGAACAGTAGCAGTTCCTTTTCGTCGCCCTCGGATTTGTAGATTTCGCACTTGTCGATGTTGGAATACACATCGTCGGCGAGGTCATAGGGCAATCGAAATTGCAATACAGTGTCATCAACAATTTTCATAACTACTCCAAACTGAGACCCCTTACGGGGGTTAGTCGGTTACAACATGACTCGAAAGCATTAAACAGAGGTCATTTGTAACAGGCATGGTTACGCGCCATGAATAACGCGAGAGCGGGAAAGGGTGGAAACCGCTCTTCTCCTCCACACTCATGCCTTGTGGGGATTACTTCATCGCTCCGCTGGAGGTGCGTTTGAAAGAGCGGTTACGGCGAACTGATTGAATGGTGTAGCCATCTTTGTTGGTACCGCCTTTGGACAGCGCCTTCTTGTGGGCAATGTCTTTACCTTCACGGCGGTCAGCCTTGCCGTTCCCATTACGATCCGCGCCGGTCTTGTCTACAGCGCGACGTGCGCGTTGCCGTTCCATGCGATCTGCATGTTCATTGCGGGCTTTTTGCTGCTGGTATTCTTTCTTGTACGGACGGGGCTTATTGACGTACGGCATTATCGTATCCTCTGAAACTGACAGGTAGTCACCGGACACCAGCCGCAGAGTGGGGTCGGGTTCTCGGGCCACTTGTCATTTTGATGTGACCAATTTAAACGTTCTAACTCTGCTGTGAAGTTGCTCCACAGTTTGTCGATATCGTGGCGATGGTATAACTCGTCGATAAATGTGTTGTGCGCGACAAACAACAATCCTGCCTTGATGTGGTTGACCTTGGGGAAGTGCGCGTAAGTCATCAACGACATGAGCTTCAATTGCTTTGGGTCTGGGTACTTTGCGCTGCCGGTTTTGTAGTCCACGATGTACGCTTCGTCCTCGTTTACCACGAGCAGATCGACAATACCCCGGACCCAGTAATCTTCATCAGTGAAGCCGCAGGGCGTCTTGTCGAGCCGAAGCGCCATCTTGTACTCCGGGTACCGCTCCCCCTTGATCTCCAGCAGTGCATCCAGCATAGGCTGGTACCGCTCGTAGTTCTTGAGAAGTGGGGTGCCGTCACGGACGTAGTCCTCCAGCGCCTTGTGGACCTCTGTGCCATACAGCATCTGCTCCGTCTGTCTCTTGACGAAGTTCTTGGCAACCTTGACCTCGTAATACTGCCGGGGGCAGTTGACGTAATCTTTCAGTCCACTGAAACTCCACTTGACCATCAGCACTCCCCATATGACCTGCCCCATTTCGCTTCACAGGCGACAGGTAAATCCAGACACCAATCTGGAGGAGTAGACATAACTTTCGTTATGAAATCAACTGCTTCCTTGACTTTATCTTCTGGGACAACCACGACCGCTGCGTCGTGAACCGTGAGGATCGGGCGGTACCGCTCCTTTAACTTCAGCATCTGCTGCCCGACGATGATACGGGCCAGTGCCTGCACCACGTTCTCGACCATTGCCCCGCCCCAGATCGACTGCGGCCCCTTGCGGGATTTGTACACAATCTTCCCGTTATCGATCTGCATGTCGGGATAACGGATGTATAGGCCGTTCGGCAGTAAAACCCCATCGGCTGAGAAGCGTAACGCCCCGCCGTAGCCCAACAAGTGCAGCCCTTTGCCTTTTTGCAGCATGTGATTTAAAGCACGGTCGCACTCTTGCCAAAGTTCGGGGATCTTGTAGTTAGCCTGCCGGTAGATGTTGACGATGTTCCTGCACTCTTCCTCCGTCAGATCCGCGCCGGGCGGCTGGGTCTTCAGCGTGTGCTGCAACTTCTTCGCCCCTGTGCCGTAACCAAGGCCGAGGACACAGGTCTTGCCCACGAACCGCTCAACCGGATTCGCTTTGCTGATCTCCCTGCCATAAATCTTCGTGGCGAAAATCGAATACACATCCTCGCCATTGCGGAACTGTTCAGTTACATCATACTGCCCTGCAAGCCACGCCAGTACACGCGCTTCTATTTGCGAGGAGTCGCAGTTGATAACGACATGACCTTCCGGAGCCACCAGCGAATTCTTGAGTGCCTTCTTTCTCTTATCTCGTGATGGAAGGTTCTGTAGGTTGACGGAGTCCGTACCCGACCAACGACCTGTATGAGCGCCGTAATACTTGAGCGGGATAGGTATCCGACCGCGATTCCTAACACCAATATGGATAAAGCGTTCAATGCGTGACTCCTCGATGGTTGATTTAGTACCCAGACGCACCGCACACAGTTGCTGAATCTCTGGATCTTCATGTTCCTGTAGTGCGATAAACCCTTCGTCGTTTTTGGCGAGAGCGTAGGTCTCCTTGCCGGTTGTCGGACTGATCTTCGTGGGAGGTGTGACACCCAACTCCTTCAGCACCGCAGCAAACTGTGGGTTGCTCGCCAGTCGTTTGCGAACCTCCTCCTCGTCCCCCACCTGCATAATCCCTTTCAGCCCGTTGAGCAGGATCATCTTCTCTTCTTTGATCTCCTCCAGCCGTCCAATCAACAAGTCTTGATCGATGCAGAGTACAGGCTGCGTGTACATACGCAGGGTCATGTCGATCAGATCTAGTTCTTCTTGCGGGAAATAATCCGAGAGCAAAACGTTGAACAACTTGAAAGTAAGATTGACATCGTTAATACAATAATTCCCATAAGCAGCAAGATCGGCAGGAGTAAAATCTTGCCTACGTTTCCCTTGCGCGTTGATGACTTCCGTACCCTTTTCCCCAAGCGCATACATCTTCACCAGATTAGCCAATGACCCGCTGACTTCTACGCCGTGCTTGGCACGGGCCATGCACAGAGTATCAAAGTAATAAGCAGGCACGATATCAAACACCCACGCCAGAATCGCCCCATCAAACATCATGTTGTGGCAGAGCAGCGCGGAGTTATCCCAATCAATCTGGTCTAACCTTGCTTTGATCTTGTTCCTATCCCCACTTACCCACTCGCATATACCGTCATCAATCTTGATGCCGACCCCGACGACTTCAAAACGTGGGTCGTTGATGTACTCTTCAGTCGTGAGTTTGGTCAGACTAAAGTCTTTTGAGTAGTACGTTTCAAAATCTAGCGTTACAAAACTCATGGATCGACGCTCCATGTTTCTGTCTGACGCTCAAGTCTAGGCCACTCAGATTCAGTGATGAACGACTTGTCTTGCACGAGTACATGATTAGTGGGCTGCGCCGTAAACCTGCCGTTGTCTAACTTGATGAAGTAAAACTCTTTGGACTGCTCCGGTTCCAAACTAAATCCATCAAGCATCGGTATGGCTGTGAACATGTACCGCCCAGTTAGTTCTTCTTTAGAACGCAGACGAACGCGCATTGTTACGGCTTCAAGAAATGGATACTCCACCACGCTGAAGTGGTGGCCGTAGCAGTCCCAAGTCTGGCTATCGCATGGCATCCAATTCATTGTCGTGGTCGATACCTTGTGCATGAGTCTATGCAGCGGCACGTTCCGGTACACCGCTCCGCACTCCAACATAACGTGACAACCCCAAGTGCGACCGGGATGACTCACTAGCCCAAACCACGCCACTCGCTCCCAGTCACTGTTACCAAACGTGTGTGGCTGAACATAACAATACGTATGTCTCGGTAACGGCCCTGCACCCGAATAAATCATCGTTTCCTCTTCGCTTTTAACTTCGCGTTTTCTTCTCGCAGTTTGATGATCTCCTCACGGCAAGCCCACAACACACTGCCCACTGTGAGGAATTTAAATTCTGTAGTTGTTCCAGTGTCGTTAATCTCGTTAGGCAACACGCGGATCAAGTCAAGGATATCGTCTTCAGTTTCCACTGGCGTGCCTTTCTTTTCGTACTTGATCGCGCACCAATACAAGCAACTTACACATCACGTGCGTCTGCGCTGCCTCTTTACCAGCCCGTCTAAGCGTGTCGTATTCTAGTGCGTATATCTCTATGATGTCCCAACGGAGAACCTCCAGTTTACCGTCGTCGCTAATCTTCGCCCACACCGTATTCGGTGCAGCAATTTTTTTAACGTGCTCCTCTGGCACTTCTAAATACGCTTCGTCTTCGCTATTCATTTACAATCTCCTTGGCTAAATTCATCCACTCTTTGCCGTACTCAACGTCTACGTAGTCGCGGAACCACGGCCCACCTCGTGTGAAGTGAACGGCTTGCGGGTTCGGGCAGTCATCGCGGGTGTGCCACCCTTCCAGATAGTTGTATGCAATGGGCAACTCACCGATACATGCGTCCCACAAGAACCGCAGTTGATGTAGGTACATTCCGCTCTCGCGGTTTACGAGTTCGGGCGTGACTGTTTTTATGTGCAGATGCTCACAGTTCCACAGGATCATGCTCGACCAATTCTTGCGCGGGTACTGATGTTGTACCGCCCCGTCCATCTTCGTTGACTCTTTCGGCTTGTAGTCATGCTTGACCACGACAGCGCCGTAGTACGGGTTCATGTAGTCCTGCAGCGCAGCGACATCGCCTCGCCAGAGAAAGTCACAGTCCATGAACACCGCCCACCCCTTGTATCCTGCAAGGTGCGGCACGAGGAAACGAGTGAAGGAAAACTCTGTCGATGACAGCGGATCATGCTCACGCCAGTACAGGTTCCGTTCGCGCATCTCGGTCTGCTTGATCGGCTGAATATCGAGCGGCACGGACGTATGCTTGAGCAGAGAGTGACGGCACACTTGGTACGCGATGTCTTCGCGGCTGTCCCAACCAATAAAGATTTTCATGGCTTCTTGATCTCCCGTGCCAGAGCAAGGAACTTCTCCAGTTTCTGCACCGTGATTTCCGTGCTGTTCATTCCGAATACGATCCCGGCTTTCTCTGCAAGTTTGATCACGTTATATAACTCGCCGCCTTCAAGCGAACGGGCGCACTCTGCGCAGTGTGTTTTCTTACGCAGCCGTGGGTAAAGGTTGCAGTAGTCGCAAGTCAGTTCCTTGTCCATCCACTGCCATCCGAAGCACAGTCGCATCATGGCGCGGTGAAATGCGTGAGGTTTGCGGGTTACTCCAAATTGCTGTACCCCCTCTGCCCCCGGCAGTAGCCAGAACCCCAGCACTTTCTTTTGGTGCACAGATGTCATTTGCTTTCTCCCCTCGCACGGATGGCGTCGCTGCACTCTTCGGATGCAATCGCAGCGGCCCTGTCTGCATCGCTACCTGTTTTGTCAAATTCCATCCAGTACAAACTCTTTCGTCGTTCGCAGATCTCCGCACACGCCTCCCGCTCGGCTGCGGCAACGAGGGCGGCGAAATGCTCAAGTTCTGGCAAATACGGGTAGCCAAATGCACCAATCTCATTTGACAATTTTGCTTTCTGCGCCAGTCGGATGATGTCGTCGCGGGTCATGTCATGTTCCTTTTATTTGTAATGAGAAAGCCACCGAGCAATTCCCGGTGGCCCCCGTTGTTACGGGCTTTTAATAGTTTTCGATGAAGCCAACGCACATAGCGCGTTTGCGGCGTTACATGCTGCCTGCGAAAACTTCAAAGCATCGTCGGCCTTTTCCGCTTCCGCTGCCTTCGTAATCAAAATAAGCACTTCTTGTTCCTTCATTGGGTTCTAACTCCAACTTTTTACGCCGGGTTTCACAAAAGCACTAGGTTCCGGCTTGCCTAGAGCCTCTCGTGCCAGTCGGATAATGTCGTCGCGGGTCATGGCTCTTGCACCCATCTTGCGTCTGTACTTTTCAACTGCTTCACTTCGTTTTCCAGTTCTTCAATGCGAGATACGTACCACCCGATACGCTCACGCATCTCGCGGATCTCTTGGCGGTATTCAGATATGGTATGGGACATACGATCCCATTCAACTACCCATTCATCTTCTATATTTTTCATACACCCTCAAATAGTTTCTTACGGCTTGGGCCTTTGTAGTGCATGATCTTCGCATCATCATGCTTGTGTTCCGGTAAGCATCCATAAACTGATTCTGGCACCTCGGCAACGCCGTATTTCTCAGCGTAGATACGCATCGCCTCTTGGTCGCCGTACCATTTCTTAAATTTCGGCTCTAGGCTGTTGAAGATAGACAGAATGTCTGCCCACACCCCGCCGTCTCGCGTAGCCACCATGCAACCCACATAAGGGTAAATATCTCCGATGGACTTGCCCTCGTATTCATCAAAGCGCAGCCCACGTTGCTCTATGTTGAACTTGTCATCGCCGTTGAACGACCGGCGGCAAAACGCGACTTGCGTCCCGCTCAGTATCTCCTCTACATCAATCTCGCTCTGGATGATCATGTCGGTATCGACATAAATGGCGGGGCGGTCGAGTTTCAGATTGGTGTATGCCATGGTACGGGCATACATAAGATTGTCGGTATCAATCTCGGTCTCGTAGCGATCTGTAATGCCCATCACATCCGGTGTATCGGTGTCGGTACACATGATGATGTCTGCGTCGGGGTTGTAGCGCAGAATAGACTTGACCATCTTCTGCGGGTAGGAA
>Ga0222712_10004126_pt1 | contig 15384 bp, 36 predicted proteins | sample C33_657DmetaG_FD_165043 | JGI IMG/M metagenome (GOLD analysis project Ga0222712, IMG submission 165043) | Estuarine water microbial communities from San Francisco Bay, California, United States - C33_657D | ecosystem: Environmental > Aquatic > Marine > Unclassified | place: USA: California... | reverse complement strand
AGTAGGACATTTTTTAGTGAGTTTGCAAATGGGCAAAACAAAGATATAGCAGTTGGTATTATAACCAAAGATGATAGTAGATATGAATTTTTGAAACCATTATTTGAAGAATATGGTTATGGATTTACAGATACAAAAATAGGATGTGTATTCATTGATGGTGAAGCCGGGTTGAGTGAAGCTGAATTGAAATGGGTAGAGGCACATGAAATAGCACATATAAACTTAAAACACAAAATGGGTGAAAGAGATGCAGATGATGAATACACTGCAGACTTACACGCTAAGTTATATTTGTGGAAACATGGTTATAAAGAAGCAGCGGAATTAGTTGATAAACATTTAAACGAAAGACATGGAAATAAAGTATAAAATTACCGAAGTGAAACCAAATGTGTTTGCGGTAATAGTAAAAGAGAAATACGATAGAGCAATGTTATTTTGTAGGGTGCAAGAATATTATGAAAGTCCAAATACAAAGTTCAGAGGTAAAGATTTTAGTATATGGGATTATATGAAATGGTATGCAACCAATCATACAGGTTTTAGTTACGCAGGTGATTGGAGTGGATTTAACATTCCGTTTGATGTGTTGGAAAAGTGTTATAGAAATATGCAGAAGTTTGAAACACCTTACGATGAAATTATGTATAAAATCTATTGGCAAATTCAAACAATGAAAGGCAGTGGTAAAGCATATGTGATTGGGGCAGGTGATACAAAAGGTTGGACATTTCAACATGAAGTTTGTCATGGTTTATGGTATACCAATCCACAATATAAGAAAGCAGCAAAGGTAGTATTAGATGCAATCGACCCAAATCATTATGTAATATTCAGAAAGAACTTATTGGATATGGGATATACTGATAAAGTGATTGATGATGAAATACAAGCTTATCTTTGTTTCGGACATGATAGTGAAAACTTTTGTGAAGGAGTTGATATAATGAAATGTGATAAATACCATAAAGCATTTTTAATGACATTAGAAGAATTTATAAAATAATAAGATATGAACATTTATTTTTGGATTTTATTATGGGTGTATATCTTTATACCTTATGAGATAAAAAAAGAGGAACGGAGAATACAAAACATAATAGAAACACAACAACCCGAAATTGTAACAATGACCACATACAAAGCAATTGCAGAGGAATGCGATAGTACACCCAATATTACTGCAAGTGGATTTGTGATTACTAACCCAAAGAAACATAGGATTATTGCAGTATCACATGACCTTAAAAAGAAATGGAAATGGGGAACAAAGGTACAAATAGTTGGGGCTGGTAAATATGATGGAACGTATTATGTTAGAGATTTGATGAATAGAAGATATAAGAAACGAATTGATATTTTGATAGGACATAAAGATAAACAAACAAAATTAAAAAAGATTAAAGTATATTCAATATGAAAAAGCCAGTAAATTTTGAAACAATAGGACACCAATACTATAAATTCTTAGGTATAAATTGGCAAATAAGAATCGAAGGATTAGCAAATGTTGGTAGTGGTGATTTTAGTAGAGTTTGGTTACTACCCGATAATGAAGGTGAAAGACAAATAGGTAGAGTATTTATATTTGACATCTTTTGGAGTAAAAATAAATGTGAAATGATTATACCTTTAATCGGTGATGGTGAAGATGGTCCGCACCTTAAAAAGTATACTTTACAATCTACTTCATTTAAAACACCAGATGAATTTAAGAATTGGTTGAAAATTATAGTAGAAGATTTGATGAGTGAATTTAATTTACAGGATGAAATTGGTGGAGTATCATTTGGTACAACGGCATTATCATTTTTAGTCAAATCGGACACAAGTGATGTAAACTATTCAGTAGATTATATAAATAAAACTTGGAGTTGTACTTGCAAAGCATTTGTATATAGTAAGCAACTACCACAAACTTGTAAACACATTAGTAAAATAAAACAATAATATATGACAGAGCAAAACACATTTAGAAGGATTGATGAAAACACAGTAGCATTGGATGGATTGGTATATTCCACTCATTCCGATAAAATGATTAAAATATTAAACACCGAAACGGATGGTAAAGTATTTTCAGTAAAAGTAGAAGATACATACTACTATCCAATTGGATTTGATAAAGTTAATCGTAGTAAAAAGTATATTCAAATAATCGAAAAATAATAAATTATGAAAGCAATATTAATCGACTCTATCAATAAAGAGGTTAAAGAAATTGAAATTGGTAAAGGTATTGAAGCAATGTATGAGTTTTTAAAATGCCAGTATTTTACAGTCGGCTCTTATTTAGATAAGCAAGATGCTATCTTTGTAGATGATGAAGGATTGATGAACGGAACGGATGTATTCTTTACATATGAAGGAGCACATCAACCATTCGCAGGTAACGGATTGATTATGGGATGTGATGATGAGGGTGAAAGTGTGGATTGTAAAATCAGTTTTGCCGAAGTGAAAGATAAGGTAAAGTTTTACGATAGATATGAATTATCATTGGGTATAGCAATGGGAGCAATTAAAGCATTTTAATATGAAATATATAATATTTGGATGGTTACTATTAACATCTTGTAGTAAAGAGTTTAATAGTATTATAGGTAAAAAAGAAATACAATTGAATATTGATACCCGTTTACCAAAAGACCAAAACGGATATTCGGTGTTTAATTTATACTCAACACAAACACAAAACATACATACGATATCGGGTTCAATTAGAGTAAATGGATATATACCGAATGAACCGAGAGAAAAAATCGAATGGGAAAGTTCACATTATTGGACACTGAAGCAAGGTGATACAATCGGAACTATATATCGTAGAACATGGCGAGGTTTGGGTTGGCAAATTGTAGATAGTATAAAGGTAGTAAATCTTAAAAATGCACAAGTGCCAACAATCAATTCCGTTTGCTATAATTCTGCGGATGGTAGTATCAATACCGTAATTGCTCCAATGTGGAATATGAAAGGTGATACAATGACAATCATTGCTCGTTCAAATGGTGTAGTGAAAGTAGAAAAAATAATTTTGAAATAAAGAATATTTTTCGTATATTTGACAAAATAAATAATTATGGGTAAGATGAAAGACGAATACTTAAAACAACAGCAAACAGGCTCTTTGCAAGAAAGAGGTGATGAGGATTATGATTATGAACAATATCTTCTGCAAGAAAAATTGAATGAAGAATATTGGGAATGGTTAAGTACTAAAGAAAATAAAGAAAGTGTATTTTCTGATGATGTACATCGTGATAAACCACATTCTATATTTCCGGATGAAGTACAATATGATGATGAATATTACAAATCAACTTATTTACCAAACAACGAAGAAGAACAACAAAATTTTGAACAAATAAAAAAGCAAGATGGACTTCAACAAAACGGATGAAGAATTAAAAAAGATGACCGATGAAGAATTGTTTGAATATTTGGATGCGAAAGCAGCACATTTAGCAAAACACATTTCACCACTTTCATCTTATTACACTAAAAAGTTTGCAAGTATCGGTGCAGCAATATCAGAAACCGAATTTGATTACGATAGTGTGAAAAAGATTGCAAAAGAGAACGAACAAAAAGGATACGAAAAATTTATAAAAGATAAAAACAAAAACAATGAATAGTAATTTTACAAAGGGTTTTAATAAACCGGCTATATTCACTGCACAAACTTACGGAACTAAAACTACCGTAGAAATTGACCATAGTGATTTGGACTTAGATGAAGTGATGGATGCATTTCAAACTTTAATTATCGGTATGGGATATCACAAAAATTCTTTTAAGAATTGGGTAATTGAAAGAGCGGATGAATATAGAGAAACCGATGCAGAAGAATTAAAAGAAAAATTGAGTGAATGGAGAAACGAAGATGTTGAAGATGCTGTATTTCATAGTAAAGTAAAACAATCAGTTAAAGATGCCATAGCTAGATATAATAAAGATAGTGAGGGATACGAAGACCAAGAAAAATTAGAAGATGAATTCTTTGGTAAGTATGATTATGAAGCAGAAAAGAGAATGGATATTATAGGTCAAAACGGAAATGATGGATTACATTACGGAATAGATGATGAAGATGAGTTTGATGATTATGGTGAAAGAATACCACCAAATAAAGTTTTGATTGATGCAAAGAAACAATATGATGAACAATTAAAAATGGATGCTAAAAAGAAAACTAAAAAATAATGGGATTTAATCATTGCTATATATCATCCGTTGAAAACCTACAAAGAGAATTTGAGATGAAGGGTTTGGAAGATTTTGTAAAATCATATCGTAAGTATGATGCTATAACAGGTCCAAGTGAAAGTTTTAGATTTTTAGAAGAAAAACAAAAAGAATATGAAGAATATATTGTTAACATTAACAACAATACTAATACTAATAAGTTGTAAAAAAGAAATAATAGAACCAAAACCACTACCACCGGTTCAAACAAAAATAGATACTACAACAACTCAACCAACTCCACCAAAAGTTGGTTTTATTATTGATACGAATTGGTTTAAGAAAAAATTTGTAGGTTATCATATTGAAACACACAATGGAAAAGGTGAGGGTGACTTCAATAAAGATGGTTTTAAAGATTTGGTTGTTATGTTTGCAACAAATTCTACTGCAAATTATTTATTTCAAAAAGATACATCCAGTAGAATTGTAGTCGGTGTATTTATCAACCATAAAACTTATTTTGAATTGGATACTAATTTAGTTTATTCGTATTTGGGTGGATATAGTGGAGTAAACGTATCGGATTTAAATAACGATGGTTTTTTAGATTTATATCAAATGACCGGATATTGGGAAGGTAGTCAATACGCTGCACCAAATTATTATAATAACAGCGGACATGGTGGAATGGATAGTTATGTTTATTTGAATAATCAAAACAAAAATTTAACTAGATTTATATTACCAAATAAAAATGATCCAGGTTCTACTACATCAATTATTTTTGATAATAATAAAAACGGATATAACGAAATATATCTTTCATCTTGCTTATGTTATTTTGAATACAATGGTAAAGAATTTTTAAGAAATGATTTGGTGTTGGATAGAAATTTTGAAAATCAATCTTACAATATGAATGTATTGACACCAAAATATGCAGATAAAAATGTTGGAGTTATATACACCGCTGAAAATGTTTATGGTGATACATATTTTATTTTAAAAGTTGAAGGTAATAAAATTACTCCAAAATTAAAATATAAACCAACATATTCTAATTCAGGTCCTGCACAAGAAATATTTGCAGAAGATTTAAATAGCGATGGTAAGTTTGAATATATTATTCCGATGGAAATATCAAGTAATAGTAGTAATACCACACCAGCTACACCTTATCTAATGATAGTAGATGAATCTGGTAATGATGTTAGTAAAAATTATATGGATAATGAAATAATAGGTCCATTAACATACGAACAAATAAATTGGATTGGTGAAACATGGTGCACTGGATTTAGAGGATATACGTTTAATGATATAGATAACAACGGCAAAAAAGAAATATTCGCAGCAACAGGTGTAGGACATAAAAAAGGAAACGATACATACTATTATAAATTTGTAAATGGTAAATATGTGTTAACATTTTACCATAATGGTTGGTTTGGTGATGTACATAAAAGTAGAGAATACATTAGTTATATTCCATTTGTTGATGAAAAAAATGGAGTGAATATATTTTTGACAATTGAAAAAGATTTATATAAATCAATTTTTAAAACATTTTAATTATGGGTTACAATAAATTTAGATGGTGGACTAAAGGTAAAACACACAAACCACTTAAAGCAGATGCACCATTGTTGTTGAAAATTCGTAATGGTGACTTTGATTATTCATATATGTTTAATGAGGCATTAGAGATGCGACAATCAGCTCAAACAAGTTACGAACAAACTTATACTAACTATGGTGGAACTGATGAAAAAAATAGAGTAGAAGCAGCATTGGAAGCAAGTAGAATGAAAAGAGTGAAGGCAATTAAATTAGAATTAGAAGCTGCAAAGGATGAGGAAACAATATTGTGGAAATTAAGAATGGAATTAAAAAAAGAATTTGGAAAGGATTTGTGGGATAAAGCAATGGAAAGACAGAGAGGTAAGGGAACGTTGGAGAACTTATATGAATGGTATAGGAAAAACAGCAAAGTGAAAAATCCACAATCAATTCAAGATATTCAATTAAAACGAGCGAATACTAAAGGATTGGAATATTTATTTTAAATGAAAGTAGAACCAATCATATTGCATATTGAATTAGGTAATGAATCGGTATCTTATTGGTTAAAACAAAATCAATATGTTATTTTTTCAGAGTTAGTTCGTTATTCAAAAAAACTAATTGAAGAAAAATTAAATTTTATTCAAGCAATTATGGTGTCAAATATTTCTGATAACATTGTATTCATTGTTAAAAAAGAAAATGTAAAACTGACCTTAGATAAAGCAATGGATTATTTTATGGATATTGAAGAATATGAAAAATGTGCGGAAATTCGTGATTTGTATATACTTATTGAAAATCTAAAAAATGAAACAGAAAATATTGAAGATAGTAAGTCAGATAAAAGACGACTTAAAATCAATAGATAAAGATGGTGTATTTCATCCGTTATACGATTCTATTTTTGAAAAATTAGAATTGATTGAAGATGAAATTTACGAAGATGATGCACAAAACGATTCTTTGTCTTTTGAAGATGATGATTATTAAATAAAAATGAATGCTTCCAAAAATAATCCTAACAACAGGATGTAGTTATGGTAAATTTGCACAATCTTTCAAACATTGGAAACGTTTTTTACCAAACGAAGAATGTGAATTTGACGGATTAGAACTAGTAATAGATTTACATGCAGATTCAACTGGTACAAAGTATCAAACATTAAGTATAATAGAAACTGTTGAAAAACTAATTACAAATGGTGTAAGTCCAGCGGATATATTTGTTTTGGGAGAATATTCGGAATTATCTAGAAAAGATGTATTGGTATCAAATCAAAATCTAGTACAATTGATTGATAATATGGTATTTAAAGAAATATTAAATACTGGAGTGTATAAAAGAAATAGTGTATTATTTCCTGAAATTATAGATTTTACCGAATCTGATTTTTCTAAATCAATTGTTGAATTACTGCAATTAAGAAAATTCTATTCACCTACTTTTCCAAAATTAAGTAATTACTATGTGGTAAATTTTGAAAACATTTCACATGAATTTCCAAATAAAACAATTAGTGATATAATAAAACACCAATTAAATAATCCAGTTGGACCTGATTTTTTCTCAATAGATAGAGGAATTGATTTTTTTCAAAATGTGTTTACTGCACAAGAATATTTAAAATTAAAAGGTGTTAGTTATAAATTTTGTTTGATTAATAACCAATTTTCACTATTTAATCAGGAAAGTGGTACCAGAGATAGGTTAAAAACAAAAGTTGTAGATACCGAACATTATTTGTATCAAGATTATTTAAATTCAACTCAAATTTGGGAAGTTAATTCGACAATAAAAACATTGTACAATATGATTGATTGGAATAAGTGGTGGTTTTATGAAAATAAAGATAAAAACATTATTTTGGGTGGTATAGATGAATACGCAATAGATAATTATGGAATAAAAGTATATGGTGCCAGAAATACAGATGAAAACTTATTTGGCCAACATCCTGACCAATCGGTGTATGATGATTTGATTAAAAATCACATCTTCAAAAATCATTTTTTAAAAATTAACAAAACTTAAATAAATTAATATGAATAGGTTATTGATAGGTATCTTTTATGGTATCTTAGGGCAGATTTTTTCTTTTATGCAATTGCAAGGAAGCATTAAATACAATTGGTTTCAAAAATATCCAATAATAATTTTATTATCAGCATTACCATCAACTTGGTTTTATATTAAATCGGTTGAACATTTGGTTGCATGGGGCGATGGACAATTATGGCCAAGCCGTTTGATTGGATTTGGTATTGGTATTATCATATTCGTATTATTGAGTATGATTTTATTTAAAGAACCACTTACACTAAAAACACTTACTTGTTTACTTTTAGCAGCGAGTATTTTGTTAGTTCAAATATTTTGGAAATGATGAGAAAAATAGAAACAGCAAAAGTTGGTGAGGACTTATACGAAATAGTAAAAAAAATACCAATACAAAGATTTACAAAAGAAGTAACGGGTGAATATGCCGATGCATTAAAAAAATATTATGGAGTTGAAAAAATATTAAGATTTCATCAAACTCAAGAATACCTATTTGTGAATCAAATTGAAGATGTTGAAATTGTAGAATAAATTTCTTGCATGCCATGCGCGTATAAGGGATACCATTTTTGATTGGGTGTCCCTTTTTTATTTGGTATTGTTAAATATTTTTCGTATATTACAATAGTAAAATGGTATATTATGTTGGATAAATTGATAGATTTTTTGGTGAGGTTTTATAAAGACGCATTACCATTTGTAATTGTTGAACAATGGAATGCGGGTATTCAATTACGATTTGGAAAATACATTAGAAATATTGATAGTGGTATTTGGTTAAAGATACCTTTCTTTGATTCTATATGTGAGGCACCGGTAATTACTCAATCGGTAAATTTACCGGCACAAACATTAACGACATTGGATGAACAAAATATTGTATTAAAATCAATTATTCGTTATAGAGTTAATGATGTTCAAAAATATTTGTTAAGTGTTATGCATGCAAATGATGTTTTAATTGATACAACACAAGGTATGATTAGGGATGTTGTTGAAATGACTAATTGGCCAGATTTAGTTGATGTAAATCAAACCATAACAAACGAAGTTAAAGAATATGTTACTAAGTGGGGAATAGAAGTCGAAGCAGTAACGATTACCGATTTAGGAATAGTAAAAGCATTTAGAATATTTGGTGATGAAGGTCACAAAACTACAATAACACCGCTTGATATATAAAAGTTATGATAAAATATGAATACGCAAAAAGAATAATTGAAGATGCAGAAGTAGCAAAACAATTATTGAATATCCGAAAGGAAATAATATTGGATGAAAAAACAACGAATGAGGAATTGGGAAAAATAGTTCGTCAAATGTATAAAGCAAAAGTAGATGAATTAAATGAATTAATTAATAGATGTAAAATAGAAGCAAAATGAAAAATAAAAAATGGTTTGTAGCAAACAACAAGTTTCAAAAAAACAAAGATATAGTAGTATTACTACCAATAACCAAGATTTGGTTTAGTAAACAATACTTTTTAGATAAAGGAATATCCACACCCGCATTTGGAATAGCAATCAGTTGGTTAAAGTGGAATTATTATTTTACAATACAACAAGGATAAATGAAAAATTTAATTATTGTAGCACATCCTGATAAAAATAGTTTTTGTTATAATGGTATAATGAAAACCATTCAACAAACATTAAAACAAAATAAAGAGGAAACGTGTGTAATAGATTTATACAAAGAAAATATAACATTTGAATTTACAAAAGATAAAATCAAAAAGTATAAAGAGTTAATAACATGGTCAGATAGGATTTATATTATATCGCCGGTATGGTGGTTTAGATGCACACCAATGTTAGAATCATTTTTTGACCAAATATTCACACCAGGGTTTGCGTATAAGTTTACACCAATAACAAAAGTGTATGGAATACCAAAACCATTATTGAAGGATAAAAAAGTTAGAACATATCTTACACATGGTGCACCTGCATTACCTGTATTAACTATGTATCTTAATTCAGTAAAATTGAGATTAACATTGGGGGTGTATTCATTTGTATTCGGATGGTTTAAAACCCGTACAAGACAATTTTGGAGTGTACCATTTGTTTCTCATAATGAAAGGTTAGTATATTTGGAGAAAGTAAAAGAGGATATTAAAAAAGATTTAAAAAAATAATATGAAATTCAAATACAAAATTAATTTAGATATTGATGTTGATTTTGATGCACCTTTATTGGGTACTGATACAACAAAGAGTAAACGTAATAGAACGGATATGATTGCAAAAGCAGCATTGGCAGAAATGATTAAATTAAAGACAACATCATTCGTTGAATTAGATAGGGTAATTGATGAAGATAATTTGCAGGGAACTATTAAAGGTAGTATCATGCTACGTTCACATAAAATGTTAGAGGAAGATAAAAAAGATAAAGCTGATCCTGATTTTATGTATAAATGGATTAGAAGTAAAAGTGGAAAATAAAAATAAATAGGTTATGGAAATATTAATTATTTTAGGATTTACATTTTTTGCAACAATGACAGTATTCGGAGTTGTTGATGTATTTAGACAGATTAACAGGTTACCTGATGAAGATGAAAAAGAAAACAATTAAAATAATAAAATGGTAATAGTAGTAATAATAACTGGAATGATAATGGGATTAGTATTTGGATATTTAGTTACAAAACCCAATAAGAAAAAATAAGTTAATGAGTTGGATTTGCAAATATTGTGGCAACGATACATCAAATATAGATTATGATTATTTGGTAGGTACTGACCATTTGACATGTACATTAAATAATATCAAAGTGAAAACAAAACTAAAAATAACTAATCCCGAAAAAATAAATACATTGAATATGTGTTTAGACCATTCCACAATTAGTATAACATATTGTGGACATAATCATTCGGTAAACGATATGCAGATACCTTATTCGTTTTATGAATTTGAAGCACATAAAGATTACAATAGTCAAACAACCATATTTCAAATAAGAACGGATATTGATAGTATGGGTAATGTTGAAATTGATACATATAAAGGTAAAAAAATGAATGTATCACAAATACCTGTTGGAATTGTAAAGGATAGAGCTGCACTGATAAACAAAATGATTGAATTAGTAAACGAACAAATAGTATAATGAAAATAAAAGGTTGGGATAAAATAAGTGGATATACATACAAAGGAATGTGTGTAGTTAATCCAATACATAATGCGGACGAAACTAAATACTACGCAACTATTCTTAATCTAAATTTACCACAAAAACCGAAGTGGGAATTATCAGTATTAACCGACAAACATAGATTTAAACAAGATAATTCATTTCATATAATATTGCGTAATGAAAATAATATCAGTTCAACAATAGTAGCAACAAAAGAAATGTTGAAATCGTTAGCACAATTTAGAACGATAGTTGAAAGTATGATTGATGAAATCCTAAAAATAGAATTGACATCAGCACCAAAAGGAATTATCAATCATATAAACAATAATGGCACTACAATACAATTACACAATAGTCATTCAATTGCAACACAATTATATAATTAAAAAAACAATGCTAACAATTAAAAATGTCCAACAAATAATCGGACAAAAATATAACGAAGTATTTAATATCATTGGAGTTAAAGAGCATAAATTTCATTATGAATTTACATTAGGATATGATGCTAGTATAAAACCGGCAGTAGAAACTATATTACTACATAGAATACAAACAAGTAACGGAATGTATGTAATGGAATATAATAGTAAAACACTTTGGTTAAACAAAGATGAATTTGATACTACCGATAAGATTATAATTTGTATGCAAACAATATAGAATACGAAACCACGATCCACGAACCGAAGGGGCGGGGGTTGGGGGTGAGTCGTTTCGCCCAATTTTTTTGATAGTATGAAATTAACAATAAAAAACTTTAAAGCATTAGAATCTTGGGCACATCCATTAAAAGATTTTAGAATAGGTGAGGTAATTGAAAACCCAAACGAATATTTTTTTAGAGTTGGGTATAATGGAATACCTTACATAATAAAAATATTTAGGGATGGCACATCCAAAGGTGAATATGAAGTAGTGTTAAGGGATGGCAGTGATATAACACAATTCGGGAGACAATGGCGAAGTAAAACTAATTTAGAAACAAAAGATAAAACAATAAGATTTATAGAAACAATGATAGTTACATATCAACCGAAAGCAAAGCAGGTATCGGGTAACCATAACTTTAATCCGTTTTAAAAATGAAGCTTAGTGAAATAATCATAATAAAAACAATATTATACGTCGCATTCATAATGGGTGTGTATATTGTATATCTTTGGCAAAACTATAAAAACAAAAATAAATGAAAGTAGAATTTAGATTGAGTGTATTGAGTAAAAGAGAATCACTTTTGGGAATACAAATAGTTCAGCATAACGGAATTAATTTAGACAAGGGCGAATTTTACCATGAAAGGGAAATTGAAGTTAGTATAGGTTTGATATTCTTTATTGTAGGTCTATGCTTCATTCAAAAAGGTGAGCGAATCAATGAAGATGAGCATTTAAGAGGTATGCGGAAAATGATGGATGAAATGATTGAAGATGAAATTAATAATATATAAAATAAAACAAAATAATATGGAAAAAATTAAAAGAGTATGGAATGTTATATGTGCACCAATGGCATTCTTTTTAGGTGCGATGTGGATGTTAGTAGGTGAAACAGGAACAGGATGTTTATTCATTATGTTTGGCGCAAACGAAGTTATAAATAGGGATTAGTATGAATTGGATTGAATGGATAGGTTGGATAAGTACCGGATTAACAATCATTTCTTTTATACCCAAAGGGGAACAAAGAATAAGATTGATAAACGGAATAGCATGCATTGTTTGGATAGTGTATGGAATCGCCTTAAAACAAAACCCGTTAATAGTGGTGAATGGTATTGTATTGATATTGCATGTAAAATACTTTGTAGCAAATCGGAAAACCTTGATAAAATAAATTCAGCAAATAGTAAGTATGAAAGGTATAAACAAATGGATAGTAATAATAGAATGGATAGGGATAGTAGGTATCTTTTGGCAAGTTATATTAAAGGATTGGAATAAGGTACCTGTTGTAAAAGATTACTTTGCCCTATTGATTATAGGTGAATTGATAATAGAGAGTTGGAGCAGAATAAAAACAAAAAATAAATAAGGTATGAAGAAAGGTATAGTTGCAAACAATAAAAAGGTATTAACTAATAAGGGGTATAAGGAAATAATGGAAGGGATGGGGTTTATCCTTATGGTAGTAGGTATTATAACCTTACTATGTGTTGCATATGAAGTGAACGAATTAAAAGGATTAACAAAGAGTGCAACTGATTTTAGAACTATTAGAAAATAAAAGAATATGAATGTAAGTATAACGGATATTAAAGAAATAGAAATCGAATTAAGTATAACGCTAACGGATTCGCAAAGGGATACGATACTGAATGAATATAATACTATAATAGGGGATAGGGCAGATGACTGGGATGAATTAATAAAACATCTAATCGTAAAACAAGCTACAATCCAAATCCTAATAGATAAAAATAAATAGTATATCAATCAATACCATATCAAAATTAAAAATGTAGTGGTATTTTGTGGGTAAAAGTGGTAAATTGTGTTAAAGAGTGGTAAAACAAACAATGTATCAAATTATATTCTTTACATACTTACACACTACAAAGAAACAAAATACCATAAAAGTATATCATTGAACAATCTCGTATCCCACCTGCGAACACACTGCGCACCAAATTTTCTGGCAAAGGAGTTAGTGCGGATTAGTGTTGCGCAAAGGGGTTAGTAGAATAAGTGCGGCAAAAGATTTTCACTTTATTTTTTATCACCGGCAACGCACGCCAGGTCTACGTTACCTGAAGATACGAAAAATAAATGAATTTGCCAAAACTTAGACCTGGTCTATGCTTTGCAAGGATTTATTAGAAATTATTTTTATCAAAGCGGAGTCACATTAAATAATATCCAATAAATACTGGATTAATTAAACAAATTATTAATGCATAACTCATTGATAATCAGTACTATTCATTGGGACCATTGATTGTCAACGAGTTACAAGGTCCAAAATTGTTTATTGATAATCAACGAGTTAGGTACATTATAAAAAGAAATATGTATAACGCATTGATTGTCAATAAACTTTTTTTGGTAAATGTTTGGCCAGTAAAGAAAAAAGTTGTATCTTAGACCTGTAAGGTCGGAATTAGATAGTAAACATTAATAATTTTTATAATATGAGTAAGTTCAATTTGGAGTTTAAAGAATCGGTAAAAACCGGCGGAAATCGTTTAGTAACGTTAATGGAAAATCCATATAAGGTATTTGCCGCAAGTAAAATGAGTATGGGTAAAAAAACAATGTGTATCGTTGAGTTTACCGATTTGTTTGGTAAAAAACATATGATTAAATGTTCTAACCGAAAACAAATGTTAGATGCGCAATCATTTTTGGGTATGTTCAAAAGTGAAAGTAGTAAGGTAAAAAATATCCTTGCTGAATATCCAATATCGTTTGGTCGTATCCCTAAAAAGTTTATGAGCGAATTGCGTAATGAATTAAAACAATTTGGTTTTAGTTATTCATTCATCAATAAATTGGCTGGTTATTAATACCGGCCTTTTTCATTAAATAAAGTAAAGTAAATTAAAAATAGAGTTATGAACACACACATTAGTATTTTAGAGTTTTTCATTATTTCAGTTGTTTCCGTTTTAGGTTATGCGGTTATCAAAGCGTTTTATGAAACCTACATTAAAAAATAAATCAATAGTATATGAGTAAGAGTAAAGTAAACATTAAAAAGAATTATGAGATTAAGAAAGTCCGTAAGGTTATGAAGATGAAAGATAATAACTTTGAACCTGCTACCTATGAAATCTTTAAGGTAACTGGTCCTAATAAGTTTAAAAAGTATTTCGTTAGTAGAACGGATGCCAAATCTTATATTGATAAGATAACCGATACAAAAATGACGATAGGAATAGTAAAAAACATTATGAACGAAATTAAATTAAAATAGTATGAATAACTACAACGAAATAACACTAACAATGACTAAGAAACAATTGAAGTCCATTATATTAACTATGGGTATCGCATTAGATACCGATTGTAAACCAATGAATGAGATGAGTGAGAAAAAATTAGAAAACATATCAATACTACGTGAAGTGTTGCATGATATATTAAAACAAGCAAAATAAAAATAGAGTATATGAGTTACAATAATTTATCCTACAACATTGATAATCCGCAGTTGCTTTGGTTAGAGAAAGTCGGATATGATAGTATGAACAAACGAATGATTGCAAGAGTTGCATATGCACTGCATGATGTTGTTTATTTCGATATGATGCCAAAGGCTAACTGGACCAATGTTATCCGTTATATGTTTGAATTGGAAGGTAACACCAAAGGATTGAAAAAAATCGCAGTAGGTGGATATTACAACACAATCAGAAACATTTTGCGACACATCGAAGTAATCAAATACGAAGGTAAAACTTTGAAGCCGG
>Ga0222712_10004123_pt1 | contig 15389 bp, 6 predicted proteins | sample C33_657DmetaG_FD_165043 | JGI IMG/M metagenome (GOLD analysis project Ga0222712, IMG submission 165043) | Estuarine water microbial communities from San Francisco Bay, California, United States - C33_657D | ecosystem: Environmental > Aquatic > Marine > Unclassified | place: USA: California... | reverse complement strand
GGCAAGGCTAGGACATCGGACGATCGCGAACACGCGTGATGACGGTCGTACGATGGAAACTCGGACGGACGGTACGCATTTCATCGAATCACATTGAAACCGCAATGTTCACACGCAGAAGACAAACGTAGCGCTCATGGTGAAAGGTAGACCAGGATGTGGGAAGGGCTTATAGTTTTTAAGCGCTCCGCTGGGGACCCTTTCCGCCGTTAGGACAGATCCGAAAAGTCTATCACTCTACAGCGGCACGTTTCGTTTGCTAAATCATTTACGCCTAAGTGCTGTGTTGGTTTGGTTCACATGAACTTGAATTGTAATGACTCAAGCCAAAAAGGAGCTCCGTAGCACCCACGTTTTCTCATGGAGGGACTATTAATGGTTCGTGACTCGTCGCGAAAAGTGTCCGGAATAAACACCCGAAAGTGCTTCATTTATTTCTCAACCTTGAAATATAAGACGCGTACTCGATCGCACGATCGATCGCACGAACGACGTCGACGACGGGACGACGCCTCGCGACGGGCGACCGTCGAACGCGACGCATCGGTCGACGACGACGACGTCGACGAACGATCGTCGACGACGCGCGAGCGCGCGACGACGGAAGACGACGTCGGGGAAAAGGAGGCAAAACGACGGGAACAGATGGCGAGCGCGCGCGAACGAACGGGCGCGCCGCTCATCGGTCGAACGACGATGGATGACGAACGGGGCGAGAGCACGAGCGAGGAACGATCGAGCGACGAGAGTGAATTCGACGATGGCGATCACGTCGACGCGAGCGAGGACGGGGAACCGCGAGAGCGCGCGTCGCCGAGGGAGGTTTTACGGCGCGCGACGGAGGCGACGCGAAACGCGAGCGAGCGAGAGGATGATTGTCAAGGACGCGCCACGGCGTCGCGCGCGGAGGCGTTTGGGAAGTTGGAACACGAGTTACGTAGGATAGTACAAGGGTTGAAGACGTCGCCGCAGGAAGATGCGAGGAGACAAGGGTTGATGAATAGGTTTAATTCTTTGATTGCGACTCGGTTCGAAGGCGTGCGCGTCGCGCCGTTTGGGTCTTACGTCAGTGCGTTTCATTCCGCTGGAAGTGATATAGATATTTCCTTGCAGATAGAAAAAGATGGGCCGTGGTACGACGAGCGCGAGGAGGCGCAGGCGAAGAGGTCGCAGCGCGGGGGGATTCGCGCGAGGAGGCAGCAACGTCAGGGCAAATCAAAGCGCGCGCAGTTACTTCGGAAGGTTGCGAGCGAGCTGAGGTCTCGTAACTACCGCGACGTACAATTGATTTCAAATGCTCGCGTGCCGCTGATCAAATTCAAGGATCCGCAAACGGGCGTGGCGTGCGACGTGTGCATAGAGAACGATGGCGTGTACAAGAGTGCCGTCTTGGGCGTTATCGCCGACCTCGATGGGCGATACAGAGATTTAGTTTTCTTGATCAAGCTTTGGGCGAAGCATTACGACGTGAACAGCGCGATGGAAGGTTCGTTCAACTCGTATTCGCTGTGCTTACTGGTGATGCATCACTTACAGCGGCGGAAGGTTCCCATTTTGCCGCCGACGATGTTCCTAACGATTCCTCGCGTGGATTTAATCGCATCCGAGATGGACGAGCTCGCGGAGCACGTCGCTTGTACGGATGACCAATTCGATACGTGGAGAGTTAGTAAAGCGCGCATGATTTCGGACGCGTCCAGAGATATTGCAGCGGTGAAGTACCGAGCGGAGAAGTACATCGGTTACGGGCGAGATAACAAGGAAAACTTAGCCGAACTCTTCGTGTCTTTCTTCTCAGAGCTGAGCGCGGTGAAAGATCTGTTCAGAAACGGCTTGAATGTTTCGACGTATCACGGCACGTTCATAGTTCATAGCTCTTGGCAGCCATTCAAGTACCCGCTAGGCGTTGAGGACCCGTTCGCGGCTGGGGACAATGTCGCTCGGGCGGTGCAGTCACGCACGAGAGATTACGTATTGAATGCATTCCCGGCTGCATGCGCGGAGATATCCGCGATGCTCGACGCCAAAGATAACATACAGTTTATGAAATCTATGTTGTCTTTGCTCGGGGACAAGAGCGTACCGCACGAGGTTCTGGCGCGACTTCGCCCTCAGATTCCCACAGCGCCGCCGGGCCTGCGCCCGACGCCGCCTGGTATGCCACCGCCAATGCATGGTATGACGATGATGGATATGGTAGCGAAGGAAATGCTTTTAACGAAGCAAGTGCCGGTCGAGCCTGTTGGAGATATGTTAGCGGTGTTGGCCAGGCGCCAGGCGCAACTCGATGCGCAACGCTCGATCCCATTGCAAGCGCAAGCATTGAACGAGCAACAGCTGCTAATGTTGCAGCAGCGACAGCAACAGGAGATGCTTCGCATGCAGCAAGCGCAGCGAGCGGCAGCGTTAGTTCAAGCGCAGCAAGATCAGCGAAGAACGCCAATTGCGGTCGCCGCGTTGTTCCAAAACGCTCAACCGCCGCCGCAACAACAACGACCGCTGCCGCACCTGTCCCCTCCTCGCTCGGGCATTGCCCCTCCGGGGTTCGGCGGCCCGCCACCGGTGCTTCAACCTCCACGCGAGCCGCCACCATCGTTTGGCGGCCTCGGCGGCGGCGTCTTCTCCAGCATCGCCTCTGGCGGTGGCGGCCTATTCTCCTCCCCGACCTCCCCCGCCCCATCCAGCGGCGCCGTGGACGAAATCACGCAGCATTTCGCCACGAACATGTCCATCATGAGCGAATTCACCGATAGCCCTCCTCGAGGGCCGGCGATCGTCAACGCGCCGTCGCGTTCGCGCTCCGCCTTCCCGTTCCCCGACTCGCGTCCCGCCGACGTCGACGCTGACGCTCGCCGTACCACGCGCTCGGGGGCGGAGATCCCCAAACCCCGCGTCGCTCGACCGTGACCTCTTCGCCACGTCCTCGCTCGCTCCTAGCCTTTTCCTCCTGTGATACGTACGCCTTCGTTCGCCTCGCGCTCCCTCGCGCTCGCCCTGTCGAGTCGACATCCCAGTGTCGACGCGCTCGCCCCGTCGATTCATAGGCGGAATCTTCATCCGAATACGTCACACGTGATTTTCGAACGCCAATCGTCGGCATTTGATAGTGTCGAAATTCGTTGAGTACGTAAATCTAGGGTTTGACCTCCGCCCTCCCGACGAGGGCACACGTCGTCCCCGCCGCCACTAGGTTGCGCATCGCCCCGCACGTGTGCGACGCACGAGACGATCGCCCAAGCGCTCGCGCGATAACGCTCGCGAAGATGTCGGCGATGATGATGCCGCTCGCGTCGACGATCGACGCGCGCGCGCGCGCGTGCGCGAGGAATGAAAGAAAGGAGCGCGCGGGGTGGTTAGCGCGCGGGGTGGTTCGCGCGACGCCGTCGACGAAGCATTGTCGAGGGGAAAGCGCGAAAGCGACGGCGACGTGGGCGCGGAAAGACGGAGGAAGAACGAGTGTTGTGTTCGAACGCGCGCGCGCGAGGGCGCGAGTGAGCGTGAGCGTGCGCGGGAGTCGTTCAGGGAAAAGTGCAGAGGGCGACGGCGGGGAGGCGTGTCAGGGCGAGGAATGCACCGTGCGCGTGGTCGAGGAGGAGTTTCCAAGGAAAGAAGTGGAGCGAATGCAAAGGAATGTATTGGCGGGGATGTTTACATCGTATTGTAGCGCGTATTTCGTTCGCAAGCCGCTGAGCGTGGTGAAGAAACCGATGCAAGATGCCCTGGGGTTTAGCACGAGTACGGTGGGGCTGATCGACAGCTCGTTTTTGCTGACGTACGCGCTCGGACAGTTTGTGATTCCGGCGGTGGGGGATAAGATCGGTGCGAAGAAGGTTATTATTATAGGTGGAGTGGTTTCGTTCTTGTGCTGCGTAGCGTTTGGGTACATCGCGCTGCCTTACGCCTTGATGGGGCTGTGGGCATTGAACGGGTTAGCGCAAAGCGCGTCGTACCCGTTGCACGTAAAATTGCTCAACCCGTGGTTTTCGTCGAAAGAACGCGGCACGGCGATGGGTATTTGGGCGACGAGCCAGCAAGTTGGCGCTACGGGAGCGACGATCTTGGCGGCTTGGCTTTTGGCCAAGGTGGGCTGGCGTCTTTCCATCGCCATTCCGGCCTCGTTTATGCTAGTGACGTCGCTGCTGTTAGCAAATATGAATCTTGACCCGCCATGGTTGCAAAGCACCACGTACGGTGAAGCGGCGTTGAAGAACACTCAAAAGTCGTCGCCATCTATTCAACCGGCGTCTGCAGGGATTCCATTCACCGAAGTTCTGCGCATCCCTCGACTGAAAATGTTGATGGTGTCATACTTTTTCGTCAAGATTGTTAGATACTGTTTGCTCTTCTGGTTGCCCTATTACTTGGCCAAAGAGTACGGTATGTCGGTAGCCATCGCTGGTTATTTGTCATGCGTATACGACATAGGTGGCGTCGCCGGTGGGTTGTCCTGCGGCGTTCTCGGCGACAAGTATTTCCAAGGCAGACGCCCGATGCTCGGAGCGATCTCATGTGCCATACTCAGTCTCGCCATCGGCAGCTACCAAACCGCGTGCAGCATGGGCATCGTGGCGAACGGACTATGCATGGCGCTCATCGGTTTCATGGTCGCCGGTCCGGACGCGCTTTTAGGTTCCACTGCGATCGCTGACTGCTGCGAACAAGCTGGTTACGGCGAAGAAGTTTTGGGCACGGCTGCTGGTATCGTCAATGGTATGGGATCGATTGGCGCTGTGCTTCAAGGAACGGCCACTGCGTACATCGCTGAACAGTACGGGTGGGGCGCGTTATTTTGCACGCTAGCGGTGCTTAGCGCTACATCAGTCGTGTCTCTTCTCGCCGCAACGAACAGCAAATTTGTTGAGAGCGATAAGGATGATGAAGCCACGCTCAAGGTGGCGTAAATTCTTTTTTCGATTAAACTTTAGAAGTCGCCGCTGTCGCCGCTGCCGCCTCCGCTGCGTCTACTACTCTATAAAAGCTGCTGTACACTTTTTTGGTAACACAAAAACCCGTCGCAATCAACTAATACTATCGTTTTTACTCTTCGCCACGCTACAATCTATGAACGGTTGCTGATCCACCTCAACGCCTTCTGGTACGAGACTCTCCGGAATGAGAGCGAAAACACTCGCGCTTCGTGCGATTCGAACCGCCTCGGCAACTAACTTTTTGTGCTCGCTGGAATGAACTTCCCAATTCATTGGAGGGTCTTTACCAGTCAAAATGAAAGTCGTGTACAGTCGTGAAATGCGTCTCAACATTGCCGCGATGAAGGCGTCGTCTCTTTGAACCAAGAACACCCGAATTCCGCGAGTCGCGCTCTGCATCGCAAGAAACGCAGAATGCGTGTTCGTTGCGGCCATCTCGAGCTGCACTTGCGGCATGTGATACGGCGGTGGAGCGTCGTAAGGTTCTCGATCAAAAACCACAAACGCCCCGGGCATTTCCCGAAACGGTGATGAATTCTTCACTTCGATGACAAACCGCTCACCATTCGACAACGTGATCATCCCATCAGGTGACGCCCCAACGGGTGGCAGTGGCCCAATGTCTTCTGGCAACAATATCGGGTCAAGCATGCATAGACCCACTTCGTGCACGATCGATCCTTCGAAATGACACATGAGCGAACTCAATGTTGATGCTTCTTGCGCGCTTCCCCACGCCATACGAATCGACTGCTCACCCCCGCGAGCGAGCGCGCGACAGTACTGCGAGTCTGTCAGCATACGCGCGTCGTCTCCGCCTGTGCGGTTCTTCTTCCCTCGAGCTTTCTTTTTGCCGCCTTTTCGGTTTTTCTTTGAATGCCGCTTTGGCGGCATGGACATTGACATCGACGCCAGCAGTACATCCAGCGCGGATGCGTCCGCGCTGAGAACAGAGTCCTCCCTCGCAGCACCAGAGACGATTGAATTTTCATCCCCGTCTTCGCTACGCTCGACGTCATCGCTCGAGTAATCGTCCGAATTGAACTTTTTCAACGCTCGAGCGTTGCGGCGCTCTGCCTCCGCCGCCTCACCCGCTTCGACGTCGTCGTCCAACCACCGCGGCCTCGCCACGCGTGCGCAAGCATTCAAAATCGCGCGATGTCCACCGGAATGTTTTCCGATCCCCAGCGCGCGCTTGTTCACGCCATCTTCGTTGAATCCAAGCGCAGCGTTGAGGATGCCCGTCGTCAGGCGCCCGGCGTGCAACGAGTCCCAAGTCTCCGTACCCTGACGCACGTATGCAAACGACGCGCGACCGCACAGCGCGATTTCAGCCTCATTGGGAAGGGCCACGAAGTTTCGCTGCGCGCGAAGGTCATCGAGGCGAACGGCGCGCCAGAAGACGTTGGGGACGCGACCGCGAGCGCCGGCAGCGTTTCGCGAATGCAGAAGGAACTTCGAATCTGATGACGATGATGACGGCGACGTTTCATCGCGAGATTCAGCCGGAAATCGATGAAGCGCTTCTTGTTTCAGCGCATCTGGTTCGGTGGTGGTGAGCAAGATGCGCGGGATGGGCATCGAGCTCTGAGGTTTCATTTCAACATGGAACGTGTATGGACAACGAGCTATGAACGAGCTGTGAACTAGTACTCGTACGTTTCTGCGGGTGCGCGAACGTCGATTTCACTCGGCTGATAGGAATATTCCGATTCACTTTGCACGTAAGAGAAGTCCGACTCGGATTGGAGATCGGTATCGTTGTAGTATTTGCCCCAGCGACCGTATTGAGGGGCACCTAATTCTGGGAATTCCGGTGGTGGATGTGGCGCGCGATCGCCAAAGGCGCGCCGCTTATTGCCCTTGTCTCCTCTTAAACGCTGCCACGGGTCTTTCAGCGCGAGTTCGGGCTCCGGGAGGGCCACCATGCACTCCTTTAGCGAATCAAGCGGGCCTTCAACGAGACAACCGTTTTGTTTGAAGTGAGTCAACATTTCGTGGAACAAAGTCTGCTTGTTCAGAACCTTTGGATTGCCGACAACGATTAAACCGCTTCGCGCGCGCGTAATAGCCACGTTTAGACGGCGAGGGTCGCTTAAGAACCCGATGCCAGACTTCTCGTTTGAACGCACACACGTCAAGATGATGAAATCCTTCTCTCTGCCTTGAAACGAATCGACGCTGGCGACCTCGATTTCTTTGTATAGCTGTGGGTGCAGCACCCCGACGCGAGTCATATGCTGAGTCACATACGCCCGTTGACCTTCATACGGGGTGACGACACCAATTTGATCTGGGCTCACACCCGAGTTCAACAAGTGTGTCACCGTTTTTTCAACCGCTGACGCTTCGGCACGATTCAAAAACGAAGTACCGCTCGCACTCATCTCTTCCTGACCGGTTTGACTCCAAAACATCATCGGGCGCGTCGGTACTGGCCACGGGAATTCAACGTGCGAGAGTGTGCGTTCGTTCTCTGAAACGCCATTTTGCAAAGTTCCTTCGTAAAACATGTTACTCGGGAATTCTGACAAGCACGGGTGCATGCGATATTGAATCTGCAGACGGATGGGCTGAACGCCAAGGTGAATCAAACGCTCAAATAGCGACTGCGCCAGACCCGCTGTTCGTGCTTTTGCGCTTGTCACAACAGGACCGAGCTGAAAATGGTCGCCAACCAAAACAACCTGCTTCGCGCCCATGACGATGGGAATCAAACACTCCGGTTCGATCGCCTGAGTGGCTTCATCGATGAGCACCATGCGAAAACGGAAGTTCGCCAGTCGCGGATCGCCCGCGCCTACGGCTGTCGTGCATATCACATCCGCGTTTTCGAGGATTTCGCGCTCGAGTTTCCTTTGCGCCGCTCTGTACTTCTTCTCATCTCCCGCGCTCAGCTCGCCGAGCTCATTCTTCAGTTGTTGCAGCTTTTGAAACGCTTTGTGTGTCGGTCCACCAATGTTGGCTACTTGGTAATGCAGTGTCAAATGCTCAACGGACGAAACAAGATGTTCTCTGCTCTTGCTGCTCACTCGCACAACACGAAGGCCCGTCTTTTCAATTTTCTCCGCCAAGTGATCAACAGCAACGTTTGAAGGCGCGCAAACGATAACTTGTCCGTTCCCTCGCTTGGCTAAGTGGTATACTATCGTGGCGGACGTAACCGTCTTACCCGTACCGGGCGGACCTTGCACTAAGCTCAGCGGCCGCTTCAAGACCTGTCGCACGGCTTGGAGTTGGCTTTGATTCAACTCAGGTAAACCTGGTGCGGCGAGCTTCTTAGGCAGATCGACTTGAATTTCCTGATCCTCTACGTCGTGCCCGAGGAGTTTGTGATAAAGGTAGCCCGAACATGACGTTTCGTCGACGGCAAGAGATTTCAACGCTTGTTGTGCACGCTCATAGCTTGTCCCTTGCCATAAGAAATCAACGCTGTAACCGCTTGTATACTCGACAGGAACATCAGAATGGTACATTTCCAGGCCGATCTCTTCTTGTGCGGTAAACTTAACGACCACCCCTCGACCTTCCCACTGCACTGAACCATTCGAGAGGCGAAGCTGTAAGTCATTCCCCAACGTAACGGCCACCGCATGTTCCTCGGCGGAGAAACAAAAATAGGCCATGCGGCGCTTGTTCAATCCAACGTCCCAACGCACAGTGACATCATCTTTCGTTTGACTTTCTCGCTGCAATTTATCGTAATCGGCTTCTATCTTGATCAACGGCCCGAAGACGTTTTGGTACAAGTACGCGTCGCCGTACCGCAGCGCCACGGCGTGAACTTCATCGCTCCCTGCGTCTCTCTCCACATCATCCAGCGTAGCATTTGGATTTGTTTTCCATAAATCTTCGAGCTGGCTCGCTTTGGATGCGGTCACACGCCGGGCGCGCAACACTTCGCCCTCCTCTGGCACGTTCAATAACCACGGCAGAAACACCTTGTCCTGAATCAGTGGCTCCCAAAGTGACAAATCTAGGTTCAACTCCTTCAGCGCCGCCGGGTTACTCAACGCCGCATCGCGATTCACCAACACCACCACGTTCTCATCCTTGCAGGGGATGAACCCGAGTGTGAACACGTTCGTCGCGCCCGTGACGTAACACTCCAAAATCATATCGCCCAACGGCGACGCCTCGTGAAGGCGCACCTCCTTGTTCCTCGATCGCACCAAGTGATAGATCAAACAACTTGCCGGCAGGCCGTTCGTTCGCGCGTTACAGAACCACTTGTTCGTGCGCACGCACAGCGCGACGCACGCGGTATTCGATATTCCGCAGTACGCGCACGCGAATTCATCCCCCGCATTTCGCACTTTCCTCGCCCCTTCTTCGTCGTCGTCCTCTTCGAGGTCTTCCTCATCGTAGTCTTCCCCGTCATCCAGCAAGTCACTTACCAGAGTACCGTGATCGATCGTGAGCGAATCGAGTTCGCTGGTGATGCGCGCGAAGTGCTCGTCGTAGCCACCATCAGCGTTGTCCCTCGCAGGCTGCGTCGCGCCAACTCCAACGTCGTACGCATGCGTCGGCGCGTATCGCGACATGAGTTTGATATGCACGTGTTAGAGCCGTCTGGTGCGTTTCACCAAGTCCTCGCGCGGTGAAGTGAGGTTGATGATCAGAATTTCAGGCAAGCGCCAGGCGGAGCGCAACGGAGAGTGGAGCGTGAGACAGATTATTTTTTGTAAGTGATAATACAAGAGTCGAAAGGTTACTACTTGGCCTCGTACCAGGTATTGGCGTAATTTCCATCGACGGCGAGTTCGATGTCGAGCAAGTTGACGTGACCAGGGAACGGGTTCTCCATGTGATACTTCGTGAGCGCCAACGCTTCGTCTTTGTGCTCTTCGGGTCCTTCGAGGATGACTTCGTCGTGGATCTGCATCAAGAGTTTGTACCCGAGCGCCTTGAGCTTCGGGCATCGCTGTATTTGAAGCATAGCTAACATGGCGATATCGGCAGCCCCACCTTGGATGGGAGTATTGATCGAAGCACGCAAGGCGTGCGATTTAAAGGCGTCGTTCTTGCTCGATGCGTCAGGCAAGTGGCGTACTCGACCGAGGAGCGTTCGAACCAATCCTTTCTCCATGGCGAGTCTCTTTTGCACTTCCTGCCACTCTTTGACTTCGGGACGATCGCTGTACCAAAGCGCGACGGTATTAGCGGCCTCCTCGAGAGACGTACCCCAGTCCTTCGCTAATCCATGCGCTGTCTTTCCGTAGGCGATGCTAAAGTTGAGCACCTTGGCTTTACGACGTTCGCTGGCAAACATGTCTTTCAAGAGCGGAGGTCGCTTTGATTCGTCACCGCTGTCGTGATCGCCGTACTCGAGTAACACTTCTCCTGCTTCCATGGCTTTCTTGATGTTTGGATACATGCCGAGCGCCGTTCTGCTATGGAAATCACCTCCAGCTTCGAAGGCTTCGCGCATGGATTTGCAGTTCGCCATGTGAGCTAAGAGGCGGAGTTCGAGCTGTCCGTAATCGGCAACTACCAAGACATTACCTTCCTCTGCTCGAAATGCCTTACGAATGCCGTAACGATCCTTTTCGAGCGCCGGTTGGTTTTGTAAGCTAGGACGACGCGCCGAGAGGCGTCCCGTTTCCGTATTTATGTTCAACGCCCCGTGCACTCGACCTTCGGGTCCACGAATATCATCCCCCTGAAGAGGTATTATGAAGTTGGTCAGCAATGTGTCGATTGCGGCGAGATCGTTCAGGGCATCGATCGCTGCGCATGCTTCGACGCCGTCCTTGCCACCGCCAAATGCTTCGAAAGCGGTGCCGCACTGTCTCTTGAGTTTATCCTCAGTCTTTTCATCCACCGGAAGCGCGTCCCAGTTGTCGATAATGTCGCGCGCTGCGCCCGGTTTTCCCGCTAACGTGCGTAAAACCACGCTACTCACCGCGGGTAATCCGGTGGCGGTGAAAGTCAACACTTGGATCGGCTTCTTAGTGATGCCATGCAGCTCCAGTTTCATCGTCTTCTTCGGCGCTTTGCCTTGTCGACCATTTTTGTCCCATTCCAGCCAGTCCGTCGATTCTTGAGTGAACTCACGAGTCAACTCGACACCTGGTTTGTCTCGACGTTTGTTCTTCGCTCCGGCGAACAAAAGCTGACGGACTTGCAACCCTGAGCCGACATTCATGAGCTTCGCACCCTCGCACTTCGTGGCGGCCCAGTTTCGGAAGTAGTCTTCTGCGACGCGCTTATCGTCGAGCGCCATCTTCTCCGCGGTCGCCAAGTGGTCCTTGTCAACGCGCAAACCATTGCGTTCCATTTGCGTGAGCAAGTTGCCAAACTCGGCGAGGTAGAACGTGTAAAAGTCCCAGAGCGTCGTGCACTTTCGGAAGCCGGGTTTGCTTGTCAATATCGAGCACGCCTCGCAAGACATCCCGCGTAGTTTCGCCTCGAGCGACTCGCGCAAGAACCACGTGGCCTGGGCATCTAGGGCCGAATACTCGATCCACATGTCGCGAGATTCTGGATCTTCCTGAATCTCCTCGATGGGCGGTAGGACCATCGTCTTGCCGGGAGAGCCATCCTTCTTCAACTTGGCCTTTCCGAAAATTTTCTTCATACCACGCTTTGCGCGCATCATCTCGGCACCAGCGCCAAGCATCTCTGCGCAGTCGCTCATCGCATCCGCGCTCGAAGAAAGCGCCTCCAAACTGTAACCACCATCGAGCTTTCTGTTTGAGTTCCACAGTCGTGCCATGTGCATCGTATCCGCAGCGAAGCCAGAAATCTTAATCCCGTGGTGGTTCTCTATGACGTGACGATCGAAGCTGTAGTTATGAAACACCTTTTTCACCTTCGGATTCTCAAAGTATTGTTTGAAGACTTCCCAAACGCCGTCGCCACCGCGCTTGGTGTCCACCCAAAGCAAGCTCTTTCGCTTGCCCGCACCTTCGGGAGCAAAGTTTACGTCTGGGCCGCAAAATATGGAAAAGCACGTCACGCGACCGTGCCCGACGGGTGTTTGATCGGCGACTTCGATGTGCGATACTTCGGTATCGCACGCGTGGTACAGAGGCCTATCTGCGGTGCCGACGTTGGCGAGTAAAATCTTCAGCACGCGCTTCGCCTCCTCCACCGTCTCCACCGTTTGCACTTCATCTCTCAAACCGGTTGCAATCTCACTCTCTTCGCTCGTGCTCGCCGACGTAGCGCTGCTTGAACTCGCCGCGCTCTTACTCGTCTTTAGCTCAAAGTCTCCGAGTGCCTTTTTCCAGCTCCCGCCGATGCGCCCGTTATTTGTGTTATTCGTCGTCGCCAGCCCTTTCGTCCCATTCGCTCGTACGACCACCGCTCCACCGCTGTAATCCCCTTCATCTGAATCCAAATCATCCTCATCGAACCATCCTTCAGAAATCTCTTGCGATGCCGTACTGATGGCGTATGCGCGCGTGAAATCCGCTCCCCCGTTTGCAGCCCACCCGCGATCCGCCGCCCGCCGTCCTCGCCCATTCGTCCCCATCGCCTCAGCGCGCGCGTTCGTCCGTCGATGATGCGTATTGACGGAATTCGCCCCTATCGCGCGCGTTTGTCCGATGCGATCGCATGTCGCCACCGCACGAAGCGTCATGATCCCGCGACAATTCACACACCAAAGCCTGTGATTCGCGAGTTTCGTCGTCGCGAGCGAATGCGAAGGCGAACGAGCGCCCGAAGACGCGCGCGAAAAGACTGAGAGTGGTGAGATTGTCGCTTTTAAGGCTTGTTCGAGCGCGCGGCGCATACGCGGGCGCGGAGTGACGCGAAAGCTCAATTAATTCCAAAGGTCACGCGCTAGCAAGCGATATTTTTTTGTGTACTATCCAGAGCCGACGCGAACGCGCGGGTTCGCACCGAAACGGGGCTATTTTACCCGAGCGCATGCGTGAAAAACCGATTGAAATGAAACTACGTGGGTATTTCTGAGAATTAGACGAACGGCGCGGGCGAAGGTGCGGGCGAAGGTGGTTACAACTCGGACTCAGTCGAGCGTTCGGAGCGAGCTGAGCGGCGGGAGTGGACGAATTCGGGGTCTTCACCATCACCCTCGACTTCGTAGACGACGTTTCCGGACTCTTGGTCGTATTTTTGCTCGATTTTCCTCGCTTTTGACCTCTTCGCGCCGGGCTGCTTGACTTTGCAGTAGCCTAAATCGAGGCAAAGCACGTGCTGGGCGCTGAAATCGAAGCCTTCGTCGAGATTTTTCGTCGCCTTTTCCAAGTACTCGTCAAACTCTAAGCTCTCCGTCACCGCCGCGCACGCCTCGCGAAGAACTCCTTTTTGATACGTGTTCGACAGCATCGAGAAGTTCTCCGAGCCCTGGATCTCGCTCCCCGGCGGTCCGTTATAATAAAATCGTTCCTTCGCATCCTTTGTGAACACACCCAACCCGTACACCGTCATCTGAATCGTGCTGCTTTCCTCTTTGGTGAGATTCACCCCGAATCGATCGAACACTCGGCTCGTCGTCAGCACATTATCCGCGCCCTTGACACTGAATCCCCATTCGAGTTCGATCGCGCCTTCTGGTCCGCACATCGTCGTAATCTCTTTGGTGAGCGTCTGTGCGAACAAACTCACGTAGCGCGACCCGAATACGTTCGTCGGCCCGGCGTCGCGCTTATGCTTCGCCGCCACCGCGTCGAAAACGTCTGAAATTTCACGCGTGATAGCTTTGCACGCCCCGCACTGTATCCCGCTCACGAGCGAGCGGTAGTTGTCGCTGTGTTCTTCGCTCATGTCGGTTTCCACGTCGATGCCACCCGCTCGAGCCGCGGACGGGGCGGCGAGCGCGGCGAAGACGAGTAACGCGCGAACGACAGAGGAAACCATCGGTGTATAAATATCCGTCGCGTTCGCCGTCCGTGGAGGTGAGTGAGGTGAGCGATTAACGCCCTCGAAGTGCGAAGTGTCGCCTGAAGTGGATTAATCTGCCCCTCTCGTCGCCAGAGTGTGGCCGGGCAAGCAGCGAGTGAGAGATCTAGATTCGTGAATACCGTTCCAGAGTCGAAGAATGGTTTGGATACTTACACATTTATAGTTTACTGTACAGTAGGATACATATCGCTCGTCGATGACGCCGTCAGGTGGGCGACATTTTGATGAGAACGAATCGACCTTCCAGGGTCGACATGAGGTTTTCCTTGGCAAAAGCATCGTACGTCAATAATGTGACGCAATTTGTGACAACGCATTCATCGAACGTCGCTAGCTTCGCCGCGCTTTCGCTCCACCACAGCTCGGTTTGTTCAGGCAAGGCGCGATGCAAGTGACCGCCCTGGTACTCGGCCAAGTCCTCGCCTTCAAACCGGTCGAGGGCGCTGATTTGCACGCTCATGCCGCGCTTAACGAGCGCGTGAACGAAAGAAGTCATCAATCCGCCGTGTCTACAGGCGTTCATGGCGTACCCGACGCCACCTGGCGCGAGACGCCGAGCGAAGCACGCTGCGAGCGGCGAGGCGTGCTCCTCCGCGTAAATAACATCCGTAGCGAGCACGACGTCGAACACGTCGTCGGCAGGCACGCGATTATCCGTCATCTCCACTCGAGCGTCCGGTTTGCAATTATGCACCCAATGCCTGGCCACTCCAGAGCGCGCCTCCTCGATAGACACGATGCCGTCGAGAACGTCTTCGTCGTCGCGGAAATCCAAAAACGCCGCCGTCGCTCGCGCCGACGCCTCCGGCTCGAGCGCAGCGATGCTCTGTCGAATCGCGCGCAGCGCCCCTGGAGCGCCATCGCTTATCACCACCCTCGCCGCGCCCACGCTCGCGGCGACGAGCGCGACGAACCCGCACCCGGCGCCTATTTCCAAGCACCGCTTCCCGCGCGCCAACTCCGGCGCCGCGTCCACGACGCGACCTAAAATCTGGCTCGCCCCCCACACGCGCCACGCTAACCCGGCGTCTTCCCACGCGCTCTCCACCACGCGAATGACTTTCGAGCGCAGGTTCACGTTGAACACCCCAGCTCGCCGCCCCGCGTTCGTAGCGCCCACTTGCGACCCCGCCACGCTTTTCAGCTCCACCCCCTCCCTCTCCTTCGTCGTCTCCCCGAATCGCCCCAGCGCTGAGGCGATCGCGCACATCGCCTCCTCATCGCCATCTCTCGATGCTTTCGCCAGCGCTCGCGTGAGCGCGGCTTTCGCGCCGTACGATTCCGCGCGCTCGCGCGTCGCGTCGCTCGCCCGCGCCAGCGCTCGCGCCAGGTTCAGCGCGCGCGACCGCCCATCGCGCGCGTCGAACGCGACGTCGTCGTCGTCGGTGTCCTCGCCCTCGCCCTCGCACTCGTCTGCGTCTCCGTCGGCGTCGGCGTCTGCGTCTCCGTCCTCGGCCTCGGCGGCGGCGGCGTCGAGCGACGACATCGACGCGCGCGCCGGTGTCGCGTCGAACGTCGATTTTCGACCGTCGAACGTCGATTTTCGACCGTCGAACGTCGATTTTCGACCGTCGAACGTCGATTTTC
>Ga0222712_10004120_pt1 | contig 15394 bp, 12 predicted proteins | sample C33_657DmetaG_FD_165043 | JGI IMG/M metagenome (GOLD analysis project Ga0222712, IMG submission 165043) | Estuarine water microbial communities from San Francisco Bay, California, United States - C33_657D | ecosystem: Environmental > Aquatic > Marine > Unclassified | place: USA: California... | reverse complement strand
ATGGGAGGCCCTGAAAGTGCTTTATCTCAAGCAAAAACTAATATGCAAATATCAAGAGATAATCAACCTCCTCCTGCAGCTGAAAAAGAAGAAGAAGAACCTGCCCCATCAACAGCGCTTTCTACAGAAAAACTTGAAGACGTAAATGCATTAGAGCTTTTAAATAGAGCAAGAACGAACATAGAGGGAAAAATAGATGACCAACCTAAACCCACAAAACCTAGAAAAGGCATTCAAGTACCTGGAGGACCCGAAGATGGAGCTGCCGGAGTCATTGAAGGAGCTGACGGATCTGGACTGGTTCGCGATAGAATTGATACTCAATCAGCTGATGTTGGAACGGGAACACAGCCAATTACATTAGAAAGTTTGGCGTCAAATGTTAATACTTCAGGACTTGAATTTAAAAATCCTGCTCAGCTAAGAAAATATTTAACTAAACAAGTGCCTAAAGCAGGACTTGCTCAATTAGAGTTAGAATCTCCTACCGCTATTAAAGACTTATTTGATCAATACAAATCTCAACTAGAAACTAAACCATTACAAGAACGTATTCTAAAACTTGAAGATGCTAATAAACAAGCTCGTCTCAAACAAGAAGCCGAATTAAATCAAGAACAACTAGATGCTTTACCTACTTATCTTAAGACTGTTAGTGAGTATGCAAAAGAAGCGCCTCTTACTAAAGACCGTGGCCTACAAACTGCTGCTGTAGAAGAAGCATTTGATACGATTGATACTGCTGACATTAAAGGACTTAAACAAGCTTTAGTTAATCTTGCAAGGGATAAAACAACACAAGCTTTAGCAGATAGAAAAGCTCGTATAGAACAGCTTATGGCTCAAGAAAGAATTACAAAAGCTAAGGCTACAGAATTAATAGGTACGGCTGAAGATTATACTTATTCAAGTATGAGACCTACTGAGTTTATGACTAGAGAGGAATTAAATGCTTTAGTTAAAGAATATGAAGGATTAAGAGCTGTTGATGCTAAAGGTGATAGCACATTAAGTAACGATCAGATAGAAGAGGCTAAAGCTCGTAAAGAATTTATTAATACTTTAACTGAAGATGAAAGAACATCACTAGAACAACAAAAATATGATGCAATTAATAGAGAGTTAGAATCTAATAGACAGCAGGTTATTAATGAGCAACTACTCAAGAAACAAGAAACTCAGAAGAAAAAAGCTGCTGCTGAAGTAGACGAGCAAATAAAAGAATCTAAACTAATACCTGAAATAGATACCAAGCCTGCTCTTGAAACCGAGGGTCAAATTCTTAATAAGGGTACACGCATTGTTAATAAAAAAGTTAACTCTGCAATCAGTAATAACAAACCTTTCTTAGATATATTAAAAGACGTAGCTGGTGGAGAGTTTAATAAGTACTTCTCATACCAAACAGTTGCTGATATGTTACAAGAAAAAATAACTACACTAGCTAAACCTAAAGCTATGAATATGAAGGGTATGGCCTTACCTACAGTTGTTTATGGCAAAGTTGAAAAAGGTAGACCAGCTAAATTTGACCCAGCTACTAATACAATTACTATTGATCCTAACAATTCTCAAGGTCAAGATCTAGGTCAGATTCTAACCCACGAGTCTATGCACTATATGCTAGACCATATTATTGATAATCGTAAAAACTTATCTGAAGGTCAAAAGAATGCGTTAAGACGCTTAGATCAATTACATAAACAAGTTAAAGCTAAACTAGGTAATCAATATGATATACCTAACCTAAAAGAGTTTGTTGCAGAAGCATTTACTAATAGTGACTTTCAAAGAGCTCTAGCTAGCCTTCGTCCACCGCGTGGTAGCAAACTATACAGAACTGCATCTGATATTGTATGGAACATTTCTAAAGCTATCGTCAGTGCATTAGGTCTTCGTTTTAATGCGGTTCCGCCTGTAGTACTTGAAGAAACAATTGACTTAGTATCTAGTATTATTACAGACAAAGCTTATACCCTACCTACAGAAACGATGATGGGCGCAGCGCCTTCTTTTGCACCTAAACAAGCGGGTGAACCTAAACCTTTATTTGACCCTGAAGAATACAAGAAAAAACAATCCGTAAAAGAATATCATAAACCAACTACTATAGAAACAGTTAAGCGTACTATTATAGGAGAAAAAGCTAGAGACTCTCTAATTACCAAGTTTCAAAACAGTAGATATGCTATTAAAAAATGGCAAAAAAATCTACAAAAAGCTGGGCTTATTAAAGTGTTAGGTGATGGGTTTAATAATATTAATGATTACATTACTTTAGCATTTGGTGAAGCAAACTTCAGACAAAAAGAATATTTAGAAAAACCCATGCAAGATTTACAAAGGGCCTTACAAGAGCTTGCAAACAAATCTAATAAATCTATTGGTGACACGCTAGGTGACTTAAAGACGTATGCTGTAGCATTACATGAACCTGAACGTCGTCATATTAAATTTTTAAAAACTGCTCCTTTAACACCAAGAGCAGCTACCGAACGTGATGCTATATTTGAACTTGTATCATCGACCACATTACTTACTACTTCTGAATTGCAAGAGCTTCGTGCATATCTAGAAAAGATAGTTGCAAATAATTTAGATCCAACTGGTGAAGGCAGATACAAAGGACCAGAAGCAATCAATGAACAAAGTTCTAATTATAATGTAACTGCGGATTTAAACTCTAATGAGATAGCTACCCTACAAAGAGCATATCAAAATGATCCTAACAAAGCAGAGATAGATAATGTATTGGCCTTATTAAAACCTATTCAGTCTGCAACTATTCAGCTTAATAAAATGGGTAACCACTGGTCACAAGCTACAGATAATATTACAGCCTTTTATGGCTGGCAAAACTATGTACCATTAAAGTACGAAAAAGGTAAGATGCCAAGTTATGTAGAGGGTTTAGAGTTACAAGATAAACGTCTAAGTAATGAGCTAAGAGAATCTGTAGGAAGCTTTGAAGGTTCAACAGAAGAATCAAAAAACCCAATTATACAAACTATGGTAGATGCGGCTCTCTCAGCAGCGCGTGCTGGGCGTGTAGGTTTAACTCAAGCTATTAAAAATGCAATTGAACAAAAACTATTAGATGGTAAAGTTGACCCTAAATTAAAATTTACTGCACAAGAAATATATAGAGGCATACCTGAAGAAGGTCAACAAGCTATGAAAAGACGTAGCTCTATTTTTCATTATGATAAAGACGGTTCTTTACAAATCCTTCAAGTTAATGACCCACAAATACTAGAGTCTATTCGTCGTACTTATCAAGAAGGGCATCCAGTATTAGATATAGCTAACAAGTTTACAAGTTTTATTGGGCAGACTCATACTCGTTATAACCCTGCTTTCCCTATATTTAACTTTGTGCGTGATACACTAACTAATGCATTTGTAATGGCTGTAGACATGGGCCCTATGGAAGCATTTAGATATATTGGTGCCGTTAGTGCAAGTGTAGCAAATGGCGGTTTATTTAAAGCTAATAAAGTAGCTAGGCTTTATGCAAACAATGATATAGAAAAGCTTCGAGAATTAGCTAAAAAAGATGATTATGTAAAAGACATGCTAGAGTTTATTGAGCAGGGTGGTATTGTTTCTATTGTTGAAGGTTTATCAGTTCAAGGACAATTAAGTAGACTTTATAAAGATTTAAATAGAAATAAAATGTTAAAAACTAAAGAACAAATAGATAAACTTTTTGATGGTTGGGTATACACGTTTGAATTAGCAGCTAGGGCGTCGGCTTATAGTATTGCTAAGAAAGATGCAGAATCAAGGGGAGCTACACCTGAAGCAGCAAAACAAATAGGTACTGTCTATGCTAAACAACTAGCTAACTTTGAAGAAGTTGGTGAATGGGGTAAGGGTCTAGGCGCTATGTTTGTGTTCTTCCGCCCATCTGCTACAGGCGCTGTTCGTGCATTTGAATCTCTTGGTCCTATGTTAAGAACTTGGGAATCAGTACAAAAATCATTACCTGAGACTATTACTAAAAATCCTCAAGCATTAGCTGAATATGAAGCAAACTGGAGAAAACAAAGTAGAGCCGCTAGTGGCGTAGTTATCTCTCTGTTAGGTGCAGGAGCTACTCTTTATCTAATGGCTGCAGGTTTAGCTGATGATGATGACGAAGGTCGTAACAAAATTATTAATGATGACTTGTCTCGATGGACTCGTGTTATGAGATTTGATATTGGTCAAGGGCCTAATGGAGAAGAAAGAGTAATTCAAATTCCTTGGGGTTTTGGTTTAGGTGGTTTTGCTGCAACGGGTGCTCAGATAGCAGGGGCTATGTCTTCTAAATCTAATAGTTTAGCTGGTGTATTTGGTAACCTAATTAATATTGGTATTGACTCATTTATTCCTATCCCTGTATCTAGAATTAATCCTACTGATAACTTTGCAGCTTTTGCAATTGATTCTATTACACCTTCAGCAGTGCGACCATTCTTAGAATACACGATGAATATGAATTCATTAGGCCAAGAGATTTATAATAACAGGCAGTCTAGATTTGGTGACGCATACACAGGAGGTGATAATATTCCTGATATGTATAAAGATGCTTCACGCTTGTTAGCCGATATAACTGGAGGTGCTATTGATTGGAGTCCTAATACTATGTACTTCTTTGCTAACAACTATGTAGATGGTCTTACACGTCTAGCTCAAAATGGTTATGGTATAGGCCTAGCAGTTACAGGACAAAAAGATTTCGATCCTAAACGAGACCTTATTATTTTTGAGAGTTTCTTAAGTAACAAATCTAATGTTGATAGTAGGCAGTATGGTAAAGTAGAAGAAGATGTATTACAAAAACAAAAGATTATAAACATGTTTAGAGAATCTAACCCAGAAAAATATATTGATTATATTATGGAGCATCCTTACGATGAGGCTATGATAGCAACATTCAACAAAATGGCTGGTGGAGATCTTAAAAAATTAAGAGAAGATGCAAACATTATTAGACGTATGCCAGGACTTACCCCAAAAGATAGAGCTCAAATGCTTGAAATGAATAAGCTTACACAAAACCTACTTAAATCAAGTATTGTAAGTTCTATAGAAATGTTTAAAGATTTAGAAGACTAACCAACACGCCAAGCTCTAACGCCTAAGTGGTTTTGCTTTGATGTTATATAAACTTTCATTTGCACTTTAGCTTTTTTAGCACACGACTCTATTGCACGTAGCATAATAGCAGGTTCTAATGTAGGGATAAAGAAACTCTGCCCTATATTCATTTCTTCAAGCGGGAATATCCACTCAGGTTCAGTCACTTGGAATTACCTCAATCTTTTTATCTAGCTTAAATGCGTAGGTCCACACATTATATTCATTACTAGCGGCGCCCTTCCATCCTTCATTTAATCTTATGCGTTTTTCTAGAATACCTATATTAGAATCTTTTACCTTACTCTTAAATGTAGATGTATTAATACTTAAATCGTTTGTTAGGTAAGAATTAAATACGCTACGAGAAATAAATACAGTATTTAAATCTACATCATCTCTAATAATTAAAGAGCCTTTAGGTTCACTTAGTGCAATACCACCTTTCATCACAAGCATATTTGCATGATGTTTATGTAAGAACTCAGAAATAATATTTTCATAATCTATAGTGTTAATCTGTATTACTTCAGTCTTAATATTAATCATTTCCTTACTTATGTGTTTATATACTTTTTCTACATCTATATTTACAATATCATATTCATTACATACGTCACCTGCAAAACAAGTAAGACCTATGATGTTGTTATAGAATCTATTAGCAGAGTTAAATCCATAGTCTTTACGGAATCTTTCGACCCATTTTTCAATCCTAGGACCGAATTTATGATCCTCTTCCATGGTGTAGTGACGTATGATTTCACCCTTATTTTGTAGATCCATAATTGCTTGGACAAACTTAGGGCCTGCCCAACCGTAGTTATGTTTTAAAGTCTCAAATAATCTAGCAGCAAAGTTAGGGTCTTCATTTAAAGGTTTAGGTTGGCCTAATTCAAACTCAATAAGCCGAGCTACTTCACCATTAGGATCGTGTTTATGAACTGCTAGCTTAGCGTAATTGGCCTGGTTGGTAGTCATAAAGGTAAGTAAAGATGCTGACGCTTCGGTAGGTCTTTCTGCATTAATAGAGCCATACATTCTACCTTTAGGTTTACCCGCTGATACTAAATGAATCAATTCAGATAAGATGTCAGGTTGTATATTAGTTACTTCATCTATACCTAGTGGAATATTATGCATGGCTAACATCCTACCTCTAAAATTGTTACCCGTCATACCTGAGTTAGTATGAAAGTAGAGCCCTTCAGGATTACCCCAAGCACTTAATGCTGAGAATAAAGCGCCTGATTTAGCACCACCTGATGCACCTGATAAAGAAATAGTAGCGCCAGGTGTATTAGAATAATTCATTAGGACAGATGAAAAGCCACCTAGCATACAGAAAGCATGCACTTCTAATCCGTCAGTATTTAATAAATTAGCGGCCTTTTTCCAATTTTCATATGAGCCTTTTTGCGTTAAATGCACAGCTGAATTTTCAGTGAGTGCCGACAAAGGAAAGTCTACTACTGTTCCGTCTTTTCTATATTCTTTAGTACCTACTGTAAAGGCAGATTTAGTATCGTCAGTCCAACCCATTTGTGTTCTAAGTAATTCTGACTTACCTTTAAAGCTTAAATACTCGCCCCATAAATTTAAATATTCCATAAAATCTAATATCGCTCCTCTCTTTATGTTCACTCCTCTTGTACCAAAAAATCTACCAATCTCATTAGCATCAGAAATAAATTTCATAGGGAATAAAAATACAGTAGGTTCATCAAAAGGAAATACAACTCTAATCTCTAATGAATACCCCTCTATTTTATTCCAGACCCGTCTCATAGGAAGTACATTGTATATAGTAACAAGTACAGGGTCTCTGTGTTCTAACTGTTTTGTTTTAGTATTTAATACTGGTGCTAATTCTTTATATATACCGCCTGTTGCCCCATGCTTGAAGGGTCTTAATTCATCAGGAATATAAAAGGCGTTTGGGTTAAATATTGCATGTTCTAATTCTTGAGTAATTACTCTTCCTAATGGTTGCTCTATCCATTCTTCTTCAACATCATCATCTTCAAATTCTAGCTCTGGCGGTAATACTTCTTGCAATGGAGTGTGTAAGATAGCTATAGGAACTTCTCTAAATTTTCTAGCTAATACTATAGGGGTATTAATACGACCTTTATTTACACAGCCTTCACAATGTTCTGGATGTTCTTTAATAAACCATTCGCATGTACGAGGAGAATGCCATCCTGCATCTGCTGTTTTAAGAGCTTCTTCATAGTTATATCCTTCATAGTCTTTAGATATTGCTTCAATACCTTCTTCAAAGTCTACACATTTTCTAACTATGGTTAATCCCGCAGCCCAGTAATTACGACTTAGGGTTTTAGAATTTTCTAGCATGTATTTAATTTGATTACAACCTTGACCCTCCATGCTTTTTTCTGTAAGAACTGAGAATTTATACTCATGATTATCTAAACCATGCATCCTACGTTCTTCTTCTGTCATGCCTTTTTTAGCTTGTTTTAATACTTGATCAGTTGAAGGTTCTAATACACCTAAAAATTCTTTAAAGCCTTCAAAATCATATACATCAATAGTGTCACTCATAACACTTGCAGCAAGACCAGGTTCTTTTTTATAGTTTAAAGTATCAGGACAGCGTAGTACACGAGCCAAGTCATATACAGATTTATCTACCTGTAAACCTTTACTTAAACAATAAAGTCTAAATTTATCTGCATAGCCTTTCCATTCAGCAGCTTCAATGTCTTGTCCAAAACACCAATAAGCATGTAACCCATTACCCGAATTAACTTTAACAGGTGTGGGAAAATCATTTTCAATTACAAATTTATCTAGTGCTTCTTCCGCAGCTTCTCTTGACGGATAATCTTTTGTTTCTCCTACATCTAAATCCACATACATAGATTTAAAATATGCTGCGTTATCACCACCACGTTTACTATTCTTAAATGACATGGGGCACACAAAAATATTAGTAGGTTTATTTGTTATCTTAATGTTTAACTGGATCTTTTTAACTTCAGTTTCAACTTCTTCAATAGTATCTACATAAAAATGTCTTGTTCGTTTACCGTCTTGATCTCGGTCTATTGTAGATACGCAGTACGTGCCTTTAGAAGGTAATACTTTTTTATAAAATTCTGTTATGCCTAGGCTCATAATTTTCTTTCTATTTTTAGAGACAACACTGCCCCACCACATAAATTATGTGTTTTTAAAATTTACTACCGAGAAACTCTATTTTACTACTTTAACTTTATTCTGTTTAAAAATTCTTCAGCCGTCTTTAAGGTAGCAACAGGTAAATTACCCTCACTAAAACCTTCTTTAAGCTGCTCTATAAAATTCTCAACTTTAGCGGCATTAATTTTTCTGCCTATATCCTGTCCTCTAAACCAACTATGTATCGTATAGCGTGATACACCTACCTTACGGGCTACATATGATGTAGGTAGGTTTGCTTTGACACATAGCTTAGCCAGTTGAACCCCAAGATTATTAGGGTCCATTGTATTTAGAGTTTCTAAAAAGCTTTGACTGTAGGATCTAGCCATTAACTTTTAACCGACCACTTCTTCATCACTTCACTTGCATTATTTACAGGTTGAGGTGCTGGTTGAACTGAAGGTCTTAATACAGGTTCACTCGCATCTATATCACTAACTTCTGCTGATACAGGTGATGCTTGTACTGGAGTGTCTGTTGTCCCTTCATCGTTTTGATATACAGTTAACTTAACAGCTGTTTCAGCTGCGGCTGATTTACCTTGTCTTTGTAATGTTTCCATAATACTTGCATCAACTGCAGCTGCTGGAGAGAATACGACCTTAGGTGTTGAAGCCTTTGCATCGAATTGCATACGAGTTATTACTCGACCAGCACTTACATTGTTATTAGCTAGTAATTGAACATATGGTCTGAACGGATATTTACCGTTTTCTTCTTTACCAAAACATGATGTTGCAGGTAAAACTAATTGCATAACATCACCTGCTGGATCAGAAGGTAATACAACGGCCATTCTCCATGAGAGACGACATGCTGTACCTGTACCATTAGCACCTGAATTCTTTGCACTAAACTGACAAGTGTCGCATGATTTAGACTGTGGTACTTTTACTTCAACATCAGGAACGCGGCTATCACTAGACCAACATGTTGGGCTAATCTTTTCACCTTCTTTGTATGATTGTGCATAGAATGTTCTTGAAGCGGTATGTGCCATCTTAACAATGACCATGTCCATATAATTATTTTCTGAGACACTTACTTCTTTACCACCGACTACTTTACGAAATGCTTTACCACGAATTGAAATACGTTTATTGCCTGTATTTATGGCGCCACCAGCAACGGCCAGTGTATCTTCATCTAACCCAGTTTGGATAAGATTCGGACTGTTTTGTAATATTACTGATAATTCACTGTTCATTATGTTCTCCACTAATTTTACTTGCTTGTTGGTTTGCGTACGGTTATTGCGAATTCACGCAATGTGCTGATGCCAGGGGGTAGACCATCCTCTTGTCGAGTGCTCATAAACTCTTTAAAATTGGTCTGACTAATACGTTGTTGCAAGAGATCGAGTGCGTTGTTATCCACAACGAATTGCTTAAAGTTATCCCAGTCGCCACAAGTATAAGTTTCTTTTAAAGATTTTATAATCGTTCCACTCCCTGTACGAATGCTATCAGCATTTATTTCATTGCAGGCTATTAACATAGCCCGTTCCAGCTCTTCTAGGTCCGCTTTTAACTCAGAGTCCCTAATTTCCCACTGGTTCTTCAGTGTATTCCTCTCAGTTCTAATTGTCAAGTATGTTGTAACTAAATCATCTAACTTCATGTCGCTCATTTATTTCTCCTTCGATAACTGAAACTACAAAACTAATTAAAAAGACTGCTGTTACAAAAACTACAAAACTAATTACTACATATTCTTCACTCATGTTTCTATTTCCTCTCTGTAAAGATCAACTAACTTAGTATGTAAATCTACCTTGCCTTGCAACATCTGATACATCCTTCTTTCAATATCTGAACCTTGTAAATGCACTACAGTCATTTTATTTACTTGGCCTACTCTATCCATACGGGCGATACACTGTAAATATGTTTCGACAGATAACACAGGAGACCAAAATACAACTGTGTTTGCTGCAGTTAGCGTCACACCGTGAGAAGCTGCTTGTGGTTGAATGACTAAAGTTTTAGGGCTTTCACTTGTTTGGAACCTACCTATAATTGCAGCGCGTTCGGTAGCTGATACTGCTCCGTTAATAATTTCATTAGTGATGCCGTGCTTGTTAAGATACCTTGACACTACTTCAATCGTGTGTCTATATGGTACAAAGATAATCGTCTTATGTTCTGTCTCGTCTAGCACCTCTTGCAAAGCCGCTAAGCGTGGAGATATATCAAACTCAACTACTTCTTTCTTATCTGTATAGACTGCACCACCTGATATTTGTAGAAGTTTATTTACGTTGGCTGCGGCATTGACTGCTGTGATTTGTTCTCCCGCTGCCTCAATAAGAAAATCGTTTTTAAGTGATTTATAATATTTTTCTACTTGTGGGGTGAGTGGTATATCTCTTGTCTGATACATGACGTCAGGTAAATCTAGACAGTCTGCTTTTGCATAACGTATTGAAGGTTGTAGTGCTTTATATACTTCATCTTTAGCATTACGTTTTGGTACCCATTTAAAGCGGGTTACTTGGTACATAACTTTATCTCGCCATCCTGCGGTTACTTTAGGTACTCTATGAGGACAAACTAATCTAGCTAAGCCATATGCATCGAGAGGTGATTGAGCCGCAGGTGTTCCAGTTAACATCCATAATCGTGTATGAGGTTTTAAAATCTTAGATAATGTTTTCCATCGAGCTGTTGTAGTTGTTTTATATGCGTTAGCCTCATCAATCACAATTAAATCAAAATCAGCTTTAGCTACGGCATCCCTAACAACTGCTACACCATCATAATTTATAATTACAAATTCATAATCGCCGTTAATAATCTTTACTCGCTTGTCCGCGGTACCATGTGCTACGGCTGAGGTTCTATGCATACACGTATTAAAGACATCGCCCTGCCAAGCTGAATACATAATCGTTAACGGGCATATAATAAGTACACGCTTAATTTCTTTTTGATTCATTAAGTAATCGGCAGACCATAACACAGAAGAAGTTTTACCTGTGCCTGCTTCATTAAAACAAAAAGCTTTACGATTTATAGATAGGAATTCTGAAGTTACTTTTTGGTGGCCAAACGGTGTATATAATCCTGGCCAGTTGTAATCTCTAACGATGGGGGAGGGTAGATTATTTCTAAAAGATATTAAGGAATTAAGTCGGGTCATTTCATCTAGACCCCAGTAAACTAATACATCGGCAAGGTTACCTTTTCTTTCTAACACTTCACTTTTTTCTATATTATCTGTGATGTAAGAAACGATGTGTTCAGGTACTGTAAGTTTAACCGCTTGGTTATCTAAAATTTCCATACTATCCTTAACTAAATTAACTAAGCCTATACAGGCTTTAAATTACTACTGACTGACTAGTTTACTACACTTATACTATATGTCAACTATTTTTTCTTGTGTTCTTTTTTACTTGTTTCGGATACTAGATTACCTTGAGAGTCTCTTTTGAATGAACGGTTTTTAGCTGCACTTTGAATGCGTAAACCATTCTTATTTGAACCGCCTTTATCGAGGGCTTTAACGTGAGCTACGTCTTTACCTTCTCGTTTATCAGCCTTGCCATTACCATTTAAATCCGTACCTTTTTTATCAATAGAACGGCGTCCACGTTGTCTTTCCATACGACGTTCAAGTTCACCCCTAGCTTTTTGCTGTTGGTATTCTTTCTTGTAAGGTCTAGGTTTATTTACGTAAGGCATGGCAGTATTATATCTTAGGTCTTATTAAACTCGCAAGTCTTTACTGGACAGAATTTGCATAAGGGCGTAGGGTTTGCCTGCCAAGTGTTAGTTTCATAAGAGTTATCTAATCTAGTTAAAGGGGTTGTAAAATGACTCCATGATTTTTCTACGTCATCTCTACGATATTCTTCAGGCATAAAATTGTTGTGCATCAAAAACAAGAGGCCCGCTTTAACTACTTCGACTTCGGGAAAATGTGCAAAGGTCATAAGTGACATCAACCTTAATTGTTTTAAGTCAGGGTATTTATCACTTCCCGTTTTATAATCTACAATGAAAGCATGATTACCATCTACAATTACTATGTCGGCTATACCTCTTACCCATCTTTCTTTAGCACCAAATGTGCATGGTGTTTTTTCTTTAGTCAATGCCATTCTATGCTCAGTTAATTTATCTCCTGGTATAGCGGTTAAGTCATCTACTAAAGGTTTAAAGCGTTGGTAATTTTTAGGGAGTTCCGTACCATCTTTAACATAATGTTCTAATGCACTATGTACTTGATTCCCATATATCATAGCTTGAGAAGGAGCTTGTACAAAGTTTTTAGCGACGGTTAATTCATAGTATTGTTTAGGGCAGTTTTGATATTGTTTAAGAGAAGAGAACGACCACGTAAAGTCAGCCATCATTCACAACCTTTCACGCCACACTCACAGACTTTTTGCACTTCGCCTGTCGATTTATTTAATTCATATTCGGGTAATTTTTCTTTTTTCTTTCTGAATATAGCATCAAAATTCTTTTCAAACATTTCATTATTAGGTTTCGACTGTAGCCAATCTCCTGTTACATCATTCCTAGCAGTATTTTTACTCATAATTACTCCTTATATCAACTAATAAATCTTCAAATGATAACTCGTGTTTCTCTTTAGCAAACTCAATACTTAATAAATATCTAGTTGTCTCAAAATTATACACCGTATGTTCTACTTGTGTGTTAAATAAATAATACGTCATAGGTTTATAAGGAAGTTCTTCTATCTTAAAGACTTGTTCAGACTTCTTTGGAGCAAACGCACAGAAACTTCTTGCATGCGGAGTAAGTAACATATTAATGCCGACGCCACGCTTTGTGTCTGTATGCCAATCATAGCAAGTGTATGGGTCTAGTTTTAAAATGCCAGCTATAAAATCATATCGTTTAACTAACCATCTAAAAAACTCATCTTGAAATAATACTTCGGGAGGTACAAGCTTAGCTTTAAAATTAAAATAATCTATCCATTCCGTTGAGTCATGAGCCGTATCAACAAGGCTTTGTGTTATGGTAGATTTCTTTTCTAGTTCATAATAAGGTTTCACTAATTTTTTTCCTTGATTTCTTCAAAGTCATAAAACCATTTATCTTTAGCACTCCACTTAGCATGATTTTCTACACTATAAACTTTGGTAGGTATTTTAAAATCAGGTGTCTTTAATTCTGCGGGTACAAGAGATACATCGTACCATAAGCATCTGTTGTTAGGTTGGCATGCAAATTGTCCGTTATCTAGCTTAATAAAATTATAGGACTTATGTTCTTCAACCCCTTCACTAAAGGTTACATCAATTACATTAGGATTAGCAGAAGCAAAGTCAATCGTAAATAAATAATTACCAAAATGAAACTGCCTATCTTTACCATAAAATTTAACTTTTAATCCGCGCAGATTTGATTTCTCAATCACCGCCATATCATAAGATAAACAATCCCATATTTGTAAGTGGTCTAAGGGTAGGGGATTATCAACCACCTTCCATACATAAGCGGATATAGGTAACTTATCATAGAGTGCACCATAGTTTGTAAGCATTGACTCAATACGAAACGCTTGACCTTTAATTGCTTTAGCTGTCATCCATACACAAGGTTCTAATTCACCTTGACCTGACTCGTGATTGTATAAAAACTCTTTGCGGACAAAGCATTTAACAGGCGGAATGTTAGCTACTAAAAAAGCCATTAACAGTCTCCATAACTTTCTCCGTACTTAGCTTCGCAAGCAATCGGTAAGTCTTGACCCCAACTAGGAGGTGTTGACATTATATCCATAATAAATTTCATAGCGGTATCTATTTCTTGAGTAGGAACAACACAAACAATCGCATCATGCACAGTTAATACAGGCTTATACTTTTCATTAATTGCTATCATTTGCTCACCTACAATAATTCTTGCTAAGGCTTGAACCACATTCTCTACTACTGAACCCCCCCATATAGATATAGTACCTCGTCTAGATTTATAGACATATTGAGTCTTTCCTTCTGACGAATCTAGATGTAAGTTTGGATAATGAATATATAATCCGTTAGGTAATTGAATACCTTCTTTAGTAACTAATAAACATTTATGTTGTCCTAAGTAATAAGGTTTCATGTTGTCAGTCCAGTTAGCCATATTTTCTAAAGCTCTGTCGCATTCTTCCCATAATCTAATCACATGGTGATTAAGTGTTCTATAAACTTTGACAAGCCTCTGACATTCTTGGTCATCTAATACTGCACCTGGAGGTTGTGTTTTTAAAGTATGTTGTAGCTTACTCCACCCAGTCCCGTAGCCTAGACCTAGCGTACAAGTCTTGCCCACAAATCTTTCTACAGGGTCAGCTTTAGTAATAGCTCTGTTATAAACCTTGGAAGCAAACTCTGAGTAAACATCTCGACCTTCACGATACCATTGAACGACATCGTCTTGCCCTGCTAACCACACAAGTATTCGAGCTTCAATTTGTGATGAGTCTGAGTTAACAACATAATTACCAATAGGCGCAATAACTGCATTTTTTAGAGCCTTCTTTTTCTTATCACGGCTAGGTAAGTTTTGGAAATTTACTTTGTCTGAACCTGCCCACCTGCCTGTATGTGCGCCATAATACTTAAGTGGAATAGGAAGTTTTGATCTGTTTCTAGCACCGATGTCTAAGAACCTTTCTATACGAGATTCTTCTAAGGTTGATTTGGTTCCTAAACGGACAGCACACAGTTCTTGTATAAAAGAATCTTCATGTTCAGTAAGTGCTATAAAACCTTCATCATTTTTAGCTAATGCAAAGGTATCTTTTCCTGTAGCGGGGCTTGTTTTTAATGGGGGTATCACGCCATACTCTAGTAAGAGTTCTGCAAACTGTTTATTAGATGCTAACTTAGCACGGACACATTCTTCTGTCTCACATTTTAATCTCTCCATTAATGACCTTAACAAGTCGCCTTTCTCTTGTTTTATATCATCTAATCTTTCCTGTAGAAGAGCATCGTCGAGATACAATGTTGGCTCGGTATACATACGAAGGGTGAGGTCTATAAGTTTTAGTTCGTTAGCGGGGAAGTCTTGAGCTAGGACAT
>Ga0222712_10004119_pt1 | contig 15403 bp, 15 predicted proteins | sample C33_657DmetaG_FD_165043 | JGI IMG/M metagenome (GOLD analysis project Ga0222712, IMG submission 165043) | Estuarine water microbial communities from San Francisco Bay, California, United States - C33_657D | ecosystem: Environmental > Aquatic > Marine > Unclassified | place: USA: California... | reverse complement strand
GAGCACTCCGCCCGTTTCGTCATTGTAGTCAATGACCATCTGGACGCCCTCTTCGCTGGCGTCGCAGTCAAACCAGTATTCCGACCACTCTTCACCTTCCCATTCAATTTTCAGGAATGTACCAGGATGGCGTGCGGTGTTAAAGGAGCGATTCACGAACTGAATGTGATAGCCGGCACTCCCAAGCGCGGATGGCCGGTCGAAGAAGTACGGCGGAACCTCACGCAGCACGAGCGCAAATCCGACAACCGGCGAAGAGAGCGGCTGAATGGAGGCGACCAGCGGCTCCAGCAGCACGCAACGCAGGATGTTGTGCTGCTTGGATTGAAGATTGTAGTTCTTGCCGAACATCCTGCCGCCAGGGGAGTCCAGGCGCATGAGTCCTTCGACGGAAGACACCAGCTTGTTGTACTCGCTGCTGTCTGCGCGGTCACCCGGCTTCACACGTTTGAAAAGCGGCTCGAACATTGATTGAATCAACTAAACGAAGAGTGGCGAGAGGTCTTTGAGTTCGTATGGCAATCGGCCCTCCCAGGAAATGTACTGGTATCCGTAGTACGGGCGATAGAACTTGTTCCAGTTGGTCGGCTTCTCGGAAATCTTCATGTCGAGCGAGTAGCTCGTGCCATTAAGGTTCGTCTTGGACTTGATGTCGGCACCGGCAAACAGAATCGTTTCTGGTGGCGCGCCAAGAATCGTGTTCAGGTTGACACAGCCGATCAGCGCCCGCATCGTATTCCACGGAACCTGCAAAAGACGGTCGATGCTCAATGTGTGATCAAACGACGGGCTGAGTTTTCCGATGCGCGGATCGCCGGTTGTGTTTGATGGAGTTCCATCTTCCCACTTCGAGCCCTGTCGCGGCATCTCGATGAACTCGCCGCCGATGTTGGTGGTTCGCGAGAAGCTGGCGTTGCCTTCGGTTTCTTTGGCTTCGAGCGTCTTGTAGTTGATCACGGCGATGCAGTAGTTGCGCCAAGACTGGCCCGATGGCAGCGTTCTGTTGTGATCTCCAGGCAAGTCAGGAATGAACGGCTCCAGCGTAATCTCATCGCAGAACAGGGCCGGGAATCCAGGCATCTGGATGGGCAGCGGTAGTGCGTAGGGTGTTGCGGCTCCATAACGGAAGTATTCAACGGCCAGAGCCGTGAGATTCGTCCAGTCGAGCAGATACTTCTCGACCGCCGTGATGGAGTCTGGCCGGCATTTGAAAGTGGGATACCCCTCGCGCAGAGCGTAGGGAATGCCACCCGGAGTGAACTTGTCGTAGACAACTGGCATTACGAGTACCCCAACTGAAGGCGTTCGACGGCGACGGCAATTCGCGAGTTAATTTCGTTGTTCTGCGACTGGAGGGCCACGAGTTCGGAGACTTCACGCTCGACCGCGCGATCGACGGCACCATTCTGGACGGCAGCGACGTTCTCCGGGATGTTCGGCACCGGCGGCACCTTGTCGCCGACCGGGTTGTTTGGATCGGTCTTGGGTGCCGAGCCGCCTTTTTTCTTCTTGGCCTTTTCGGCACGCATTTCGTCGAAATACTCTTTACGCTTCGCGACCATCATCTTGAGATAGGCGGCGCGCTGCTGGTACGGCGTGAGTTCTTTTTTGTCGCCAGTAACACCATCCGGCCCAAACAGGTCGAATGCGGCCTGCTGGCGATCGGCCTCAGTGCCGGCCTTCGAGTTTTTGGACGCCTTGAGTTCCACGAACTTGTCGCCCATGTTCTTTTTGCGACGTGCATTGAGTGCGGCGAGTTCCTGTGGAGTCATTTTGTCAACGCGGCGCTGGAGGTTCGCGGCGTCATTCGCGGCGCGCTGCTCTGGCGTCAGTGGAACGGCCGGCATCATGGCTGGCGCGCCAGGGAATACCGGATGCGGCACGAAATCGCTCTTGACGCCAAGCGGCTGCTGCGGCGTTTTGATGAAGCCAGGTGCGTCGGCGATCATGCCATCTTTGGCCATTTCGCGCATCGCACGGGCGCGGGCAAGAGCCTCGGCCTGCTTCTGCTTGGACTCCGCGATGCGGGCCTCTAGGTCTTTGCCTTTGCGCTCAGATGGCGAACCGGACGATACTGCGGAACCGTCCGGCAGCGTCGCCTGGGCCATCCAGGAATTCGCGCGCGTCGGGCCACCAACGCGGTAGTGTCGCGGCTTCTTGGCGTCCTCTTCGGCACGCTGCTCTTCGCCGGCCGCGCGGACTTCGGAGCGTGCATACTCGCGATACGTTCCACCTTCTGAGTAACCGGGCATGACGCCACGCACGCGGTCGGAGCGCTCCTTGCGCTTATCCTCTTCTTCCTGCTGAAGCTGCGCAAGCGGGCCGTAGTCTCCGAGTCGGCGACGGACTGCCTCGTCCTCGCGCTTTTCTTTCGCCTTATTGAGCGACTCTCGCTGCTGGTCCGTCAGTCCGCCTTTAGGCTTCGTGGCTTCCTGAACGTAAGATTGAGACAGGACTTCTTGCAGTCGCTCGCGACTATCTTCATGCTCTGTTGCCACTCTGTTCGCAGCGACTAATTTTTCGTGTTGCTGGGCTGTGCTTCGTTCGGAATGCTCCCATGCCTGCTGTCCGAAGTTGCTGACTTGCTCTGGATTCAATCCTGCCCGCGTTGCGACCTGCTCGGCGTGTTCTCTGGCGGCGTCAGCTTGGGCCATTCGCTGCTTTTGCGCAAGCTGCAACGCAATCTGTCGAGCCATGCTGTCGCCAGTGTCGGCGAGCATGGTGTCTGTTTCGCGCGGTAAGTTGACTGAGGAAACTTTCTTGTCTGCCGGTGGCGCTGCCGGTGGTGCTGGCGGTGGTGCTGGCGGTGCTGGCGGTGCTGGCGGAGCAGCCGCGCCAATGGGATTTTCTCCGCCTCCGCCGAACATGCCCTCAAGATTCTCTAGCGAATCTGCGGCGCGGCCAGTGTTGTCGGCGATCAAGTCGCCAGTATCATCGGCGACCTCGCGCTGAATCTTGTTGTGAAGCTCAGCGAGACCAACAATGTCGGCTTTATCCTTCTTGCCTTCTGCTGGCTCGATCGGCAACGTACCTGAGCCTTCTGGCTTGCCACGCGGAGCGCCTTTTGCTCCGGCGTTGGCTAGGTCTTCGTAGTTGCTCTTGTCACCCTCTTTGGCCTTCTTTTCGTGGTACGCCTGGATTTCAAGATCGAGCAGCTTCTTTTGTGCGTCACGGGCCGCACGAGCGGAGTCAATTTGCGGCTTAAAAGCGCGACCGACGACGCCTTCGGCGACGTCGCGGCCCTCTGCGAACTTACCTTCCATTCCCTCTCTGGATCGTTTCAGATCGCCATCCTCGTGCCTCTTTGCATCTGCCTTGGCGGCGTCGATTGCGCCGCGCAGCGGACCTCCGCTCTTTCGCATCTGATCGTCAACGTGCTTCTGTGCGGAGTCGAGCGCTTCAAGTCTCTGCGCTCTTTCCGGCTCTTCAATCGTCGGGTCGTTCTCGATCAGTAATCTTGCGAACCAATTATCTGACTTCGTCTTCATTGAGACGAATGCTCCCGCGATCGCATTTGCCGCCTCAAGTGCAGTGATCTTCAGCTTGTGGAAGTATTGCACGACTGATTCGATCGCAAAAAAGAACGCATCCTTCATTGCGTATGCGGCACCAGCGAGATTGGCGGCAATGACAACTCCTGTCTCAAGTACGAAAAGTCTCAGGTTGTGAAAGTCGAGTATCGCCGACTCGATGGCGATTGCGATTTCGTCCTTCCAGTACCATGCTGCAACGGCCAGTGCGGTAATCCCGGCGAGCACCAGGCCAATCGGACTGACGAGAAAGGCAATTGCTGTCGCAACCGCAGAGACGGCCGAAAAAACCGCAGTTACTGCGCCGACAATGAAAACGAAAGCGGTCCCAACAGCAGCAACGACAGCGCCCCAGATCAGAATCTTGCTGAGGATGCCGTCGTTCTTGTTGTTCCACTCCGTCAACCAGTCGATCCCTTTGCGGAGCCAGCCGACAATCTGAATGAGTTCGCGCTTCACGCCGAAGGTCAGCGAGACGTAGAGTCGCTCAGCGGCGGCAGCAGCTTGTCGAAGCTGGATGGCCAGCGTGTTTTCGATGGTTTCGCGCTGTCGCTCAACGAGACCCTTCTTGCCTGGACCGCGCACGTCCTGCGTCTGAATGTCGTCGGACATCTGCTTGAGCGCGCCAATGCCGCCCTTGCCGGTCTTGCGATCCAGGAAGTGAAACATCTGGATCATCTTCGCGCCGCGCGAACCAACGATCTGCGTGAATGTACTGCCGAATCGCTCGGCAGTGACCATCTTGCGATACTTGGACATGACTTGCAGGAAGTCGAGAATCTTGCCTTTGCGGATCGTGTTGCCCTGGAAGAATTGATTCTGCCGCTCGCCCGTGATGCGGAACACGTCGCTGATGGCCTTGAGGCTGGCTGTACCGCGTACCGTAGGATTGATCAGCCTCTGAAACATCACCGACAGCGCTGTGCCAGCGTCAGCGGCCTGGATGCCGGACTGCGACAGGCCGGCGATCAGGGCCGTTGTGTCGGAGAGCGACATACCCATGACGTGCGCGAAACCGGACGCACGGACCATCGCCTGTCCGAGATACTGGATATTCGCAGACGAGCGGTTGGCGGCGGACTGCAAAACGTCCGTGACTTGTCCGGCTTGCGAGACGTCGATCTGAAAGGCATTCATGACGCTGGCGACAGTGGACGACGTCTCTTTGAGGTCCGCGTCGTTGATTCCGGCAAGGTCCATGACGGCCGGCGTAACGGTCTGGATTTGCTCCGGGCTCCAGCCCTTTTCGGCAAACTCCTGGAACATCTCGGCAACCGCATTCGGCCCGAAACCGAGGGAGCTTTTTGAAAGCTCCATCGCCGAGCGATTCATGCGCCGGAATGTCTTTTCGCCCTCGTCGCCGGTCAGTTCAAGAATCGACTTCGTGCGGGCCATGCGCAACTCGAAGTCGGCTCCGTATTCGACGGATTTCTTGAGTTGCGAAGCGACTCCGTAGAGGCCGACTCCGGCACCGATGCCGCCGAGGCCGAGTCCGCCTCCGCCTCCGCCACCAAATCCTTTGAATGACGGAAAGCGAAATCGTCCGCCGAGATGGAAGCTCAGTTTCTTGGCGGCATTCGCTGCCGCCGTGATGCGGGCTGTAATGCCGGGGAACTTCGCCGCGACGTTGGCCGCAAAGGCATCCTTGGCCTTGGAGGCAGACTTGAATCCCGCTGAGAGTCCGCCAATCGCCTTCACGGAGCCGCCGATCAGCGACATCTTGATGGGCGTCTTAGCGCTGGCACGCAGCTTCGCGAGCGCGGCCCTGGCGGCACTGGTGTCGAGCCCGACCTTCATGTTGACTTGCTTGCGGATGGCCGCACGCAGGGCATGAATGCGTGGATAGACTGTTGGCCCAATCGTGATTCCCGTCTTGAACGTCACTGCACTGCGGATCGCCGACTTGAGTGAAGCAATCTTCGAGTACGACGATCCGAGGTCGATCTTGACGGGGATCGTGACCGGCCGCTGCGCCCAGGCGCGGAAGAGCGCGACTTTCGCTCGCGCGATCGGACTCACGCTGGCCGAGACCGGAATCTTGATGGGAGCAACGGCGGAAGCGCGAAATGCCTTGATCGCCGCAAGGGCACCGGGATTGATCGCTACGCTGAGCTTGATCGGCTTGGCGGTCGCTTGCAGTTTGTCGTGCTGCTTTTTGAATCTTGCCAGCAGCGCCGCCATCGCCGCGTCGAACTTGGACACGTCCGGCATGACGGCGACATGCGCAGTTGCCAGTGGTGTCGCAGTGCTCATTCTGTCGCTCCTGTCAGAAAATCAACCGGCTTGCCCCTGGATCGTAGGAAGTCAATTGCTTCCTGCTTGCTCATTCTCACGACGCCACCGAGGTCAGTTTCCTTGCAGGTGTACATTCTGGCTTGGTACAGGGTCAGTTTGTTGACGATTTCTGGTCCCCACCCGAACTCTCTAGCAAAGAAGCGATAAACTTGTCGCCAGTCTCCGCGCTTGCGGCCACCGTCGTCTCCGGTGTGCCGCCAGTCGAGTTTCCCAGCGGGTCTGTTCCCATGCCAACGGCCATCGTCTTCTGCATGGCCGCAAACTCTTCGCGGCTCTTCTTGTTGATCTCGGACTGCACGAACTCAAGCGTCAGTTCCTGGTGATTGTGTCGCAGGCACAGCCACAGCGCGAAGATTTGACCTTCGTGCGAGGCTAGGAACTCATCGAACTCCTGTTGCGTGGCTCGGTTGGCCGAGCGCGCATCCTGATAGGCTTGCTGGATTAGCTCGCGAAACACTTCTTCGGGAAGCGAATCGCGAGCCTCTCCAACGACAGCTAATGGGTTCGGACGATCTTTGATGATGCGGTTTTCGATGAGGCCAATGTCCTCAATCTCCAACGGGCTCATTAAGTACGTCTGGTCCCCAAGTTTGAAATCCACTGGCGCACCGGCGGCGCGCGATAGCCCATCCATGTCGTAGCCCTTTACTCAGGAGGTTGACTGAATCAATTCAATTACGGATTGGTCCATTCGCCATTCGTCGAGAACTCAATGGTTACCGAGACTGCTTCGCCGCCGTCGATATCGACATTGATGTCGTAGCTGTCAACGATGGCTGGCACTGTGTAGAACTTCGAGTCTTCAACTGGAGGCGTCGATGTGTCGAAGTGCGTTTCGACGTACAGTTCAAGCTCGATCTCCATGCCGACATCGAGATCGGCCAGGAACAGCGACGTGCGATCGACCTTGGCTTCGATGCTGCCGCTGCCGTCTTTGACGCCCGCAACACGCTTCTTGTAGCCGGGGTCCGTGCTGCTGGCCCAGGCGGGGTTGTTTGATGTTGGTTTGAAACTCCACTTGGTCACTTCGGCGGCTTGCGTGCCGTCAACTTTGACCTTACCACCCTTGCCGCTGAATCCGGCCATAGTGTAACTCCGTGATAATCAGGTGAATCCGAAAGCCCATTCTGGAGGCGTGCGGATGATAAGCCGGAGAGTTGACTCAATCAACAGCTACCCTGGACCGAATAAATTGCACTTCCAGTGCGGAAATCCAGAACCAGACGCGCTCTTCGTCCTCGATGGGGTGCCCGTCGTCGATCACTCGAAGCTGTTCGATTCCGGCGATGGACGTTTCGCGCAGGCGTGCGAGCAGATTTCGCGAGAGCGTTCCGCTTTCGTACTCGCCGACTCCGTAGACCTTGAGGGCGAGCCTCAGCCGAACGTATTCGGAGTCGGTGCTTCGCTCTGGCGCGCGACCGCGCCGGCCGGTCGTCAGGACGGTGCTCATGACCGCATACGGCAGGCTGTCGCCTTCTGCGGCCTTGCCGAACCTGAGCGGAGTGAGCTTGAGTACGTCGTCCGCGAGCCAGAACGCCGCGATTGCCGATTCAACTTCAATGGGATGGTCCATGTCAATTCACCATCATTTCGAGAATGTTCATCGTCTCATTGAGAGACGTGACGAGATATGGTCGCTCGGCAATTCCATTGAGTCCGCGCTCCAGGGTGATTGCATACGGAACGTCACTGCCGACGATGACGCCTCCGTTTTGTGGCGTTGACGTAATGCTGTTGTGAAGCTCGCCGCTTTCCATGTGTGGCGCGAAGCCCGGCAACGACAGCCCGTGCGATGCCACGGAAATCGAGATGATCTCCTTGATGTAATCCCGCAGAATGTCTCCGAAGTCCTGGATGCGTCGCTGTAGTTCAAGCTGCGCACGCTGTTTGAATGCGGAAACTGCCGAGTTATTGATCGTAAACGCGGCGGTCATGTTATGCGCTCGTAAAGACTGCCGAGGAAGATCCAGATGCCGAGAATGCGGACGGGCACGTCAGTGGTATTAGCAGGCTGGTACTGAAGAATGTGTACGCCGTAAAGACGCGACCGAGATTGCATTGATCAACGAACCCTCGACACTCATGAATCTCGCGAACGCCACGATTCGAGAACAGAAAAAACGTCTTAGCGTCGATCACGCCTGGGTCAGCAAAGAACGTGATCATCCCATTGACGATCAGACCCTTCTTGGAGAGGTCGGCCGTCTCGTCGGCTGTCAGCGGCAGAACAAAGCAGGTCTTGTTGGCAACGAACTCGAACCCGTCGATCGGGCTGTTGTTCGCCGCAAACGTCGTCACCTTACGAAAAATGGAGACGGTGTGTGGACCGCCAGTGGCTGCGATGGACATTAGAAAACGCCCGCGTAGGATCGGTGTGGCTGCAAAAGCGTGAGTGCTGATGGCGGCAGGGAATTGGTGAAGTTGTAGGACTGCACCTCAGAGGTTCTGTAGGTGTATGGGCCGACTTTCTCCATCGTCAGCGGCCCTGACGTGAGACCGGCCTGTGGGCTCTTGGCGTTCAGGGCAATCTGTTTGTAGTTCCAGATGACTGCCTGGATCGTCGCCAGCTTGATGTCGCCGACTTTCTGTCCGCCAGTTCCGGCGATATCGGCTGTGGCGTACCCGGCGTTGTACGTCACCTTGATGCTGCCGGGCTCGATGCACCAATGCCCGCCGATTCGATACAGGATGCCGCTATTGGAAATCTGATCAGAGTCTGCGGCGTCAAGCCAGTAGTCGATGCCTTTCGCGAGGACTGTCCCGCTGCCGAACGAGCCTGCGGCCTGGCCTGCGTAAGCCCCCGATTGCTCGCGAACCTCAAGCGTAGAGTCATTCCAGACTGGACGGTTCTTGAGAATCAGGACATCGCCAGAGACGGAACCGACAGATGGCCGCTGAACCGCCTGTCCGTTGATTGAATCAAACTGACCGTCGCCAGAGACTTGCGAGTATCGCTCGCGATTGATCGGATAGAACTCCGTGTGCGCAGTCTTCACGGGGTTGTACCGCAAATGATTGATAATTGAGTGCTCGGTCCCGGCGATCACAGCAGCGAGCGTGGCGTCGTCTGCGGCGATGTTTAGAAGTACTGCACATTCGGCTGCGGTAACGATCGGCATGGCTATTGCCTCTTGGCGCGTGAGCGAGCCTTGAAGGACACCGGGGCATCAGTTCGGAATCGCAGGATGATATTGACGACGGCAACGACTGCCAAGGCGTGCTTGGCGTAGTTGTCTGGTAGATAGTCCGAGGCTTCGAGCGCAATCGCGCCGATGGCGGCGATCGCGTTCAGCCAGAGCGTCTTGCTGGTAAAGAGGTTTTTGGGTTCGCTCATACAAATCTCCTGATTCTCTTGCGGATGGCCGAAACGAGCGCGGATTTGAACGCTGATGGCTCGCAGCCTTTCTTGAGCACCGCCTCGGCATTTAAGAAGCAGCCTGGATCGCTGACAAAACCACTGTAGACAATGACCGGACAGCCAGCCATGTCGATTAGCTCCTGGATTCGCAACTCAGAGTCGTTGTCTGGCAACACGACATCGACGATGGCAACACAGGCCGTCGCGAGATTGTCGATTGCTTCCGCGTAGCTGCGGGCGACGTGCAGATCGAGACCGAAATCCTTAATGATGTCCATGCACCAGCTAGTCACAAGAGCCTCTTCGATGCGTGAGCCCTCCACGATCAGGACCATGCGATTGCCGCGCAGAGACTGTTGGAGCGACGAAGCGAATCGCGTCAGGATTCGCATGGACTCCGCCTGATTGGTGTTCGATTCGCTGAGAGCTTGGTACGCTCTGGTCATGGTCGGAATGGAATCGAAGACCGACTGCAATCGCGGAGCGAACCAACTGGCGACCATGCCGCAGGCAACGACAGCAACGGAGTAGCAACCGACTCGAAGCACGTCGGGAATGAACATTCCCTTGTCGTAGTAGGCGAGCCCAAACACTGACACGAGAATCGCAATCAGCAGGACATACAGGAACGGCTGCTTGGATATCCACTTGCTGGCGGCTTCCTTGATGCCATGCGCGACCGCGATCTTGATTGAATCCTTGGAGTCTGAGTCCATTCTACTCTCCGCGAATCGTGGATTTACTTGGCGGAGTATCCTCTCGACCCGCTGCGACAGACGCAAGAAATCTGGACCTGTTTTCCGTCTTTTGTCTGCGTGCATGTTCCGTTGCCGGCACAGTACGGGCAGGTCTTTTTTGGTTGCGATTGCATGTTGGATTCCAGAAAAAGCTGCCCGGCAGAATGAACCACCGGGCAGCAACCTCCTGCTTAGCGGGGGCTACTCCGCCAAGCTCACCTTCAAGACTAAGCTCCGGCCTTGGATGAAGTCTTGGCCGGTTCCTCTTTGCCTTCATCTTTCTTGAATCGCCGCGTGGCCAAGGTATTGAACTGACCAACGAAAACGTCGCCCTTGAGGGACTCAATTTCCTCCATCGACGGAAGCGACGCCGGGTCTCCAATCAGGATGGCCTGTCCGTTATCGACCAGTCGGCGCATCCAGTACAGCCACGTCTTGATGTCGCTGTCGCTGGAGTTGTCGAACTTGACCGCTGGCCACGGATTGCAGCCAGGGGTGATCCCGGAAATCTCTTCCTTGGCCTGTTTGAGCAGGTCGATCGTCCCGGCGTGCTCAGGCTTGGAAAGCGGATCAAAGTAGCCGCGAGTCTTGCGATTCGTATCAACGATAATCTGGATACCTGGAATGACATTCGGCAAGCGGGCCAGCGCCTGATGCGCCCGTTTGTAGGAAACATTCTGGCTGTCCCATCGGCCGCGCAGCTTTTGCTGGAGCGGATGAAACATGACGCTACGGTTACACTCGTCAGCGATTTCAACGGTTACGACTGGCATGAAAATTTCCTTGCGATCTGGCGGACTTTTCTCAGGCTGACGGCACGCGCTCGTTCAAAAGGCAAGAGAAAAGAACCAGCCCGGAGAACCGGGCTGGGTGGGCATTCCGTTACCCGGCAGGCTGAATCTCTTCAGTCTGTTCCTGCGCGACAACCTGCGAGGCGTCTGGTGTCGTGGCGATGGCTGGCGGTGGAGTCACGGGCGGCACGAGTCGCGACGTCAGCAGCTTGCAGACCGAGACGGCCAGCAAGACATGGTCGCTGTTTGTCGCCGAGAGCGATTTGGAGTCGATCTTGGCCGGGTCTCCGAGGTCAGAAAGCGACTCGGCCCACTTGAGGATGTCGCGAATGCTGACGTTGGTGGACTCTGTCAGTTCGGTCGAGGCTACTGAAATTGAATCAACCAGCGAATTCGGCAGGCCGGAAACGAAAGCCGACAGGCGATCGTTGATGAGGCTCATCGCTTCGTGGTCACTGCCGTACTTCGCCCAGGCGACCAGAACGCCCTTGTTGATGTTTCGAGGCATGGAGAAAGCCCTTTCAAAGCAGGAGAAGAGAGTGGCCGCTCGGACTTCCGAGCGGCCACTGAATCACTGGGTTAGCTCTGCGCGTCTGTCATGACCGCACAAGCATCTCCGTCTTCCATGTGTCCGCCGAAGCGAGCACGCAGGACGATCAGCCGGAGATTCTTGAGCGTCAACTCTTTGCCGCCCTCTTCGATGCGGATGGTCGTGCCGAGTCGGCGGTACATCCGGTAGCGTCGGGCATTGAAGAATCCAACCTTGGCGTTGGGAATCTGCTCGTTGATCTTGTGCGGGTGCCCCAAGGTCATGTAGTTCTCGTGATCGAGACCGAGCAGCCGTCGCTCGTCCGTGGACGAAGCCTGCGGATCGACCTTCATGGCGCGAGAACGACGGTAGGTCGTCTCGTTGCTGACGTACACGCAGCGCATGCGATCCTGCGCGGGCTTGTACTTCTTCGCCAAGCCGAAGAGCAATCCTTCGTAGTCGCCAAGTGACGGCGGGCCAGCACTAGCGTTGTCGCTGGGAACGCTGACGGTTCCGCTGGCCGTGAAGATGCCTTCCGGTTCCGTTGTGCCGTCACCGATGACGATTTGCTCGTCAAGCCACGCCAGCATGGATTCGCCGTAGGACTGCATGACCTGCTCGCCGATGTTCACCGGGGAGTCGTCCTCGAAGTCCTTGCCGAGTTCGATGGCTCCGACCGCATTGAAGATCGTCGTATCGAACGCCGCAATGAAGCTGGCCGTATTGAACAGGCCAATCGCAGTGCCCTCGGCCGTACCGCTGGTGATGGTGGGATTGCCCATCGAGAAGCCTTCGACGCGGCGACCGCGAGTCAGGTTCACGACGTTCACGAGCGGGTAGATTTCCCCGTACAACTGCGGAGTCAGAATCAGCGCGTCGTCAAAGACGATCGGGGCCGCTTCCAGTCCGCCGCTGGTGGAGTCATCCAGGATCGCTTTGATTTCCAGGTCGGTCATCTTGCGATCGCCACGCAGAACGTAGTCGGCCTGCCCCTCTTGCGAGTTGCGAACACCAACTGAGCCGATGAACGGCGTCTCATGCAGGGCGTACTGAACGAGCGCGTTGTCGTGCTCGGTCATCTTGTAGCAGCGCGGCACCGACTGGCCACGTTCGCGGCACGCCGAATTGACCATGAACTTGAACCAAGAGCCGTTAATCGCCTTGGCGAGTTGCGACGGATTGTCCAGATAGCGGCCGTTGTGGCCGGTGTGAGCCTGTCGGCCGCGCAGTTCGGTGTGCTTGCAGTCGTTGCCGTAGATGGCCTTACTGCAAGTTCCGTCGTATCGCTCGATCGCACTCTTCACGCGGACGCGCACGTCCTTGGAGTTCTGTGAGCCTTCCTCGGTCTGCGTGAAGAGCTTGGATGGCGTCGGGCCTTCATCAGCAAAGCTGGGCTGGCCGTTCGCCTGCTGTCGCGGCAGCAATCCACTCAGGGCAGACTTCATGCCGTCCGCAACCGCCGAAGTCAACGACTTCGCCATGTTGGTGAACTGCGCTTCGCTGGCCTCTCCGCCGCCTTCCGCCGGAACCGTGTCTCCGCCTTCAGCCGGCGGCTCAGTCGGGTCCATGTTCTTCTTGGGCGTCTCCAGCTTGTCGAGACGCTTGTTCATGCTGTTCAGCGTGTCGAGCAACTGCTTGCCGATCGACGGCGACTCATCGCCTTCGCTGGACAGTTCGTGTAGTTTGGTAGTGGGGAGTTGACCGCTCATAATGGCTTCTGATGCGGCCTTTCGGAAAGCCTCGTCAGAAGCATCCGCAGGCACGCCGCAGTTTTGAGACAGCCAACCCTTGAGTGCCTTGGTGAGCTTCATCGAGCTTTCTCCTAGACCTGGGGTTCGACTCAGTTAGTGATCCTGCACACGCAGGAATCGCACTAGCCAAGTAAAGCGGTCAACTCCTGTTCGAGTTGCCGCGATTCGTTGTCGGCGTTGATTGAGTCAACTGCCGCTTGCGAGATACTCGCAATTTCCTTGAGGGCTTGCAAGTTCTCGCTGGCGTTAGACAGCGAGACAATTGCAACAAGTTTCTTGATTTGTTCTGGCGTCGGCATGGCCACTTTGGCTGTGCCGACGTCGAATGTGCGATCCATGATCATGGACTTGGATTCTCGCACGACAGCCGTGGCCTCGACCTCTGAGACGGCCGTACTCGCCGAAAGCGACGGCTTGCCGTCTGCCAGAGTGTAGGCAACCTTGTAGTAGCGAGTCCCGGAGCGACCGTCGATGCAGATGATGACTGAGTCTGACATCGTCGCTTCGAGATAGCACCAGTCGTAATCCGGCGAATCGCGATTGTAGGCGACATTTCCAAGTGCAGCCTGCGAGGCCATGAAGCCTTTGACCTGCTCCGAGAGCATCTGCGTGATCCACTCGAAGCTACCTTCGATGTTCGCGAACAGCTTTACGGTGCGCGGCATGTCGTATCGCGGCGAATGGCCTTTTGGTACGACATGCACGGCGATCATTCGTTCGCCAGTGAGCTTTGACTGAATCGAGCCATTCTTCACGCTCTTGTCGCAGTCCGCGAATCGCGAGATGCGCACAAGGCAGTCTTCTTCGATGCCGAGGGCCTTTCGGGTGGCCTCCGGGAGCGACTTGCCGAGCGTGTACCCGCAGGATTCGCAAGCGCCGCTGGAGTCCATCAAGACGGCACAGGAAGGACAGCCAATGAGCGATTTCTGCTCACTCGGAGTCGATTCCGTCTCTTCGTGCGGCTGCTCGGCTGACACCTGCTCCGTGGTCTCGTCTTCCGACTCGGTATCCTTAACGTGACAGGCACAGGCGTCCTGCTTCGTGAGGTTCTCGACGACGACCTTCACGGTGATTTCCTGCGGCTTCGCTTCCATCAGTTCGGCCGGCAGACCACCGAAGGACATGGAGCGTGTGTCGCGCAGTTCGTACATGCGATCGCCAAGTGACTTCACAAGATCGGACTTCAGCGACTTACGGGAAACGAGCGAGGCCCAGGCTTCGACGACCGCCCCGCTGTTGGCTGGCACGGAGACGAGCGACTCTTCGACGATCTCGTACTTGCTGACCAGGAAGCCGGCCGGAACTTGATCGCCGGACTTCATCGGGAGTTGCGAGAACTCCTTGGGTTTGAAGCCGTGGGAAATTCGCAGGATACCGGACTCAACCATCTTGATTGAGTCGTGTGCCAAGTCGCTGACGTCGCAGATACACGAGGCGACTTTCAGATAGCGATCATTCTGCTCGATCGTGCCGAGCAGCTTTCCGATCGGATGCGGCTGCAAGTGCTGCCACAACAGGGGCATGGACTTGTCAACTTGCGCCCCGTTCGGCAGCAGGATGTCGCGGTCGCGATCCTCGTCGCAAGTGGTCACGATGTTCTTGAAGACGAGAGCACAGTGCTTCGGGAGTTCTGGCGCGTCTTTAACTTCGGCGAGAATCGCCTTCATCTCCGATTCACTGGAAGCCGCTGGCCGCTTGGCGACGATGTCAGTTTCTTTCTCGGAGTACACCAGTTGCCCGTTGGCTTTCTTGCGGGCGGATTCCCATTGCTCGAAGCTGATGCCGGACATCATTCGCTTGAAGCACTCGTCGTCAGCAAGGCACGGCCCAAGCGACTCGATGTAGGCGGAGGCGAGGCCAATTCCGTATCCAAACTGCTGCTGTGATTTCCGCTGGCGAATTGATCGAATCAACTTCAGGCGTGGACTCTCCATGATATTCCTTACGCAAGTGTGCGGTCGATTTGGAAGGCGTAGTTGAGCTTAGCGGACGCAGCGGATTCCAGGAACTTCAAGCCAGAAAAGTTGCCGGCGAAGCGAGTTGGCTCCTGGCCAGCAATGAGCAGTAGTCCGTTGGACGCAGAGGGGTTCGAGCCATCCATCGTGTAGCGAATGTTTTGGGTCTCAGCTTGCAACAGAACGGAAGACGCGCCGGTGGGAACTGTCAGCGATTGGATGGCATTCAGTCCCGTCAACTGCCCGTGTGAAACCGTCATGGGAAGACCCTGGTAGAAAAAGAGCCTGATTGCATTGCGTGCAATCAGGCTCCGAAACCGTGACGCTCTGATCGAATCGGCAGGATTCTGCCGGCTGAGGAAAACAGAGTCAAGTGAAACCCAGCACTTATCCGAACGCGATGGCTAGGATAGATCACGTCCCGACTTTCACAATCGTCTTGTCGATAACCTCGTAG
>Ga0222712_10004118_pt1 | contig 15403 bp, 12 predicted proteins | sample C33_657DmetaG_FD_165043 | JGI IMG/M metagenome (GOLD analysis project Ga0222712, IMG submission 165043) | Estuarine water microbial communities from San Francisco Bay, California, United States - C33_657D | ecosystem: Environmental > Aquatic > Marine > Unclassified | place: USA: California... | reverse complement strand
GGAAGCATTAAGAGAGATTGATTCTCGTGAAATGTTTGAGAAGGATGATGACGTAGGTTCTATATTTTATCAAATAAAAGAAACTATCGAAAGATTCAAAAACATTTAGAATGGCAAGAAAAGCAAAAAGTAAACAATACTTTACAAAGGATACAGAAGATGCAATTATAGAATATAATTTGTCGGATGAACAAAGAGTTAAAGATTTACTATACAGAGATAGAATAAAACCTGCATTTGATAAACTTGCTGAAATAGTTTATAACAAATGGAAGTTTAGTTACTTTGACGATGGTCCGCAGGATGTGATGGCAGAAGTTGTTGCGTTTATGGTTGAAAAGATTCATATGTATAAAAATGGTAAAGGTAAAGCATTTTCATACTTTACAATTGTTGCTAGAAACTATCTTATTTTAAATAATAACGCAAATTACAAACGATATAAGGATACGGATGTTTTATCTTCTTTACCTGAAACATTTGATACTGAAAATAACTTTAAAGAGGAAGTTAGAAATGATGAATTCCGAACTTTCAATCAAAGAATGTTAGCATATTGGGATGTTCATTTAGAAAATTATTTTCCAAAAAAACGTGATATGCAGATTGCCGATGCGGTTTTGGAATTATTTAGAAGAGCAGAATATATAGAAAATTTCAATAAAAAATCTCTATACCTACTTATTAGAGAAATGACAGGTCACCCAACTCATTACATAACAAAAGTTGTCAATAAAATGAAAGAAAGACAAATAGAGTTATTTAATGAATTTCAAGATATAGGGGACATTAAAATTTAACACTATGATTCAATTAGGAATTTCAGCTTTCTACCATGATTCAGCAGCTTCAATAGTAATAGATGGTAAAGTTATATGTGCAATAGAAGAAGAGAAGTTGTCAGGCATAAAGCATGACAACTCTTTTCCATTTAAGGCAATTGCTTGGTGTTTAAGCTACGCAAATGTAACAATCGATGATGTTACTATGGTTTGTTGGTATGAGAACCCAGATTTGAAGTATGATAGGGTAAAACATACATTGGGTAAGAGGTGGATTCGTAATTTTAAGACTTGGTTTAAGTTTAAAAAAGAATTTAACTCAACAGAAGGCAATTTACCCCAATTTTTAGATAAAAACATCGGTTTTAAGGGTAAATTATACAAAGTTAAACACCATTTATCACATTTAGCACTATCTTTCTATACATCACCATACGATGATGCTATTGGGGTATCTATTGATGGAGTGGGTGAATGGGATACTATTTCCATTGCAAAGTGTGATATTGGGGGTATTAAAGAGGTAAAATCGGTATATTTCCCTAATTCTTTGGGATTAGTGTATTCAACTATAACTGCATATTTGGGATTCAAACCCAATGAAGGAGAATATAAGGTAATGGGGTTAGCCCCTTACGGAACTCCTAAAAACTACGAACATGTTTTTGATAAATTTACCAAATTAGGTGGAGATGGTATTGTTAGTATAGACCAAAAGTATTTTACTTGGCAATATTCTAATACTGATATGTTTACTATGGATTTAGTAGACTTAATTGGTTTTGAACCAAGAACGCCAGATTCGGAAATAGAACTACATCATATGGAGTTGGCATCAGCTCTTCAAACTTGGTATGAAAAGTGTTTTTACTATTTAATCAACGTTTCAACCGAATACATTGATAGTAAGAATTTAGTATTAGGTGGTGGGTGTGCATATAACGGAACTGCTAATGGTAAGATAAAACAAAACACATCTATAAAGGATGTGTGGATTCCGTATGCTCCATCTGATGCAGGTTCTGCAATTGGTGCGTGTTTATATGTTTGGCATGATTGTTTGGGGCATCATAAAAAAAGAGGAGGTGATAATCAATCACCATATTTAGGACCTGAGTTTAGTGAAGAATATATTTTAGATATTATAAAAAAATCCAATAACTTAATGGTCGATATTATAGAAGATGAAGACGAATTATGTAGAATTACTGCTAATATTATAAATAATGGAAAAATTGTTGGTTGGTTTCAAGGTAGAACTGAATTTGGTGCAAGAGGGTTAGGTAATCGTTCTATATTAGGTAATCCACATATATCAGATATTAGAGATAGGATAAATAAAGTTGTAAAGAAAAGAGAAATGTTTAGACCATTTGCTCCATCTGTAACTTTTGAAGACTATGCAAAATACTTTGATTCAGAAGGAGAAGTGCCATATATGAATCAAGTTGTTAAAGTTACTGGATATAAAGATATACCATCTGTAACACACATTGACCGTTCAGCAAGAATACATACGGTTAGAAGAGAACAAAATCCATTATATTATAAACTATTAAAAGAATTTGAAAAAATAAGTGGAACTCCTATATTATTAAATACATCTTTTAATTTAAAAGGACATACTACAACTAACGACCCACATAAAGCAATTTGGACATTTGAAAATTGTGATATGGATTATTTGGTTATAGGTAATCTTATAATAAGTAAAATATGATAATATACGGTTACGGATGTAGTTGGACGGAAGGTGAAGGATGTGATATATCAGTTGAAAATGAAATAACGGATAGAACTTTAAAAAAAGAATTTAGAAATAGTAATTCTTGGTTGAAGTTTTTATCTGATAAATTAAATTTAGAATCTGTAAACAAATCCTTTTCAGGTAATGCAAACAATAAAATTTTCAATGATATTGTTTTGGATATTAAAAATGGTGTTGTAAAAAAAGGAGATTTTGTTATAGTAATGTGGAGTTCATCTTTGAGAGATTATGTTCCATTTTTACCAAAAGGTGAATGGGTTAGTTGGTCGGTAAAGCATTTAATAGAAACACCTGAAAAGTTTATTGAATCATATAAAAGCGAAGATATTAAATATGATGAATTTTTAAAAAGATATAAAGATACATTTGTATTAAGTATGTTTAATCAAAACTACTATAACATTGTAAATCAGAATTACATTATTTTTTTACAAAGTATGTTTAAAGAATACGATATAAATTACCTTATGTGTGATTCATTTGAATCAACTATAATAGATTTAGAACCATCGGATGATGTTAGATTTTTAATCGATGACAAACCATATTGGAGATTTAATAAAACTACATTTAGAGATTTTTTAAATAATACAAATAGATTAGATATATGGGAACATCAAGATGCTAATTTTAAAACCAGAGCAACACAACATCCCAATAAAGAGGGATATAAACTAATAAGTGAAGAACTTTATAATTATATAGTAGACAACAACTTAATTTAATATGGCATCGGAATTCCAGTTATTTGATGGTAAAAACTTATCATCGTTATTTAAAGATATTTACGATAATCAACAAGCTAAAAAGAAGAATATTTCAGAAATGATTGAATCTCTTCGTAAGTTGATTCGTAATGTAGGTGAGGCAACAGTTCTTGCACCTATTATTAGAGATTTGATTGATTCATCTATTAAGAATGATGACCATTTAATTAAATTAGCAACAATTGCACAAAGATTGGCAGCTGCTGAAGCAAAAGGAATTGGTGAAGATGGGTGGTTGAGTGAAGCAGAAAAAGCACAATTAGTGGGTGATATGGAAGATACCATAAATGAAATTGAAAAAAAGAACGATGAACGGTTATTAGATATTCAAGTTGAAATAGAAGATATAAAAACAAAAATATAAATGGAAGCATTTTTAGCAACGGTTGATAAAGTATATCCAACTAATACTGATTTTTTAAAAAAAGATGTTGATAAAATATCAATATATAATGGTAATACAAATTTTTCGGATTTAGATGCTAGACGATATGGTGCAATAGAGTATTTATCAGAAACGGGTATTAAGAATGACGATGCACAACCATTTGATAAAAATAATTTTACATTCCCAATTAAAGGTGAGACGGTTGTAATATTCAAAATTGCAAACCAAACTTTTTGGATGCCATACACAACTACTCCATATGCAAATTATAGAAAAGATTATATTACAAAAACGGCAACCAATGCAGAAGATGTAACCGAAGTTGGTGGAAATACAACTGCAAAAGAACACAGAGAAACAGTAAATGCAGGTGGGACTACTACAAACGCAGCTGCTGGAAAACCTTCGGATAAAAAGGAATATAATGTAAATGAAAAGATTAAATTTTTAAATCCAAAAGAAGGTGATACTATTTTAAGTGGTAGAGTTGGTAATACAATTCGTTTATCCGAATTCTTTTTATCTTCGGATGGTAAATCTTATCCTGGTATATTCATTCGCAATAAACAAAATGCAGAATTAGATTCTAAACCAATCGGTGAAATGATTGATGAAGATATAAATAAAGATGGAACATCTGTTTACTTTGTATCGGGTAAAACCAAAGTTCCATTTAAAGAAACAATATCTAAAACTAAAATAGGATTTAAACAATACCCATCTGATTTTAGTGGAGAACAATTATTTATAAATTCGGATAGAATAATCTTTTCAGCAAAAGCAAAGGAGTTTATTATATATGGAAAAGGAAACACAGGTGTAATTACGGATGGTAACTATTCAGTAGATGCAGGTAAGGATGTTTATATAAATTCTAATAAAAATATTATAATACATTCCAATAAATCAAATCAAATATTTTTAAATTCAGAAAATGGTAAGATATTTTTAGGAAAAAATGAGCCTCCTGGTGATGCGGATGCATCTGTTCAAAAAATGGTATTGGGTGGAGAGTTGGTTAAAATAATGGGTGATTTAATTGATTTGATAACTCAATCGGTATATGCATCTTCTTTTGGACCAACTTTTCCTGGTCCGGAAAATGTTCCATCATTTATCGCATTAAAAAATAAATTGAATATTCTATTATCATCTACAAACTTTTTGAGTAAATAAAATGTCTTGGACGATATATAAAGCTAATATGCTTGAAGCAGCGGTATCATTTAGGTTTAAAAATGACCCAGATGGAGCAGCTGCTTTTATTGCAAATGAATATCACAATTGCATACAAAGAGGTGGTGATATGTTGTATGGTGTAAATGTAATAAATGGTAATGTTATAGGTATGACAAATGCTATAAAAGCAGCTTTTAAAAAAGGAAGAGAAAGTGGAGGTGAAAATTTTAATTTATTGCAAGAAATATACCCATCTGCATTTGATGCATATTGGTTAGGTGCTGAAATGTCTCCGTTTCCAAATCCGTTGTTAAGGCCATTGGGATGGCAATCAACTCCACCTGCTCCTGGTGCAGTTATGAATGTTGGACCAAATCCAATAGCATTAGCATCATCTATTGCAATAAATAAAGCATTAAAAGAAGCTGCGGAGTTATTAATTGATGAATTAAAAAAACAAACAATCCAAATGGATGGTATTGATATAAATGTATATGATACAGTTATTAAACTTTTAAAAAAAGAACAAATTGTAGATGGAATTAAAAACCATCCCACAATCATAGCTGGTAAAGTGGTAGTTGAAAAATACAATGAAATTAAAAAGAAAAAACCATCAATTGGTTCTCAATTTAAACCATCCATTAAATTTCCATTTCCAGAATTACCAAAAAGAAAAGATTTAATTGAAAAAGCAAAATCAAAACTAATAGAAGAAGCAACTGCTCAAATTAAAGAAAAACTAATACCACCAATTCAGGAACAAATATTGCAACCAATTATAGCACCTATACAAATTGCAGTAGAATTATCAAAATCCATTCCATCACCCAAACCTACAAAAGAACAAATTAAACAATTTGTAGTAGATACGGCAAACGGTGCAATACCTAAAATAAATTTACCTGGCATTGATATTCCAAAAATACCAACAAAGGAAGAATTAAAAAAACAAGTTGAAGATACTTTGCCAACAAAAGAACAATTGGCTTCTATGGCATTTGATATGATTAAAGATAAAATACCTAATATTCCAAATATATTTTATACTCCACCATCATTTAAATTTAAACCATCATCAATGATATTAATAGACCCGTTTGTAAATTTGGCAAAAGTTCATTTAATGGGAACGGGTGGAAGTATGAATATTATTGCACAATATCCACCACCCGCACCACCCGCACCTGCAATATTAGTATGGTCTGGATATAATGTTATTGGGTAAATTTTAAGTTATTATATTTATTACTAAACAAACATTTTTTTTATGAAATCAGACATTTTAGTAACCCTTATCAAAGAGGTTGTAAAAAACGAAGTTAAACAACAAGTTAAAGAAGAACTTGTTAAACTTATCAAATCTGGTGTAGTTACATTAAACTCACAAAAGAAATCAACACCATCGTTAGCAGAATTAACGGAGGTGAATACTACTGCTCCTATTAGAAAGCAGGCAGTAGTTCCAACACAACAAAGAGCACAACAACCACAGAAAGAATATACAAAGAACGCTGCAATAAACGAAATTCTTAATATGACAACTCCATTTACATCTGCACAAAGAGTAGAAGGTGGGCAAGGTGGTGGGAGTGTATTAGATATGATACAACCTAAAATGAGTGTTGAAGAAGATGGTTGGGAAACTATGGACTTTAGTGGTGCAGGTGTTCCACAAAGTATGCCACAACAATTCGAATCAACTGGTGATGATTTGCAAGATGCAACAATGAAAGCATTAACAAGAGATTATTCAGAGTTAGTTAAAAGATTTAAATAATGGCAATAGAGCTTGGTAAGGTAAATGTAGTAGATTTAGCGGAAAATGATTACAAAGTATTAGGTATTGGGATAAATAGCACTTCCAATTCTAATGGTATTTTTGCTGTCAATTATACTACACTTACCCAAGCAAAGGATAATCTTAAAAATCTTATTTTAACTAGAAAAGGTGAAAGATTAATGCAACCTGAATTTGGGTGTGATGTTTGGAGAGTGTTATTTGAGCAAATGGATGGTAATGTAATAGAAACAAGTATAGAAACTTCAATATTAGATGCAGTATCTATCTGGTTACCATATTTAAATATAGATACTATCGTATTTGATTACGATGAAAATGATATAGATAATAATAGAATAGCTTTGGATATTAAATTTTCATTAGTTTCAAATAAGAATCTATCCGAATCAATACAAATAACTGTAAATAACTAATAATGGCAATCAAACCGTTGGATAAGAATTTTGGAAGTAATAACAAAAACATAAATTATGTTGGTAAAGATTTTGCTGCATTAAAGCAAAACCTTATTGATTACACTAAAACATATTTCCCAAACACATATTCAGATTTTAATGAAGCATCACCTGGTATGGTGTTTGTTGAGCAAGCAGCTGCAATTGGAGACATACTTTCATTTTATCAAGATACACAATTAAAAGAATCTATATTATCATATGCTTCCGAAAAGAAGAATGTGATGGCATTGGCACAAAATATGGGATACAAACCAAAGGTAACATCACCTGCGGTTACAACCTTAACTGTATATCAAATTGTACCATCAATTAATAGTGGTAGTCTTAATGCACCAGATGAAAGATACCTTTTTAAAATAAAAGATGGAATGGAAGTTGAATCAACATCTAATTCAAACATTATTTTTAGAACAGTTGATACTGTTGATTTTGCAAATACTACAAATAGAGATGTAGAAGTTTACGAAAGAGATATACAGACAGGAGCACCAACTAGGTATTTAGTAACTAAAACTGTAAAAGCAATTTCTGCAAAAGAAGTATCAACATCTATTTCATTTGGTGATGATACGGATTATCCAACAGGTACTTTAACTGATACTAATATTATTGGTATATCATCTGTTACTGATAATAATGGAAATGTTTATTACGAAGTTCCATATTTGGCACAAGAAAGTATATTTGCTGAGCAATCTAATACGGATTATAATTCCGAATTATCCGAATATTCAAATACAGTTCCGTATATATTAGAAGTAAAAACCGTTCCTTATAGATTTTCTGTAAAGATAAATTCTGATAATACAGTAGATTTACAATTTGGTAGTGGTGATACAAGATTAAATGATGAGCAAATATTACCAAATACAAAAAATGTAGGATTGGGATTAGCTAATTCGGTTCAACGATTAAATCAAGGTATTGACCCATCCAATTTCTTAAAAACAAATACATTTGGTATAGCACCTATAAACACATCTTTAATTGTAAAATATTTAGTTGGTGGTGGTATCGCTTCAAATGTAAATAGTGGTGATTTAACTACAATTAGAAGAGTGGAATTTGAAGAAGACCTCTTATCTATTCCAGCTGATTTACTAAATTCATATAATGATACTAAATCAACAATAGCAGTTGAGAACTTAGAACCCGCTATTGGTGGTAGAGGTGCTGAATCAATTGAAGAAATAAGACAGAATGCATTAGCAACATTTGGTTCTCAAAACAGAGCAGTAACTAGACAAGATTATATTGTAAGAGCATTGAGTATGCCAGAAAGATATGGTAGTGTTGCAAAGGTATATGTTTCACCTGATGGAGAAATTGATAACAATTCCCCATCATCTATTCTTGCAAATTCAAAAAACATAACAGAGTTCGTTGCAATAGTTGAAGGATTAAAAGATAAACCAAAAAACGATATTCAAAAAGAATTAGTTAAATATCTTACACAAAAGAAAACATCAATAGCAGAGGTTAATAACCCATTTGCTATCAATATGTATGTATTGGGTTATGATGTAAATAAGAATCTTTCAAACTTAAATAATGCAATCAAACAAAATCTTAAAACTTATTTAGGTGAGTATAGAATGCTAACCGATGGTGTAAATATAATCGATGGTTTTGTAATAAACATTGGTTGTGATTTTGAAGTTATTTGTTATTCAAACTATAATAAAAGAGAAGTTCTTGCTAATTGTTTAGTAGCATTGCAAAGTTATTTTAATATAGATAATTGGACATTCAACAAATCAATAAACATTTCAGAAATAGAATTGATATTGGCAAATGTAGAAGGTGTAATGAGTGTTCCATCTGTAAAGATTTCTAATCTATGTTGCACAGATAATTACTCAAATCATAGTTACAATATAGAGCAAGCAACCAAAGGTAAGATTGTATATCCATCTTTAGACCCTTGCGTTTTTGAAGTTAAATATCCAAATAAAGACATTAAAGGGAGGGCTATATAATGCATAAATTTTATACATCATCATACGATGCGAGTATCTACTTACAACAACCAGACCAGAATGCAGGTAGAGATGAGATATTAGAGGTTGGTAAATTATATTATGGAACTATGAAAGATATTTATAGAACCTTAATAAAATTTGATGTATCTACTTTGGAAACGGGTAGTGGGTGGAGAGCATATTTAAATTTAAAAGCAGCTAACTCGGAAGAATTACCTTTAGAATATACAATATATGCAAATGCTCTTTCTTCAAGTTGGAGTATGGGAACTGGTACTAAATTCGATAATATAACATCGGATGGTGTTAGTTGGAAATATAGAGATGGTGAAACAAAATGGGTTGGATACGATACAACGGGAGGAACTGCGGTTTATTCTACAACGGGAAATACAACAACGGGTTCATCAAACGCTGAAGGTGGTGTATGGTATTTAAGTGGTTCTGCATCCCAATCATTTAATTATGAAAGTGATGATGTTAGAATGGATGTAACCAATATGGTAAATATATGGTTAAGTGGTTCAGTTTCTAATAACGGTTTGGTTATCCATCATAGTTTGAGTGCAGAAAATGATACATTGGATTATGGTGTTCTTAAATTCTTTTCAAAAGAAACTAATACAATATATCAACCTAAATTAGAAATAGTTTGGGATGATAGTTCTATTGTTACAGGTAGTTTAGCACCTGTTACAGGTTCAGCTGAAGATGGGTATAAAGTTGTTGTTACAAACTTAAAAACACAATACGAAGCAAATACAAAAGTAAAGGTTAGAATAAAAGGTAGAGATAAGTATCCATCCAAATTATTTGGAACTACATTCTCATATGACCAATCTAAATATTTACCAACAACAACATATTATCAGTTAGAGGATTATACTACGCAAGAAATTATATTTCCATTTGGAAATTATACAAAGGTTAGTTGTGATTCAACTTCGAATTACTTTATAATGGATTTATCAACATTACCTATAAACAGAACATACTTACTAAAATTAAAAATAGTTGAAGGTGGTATTTCTACTATAATAGATGATAAATTAAAATTTGAAATAATATAATGGGAATAACATCATTAGAAGCAATTGCAGAAAAGTTAGCAGATAAACGAAAAGAAGATTTAGAATCTATTTTAAGTATATCTGGTTCTTCTGCTATTTCAAAAAACAATTATGGAGTAACAATTGTAGATGAGCAAAATATTGCATCATCTTTATTATTTAAACCATTAACAAAACCTAAACAGGATGATGTTGAGTTAATAAAAGCAATTGATGTTATAGTTACGGAGTTAAAACCAAATATCCCAATTCCCAATTTGGACTTAGTTCCAAGACCATTATATACGGAGCAAGTTACAATAAATGAAGATTTAAGAAAGCAAGTTGCTGATTTAAATATAGAAGTAACTGATTTGACTGGACAAGTTACTACATTAAAATCAGAAGTTGAAACTCAAATAAACAATAGATTAAACATAGAGCAAACAAACGATGCTCTTGTAAATCAAACTGAATCACTTATAAAAGTAGTTGGTGATTTTTCAACACAGATACAGAACGCGGTTCAAAAATCAGTTGATGAATCTATTTTAAGAGCATCTTTACAAGCACAAAACACAGGTTTCAAAGCACAGATAAATGCGTTGATTAAACAAATAGATTCATTAAACGCAATCATTGAAGGTTTGCAATCTCAATTGGGAGCAGTTCAACAACAACAAGCAATTCAACAATCAACTGCGGCAAATGCGGCTGCCGCAGGTGCTGATGCATTTGTAAATGCAGTAACTGCTAAATTTGAAGGTGAAAGTCAATGGAAACAACAAACAACTGGTTTATTTGCATATATAAATGCAGAAACTTATGGTAGTAAATGGATGAGAAATGGAATTCTTAAACTTACAAATAACGATAAATTACCTGTTAAAATAAATATGGTATTTAAATCTGCAAATGGTTGGAACTGGTTAGTTATACCTAAAAACAATTTTGATTTAGCAGGTGGTGAAAGTGATGAAATTACATTTGGTATAAATTCAAAAGTAGTTCCTCGTAATGCGGAATCCACTTCAACTAATTATGTACTATATACGAGCTGGGGAAGTAGTACGATATACGAAGGAACATTGAAACTAACTATAACAAAAGCAGACGGAACTACTCAATCGAAAGATTATCCTGCTGGTTTCCAAAAAACTAATCCTGGTAGCTATGGCGCTTAAAAAATATACAAACTTTGAAGCAGTAAATGCAAAAACTACGAATGAAGGTAAATATCTACAATCGGAAGATTTATTCATTGTTTCTAAAAACGAAATAGAGGATACCGATTTTGGTGATTGTAAGTATGATGTAATGGAAGTATCTGTATATGATATAAACAATAACTTATTACCTCATAAAAGTGGTAAAAATGTTGAGTATGTTAAATATCAACATATAGGTAATTATTTACACTCAATGGTAAACAAAGGAGGCCAGAAAGAAATTGCTATTGATGCTGAGAAGTTATTAAACGATTTAGGTTTTACAAATGGTGTTCTTAAATTGAATATAAACTTTGTCCGTCAGAGAGTTGGTTCAGATAATGAATTACAAAGAGTTTGGATACAAGAAATATCTCCATCGAGAGAAGAGATTAGAGTTGTTCCTTTAAAAACAAAAGATAATAACATAAATGGAATTGTAAATAGAGAATTTAAAAATTTAGATAATCTTACAAAGGATTTTAAATATTATAAGAAAAATATATTAGATTCATTAGATTCATTCGAATTTAATTTTTTAACTACAATAGATGATGCGTTGGTTGCCAAATTTGGAAACGATTTTAGAGCAACGGTTAGAAAAGATTTTGGTTTAAGAGATTTAGATGCTTTCAATAAAAGAGTATTTGAAAATTTTAGAGATAGTGTAAAGAATTGGGTAAATAATAGATATTACGATGTATCACAATCTAATTTTGGAGCAGCATCTGAAATACGATTTGATGATTGTGAGCAATATCCATTTGCAGCATTATTAAATGAAATACAAAACATATTAAACAATTGTATTGCATTTAATGTAAAATCATTAAAAAGAAGAAGTGTAAACTATACGCAGATTCCAAAAGAGTTTGGTATAGTTGAATTGAGAAAACAAATACAAGACAATTTAGATTCATTCTCAACAAGAATTGATATTAAAAAGAATGTGTATTCACCTGGTGCAGCAGCTGCTACGGTAAGTGGAACGCAACTTTTACCACCAATTACAACCGTTATAGAAGTACCAGTTGCAGTAGACCCACCAGTAGCTCCAATTATTAAAAAACCAATAGAAAAAGTACAGATACAAGAACCTAAAACTCCACCTGTAAAAGTTGCACCACCAAATGTAGAACCTGCACCGGTTATAGAACAACCGTTTATAGGTGGAGGTGGTTCTACCAAATATATACCTGTGGGGTTAGATGGGACAACTAACTATTACAACGGATTTGATACCAGAGGATTTGAAAATTTGGATACCGATATAACAGGTAGAGATTTTGGATAATACCATATTTATATTAAAATAACAAATAATTAATGGCAGCACCTAGAGAGATAGGATATAATGAAAACGGTGATTCACTAATGAATGATTCCGGTGCATCACTTGCTGCAAGTGAGCAGGGCGGAGGAAACGATGTTTCCCGTCAACCATCGATACCATACGTCCCACCGATTGAACAAAGTCCTTTAAAGATTCATTTAACAACAAAGGATGGGTCTGCGGTTGAATTCTTTGAAGATAGTAAATCAAAGGGTATAGGTACTTATACAACAGTAATACATAACCCATCTACTGCATTTGGTTCAAGAAGAGAATATACTGCAAGTATAAATGGTGGAAAAGTTCTTTCTAAATTTATAGTTTCTATTATAAATTTTGATTCATTCAGTTATAGTGGTAATTCTAGATATGTAGAAGGAATTAGAATAACCGAATACAGATGGGAAAACGAACAATGGTCGGAGCAACAATATCCTCGTACATTTAATTTTACTGCAGGAACTATACAATTGGATTTTGGTGTTGAAAAAACAAAATTAACCAGACCACAACCTGCTCCAACTCCAAGTCAACCAACAACAGTAATTGTATCAAACCAAAATCCAAATTCACAATATGAAGTATCATTTGGTAGTAATCTAAATGGAGAGTTAGGAAACTCTTTAAATTTAGTTTACAATATATTCTATGGAACTAATATAGTTTCAAGTGGAATATTGGGATTGGGGCAAAATAAAATAGGAGAATTATCCGATGAAGTTTTATTAAATTCAACTGTAAACTTTTCAGTAGAAGGTAATTTACCAGATGGTGTATCAATAGAACAGATATATGGTGGATTGGCTTCTCAGTTTTCAGGTGGTGATTTTGCAAAATTAGAAAAATTTTCATATGCTTTTAGTGTTCCTGCATCTAGATTAAAAAGTTCATTTGTAGTAGTAGTAGATGCTGCAAAAGAAATCAAATTTGCAGAACCAAAAGTATTTTTACCTCAAACTCAATTTAATATCGGTGTAAAAGAATCCGATTTAGAAAGAGAAGTAAGCATTCCATTTAACACAGAATCAGCTGATAGTGTATTAGTTTATACATCAACTGATAAATTTATAGAAATCCCTGCATCCAATGGCAGAGTTTCGTTATTTTTTCAAAAAGATTTTAATGAAATATACGGAACTAAAAAAGTAATATTAGTTGCTCAGAGTAATAATTTTGGTACAGGTCAAAAAGCAGAAGCACTTATTACATTTACTGCAATAAATGATTACCCATCTATAACAGAGGTAACATTTGCAGATGCAATAGATGTTCCATCTTTTTCTGATTTTAATATTGGATTTGATGTTAGTTGGAATTCATTTGCAGCAACGAGTGTAGATATTTACTTAAAGTTAAAAGATAATTCGTATGTTTTATTATTTGGAAACCAATCATCAAATGGTTCGGCAACATTAAATCTTAAAACTTTAAGAGAAAAATATTCTAATTGGACGGGTAGTGATAATATAACATTAAAATTAAAACCATATAATAGAGGTGGTGCAGAAGAATTAGTTGGTAATGATTATGAAGTTGTTACTAAATTAACTCTACCAACTTTGTATTTAGATGATGATATATTAAAAAGTGCATTGTTTCAAGCATTTGGTGAAAAATTAAGTGTAATAGAGCCAGAACCAAATAGTAAGTATCTAACACATCTTGCTAACTTTGGAAACAACGAACAAATTTTAATTTCATCTTGGGAAAATGATAATTGGTCATTATCTAGAAAATCGGTAGATAATTTAGGAAACGAATTTGTTAAAGATACTGATAAAGTAGAATCTGTAATATTAAAATTATACTCTCCTTTAAATCCGGAGATAATAAACAATTCTACATTTTGGATTACTAGATTAATGAGTAATCCATTAATTGAAACTGTTGTTTTAACAGAACAAGCTGATATATTATGTCCTCCACTAAAAGGACCTAATTTCGCAGCTGATGTAGATTTTACAACGGGTCAATCAACTAATTATGAATCATTAGATAATTTGATATTATCTGCATCCGTATTAAGTTCATCTACATTAGTTAGTACATATTTAAGTGCATCTTTAATAGATACAACACCATTAAATATAGAATACACAGATGGTTCATCGTATTTATGGGATAATTTTGTTCATTTTAGTTCTGCAAAAGAAAGAGTAGATAATTTTACATATAAAGTTCAATTGATTGAAACATATGAAAATTTATACGAATCAGCAGCATCTATAAATAATGCATATAACCAATCAGTAGCTGCTTCGAATGAGAGAGAAAGACAATTATTAAAGAAAAACCAATTAATAAATAACTTTGATGGGTTTGAGAAGTTTTTATACACATCTTCTTCAATGTCTTGGCCGTATATTGGTAATGACAGATTATCGTCTGCAAACCCCACCGCATCCAATTGGTATGAAGATGTAATATCATTAGCAGAAGGATTTGATATAGAAAATCCCAACTTTGTTCAAAATAATATACCACAATATATTGTAAATAATACTGATAATCAAAGTTTATTGTTATTTTTTGCAATGGTTGGACAACATTTTGATAATATCTACTATCACACAAAGGCAATTGAAAAAAGTAGAGGATTGGGGTATAAATCAAAAGATGGCATTTCAGATAAATTATTATTTGAAGCATTGAAATCATTTGGTTGGGATGCTAATAGTTTATCAT
>Ga0222712_10004115_pt1 | contig 15406 bp, 10 predicted proteins | sample C33_657DmetaG_FD_165043 | JGI IMG/M metagenome (GOLD analysis project Ga0222712, IMG submission 165043) | Estuarine water microbial communities from San Francisco Bay, California, United States - C33_657D | ecosystem: Environmental > Aquatic > Marine > Unclassified | place: USA: California... | reverse complement strand
AATGCCCCCTAAAATTTGGTCTATTCAATAAATTACTTATTTTGTAACCCCTTAGAAACTAGTGCGGCGGATTTGAGTGAAATCTAAAACAATAGTCAAAAGGATATCATCTTATTATAAATTTTTTATTTAAAACCAAAAATCAATTGAATCATGGCTGATTTAACTAAACCAACTGCAACTGCTGCTTCAAAGACTGCTGCGCAGCCTCAAAAAGGTGGAAACTTAGTTGCAACTTTAGCACCGATTGTGTGTATTGTATTAGGATACGTAATCTGGCGTTTTGTGCTAGGTAATGCATCAAATTTTACCACTCCTGATCCTGCTGGTGGATTCTGGCCTGCACACAAAGGACCTAAAGGCAACTTAACTAAAATGTACGAAGGTGGTATCGTTGTACCTATCTTAATTGGTAACTTATTGATCGTATTAACTTTCGTTATCGAGCGTTTAATGACTATCAAAAAAGCTGCTGGTTCTGGAAACATTACTGAGTTTATCCGTAAGGTTCAATTCCATTTAGCTAACAAAGAAGTAGACAAAGCTATCGCTGAGTGTGATAAGCAAAAAGGTTCTGTAGGAAACGTAATGAAGTCTGGCTTGAAAAAGTACAAAGAAATGATTACGAATACAGAATTAGATACTGAACAAAAAGTATTAAGTATTCAAAAAGAAATTGAAGAAGCAACTGCATTGGAATTGCCAATGTTAGAAAAGAACTTAGTATTCTTATCAACTATCGCATCTGTAGCAACTTTATTAGGTTTGTTCGGTACGGTATTAGGTATGATTCGTTCTTTCTCTAAATTAGGTGAAGAAGGTGGTGGTGAAGCTGCTCGTGAATTATCTCAAGGTATTTCTGAGGCATTGTACAATACTGCATTAGGTATTGGTACTTCAGCTATTGCTATTATCATGTATAACGTGTTCACTACAAGTATTGACGGTATCACTTACGGTATCGATGAGTCTGGTTTCACTTTAACTCAAAGCTTCGCAGCTCAATACAAATAGTAGAAACAACTTTATAATACTTTAATAAAAAGAATATACAATGGGTAGAGCCAAATTACCTCGTAAGAGTACCACCATCGACATGACTGCCATGTGCGATGTGGCTTTCCTTTTATTGTCTTTCTTTATCTTAACTACAAAGTTCAAACCTGCTGAAGCAATTGCTGTAGAAACTCCAAGTTCTGTGGCTTCTAAAATTGCTCCATCAAAAGACTTTGTATTAATTACGATAACAAAAGATGGTAAAGTATTTCTTACTTTAGATGATGAGCAAAAGAAAGAGTTCATTGCAAATTCTTTGAATTCTACTCGTAATTTAGGTATTGATGTTGCTGCTTTCAAAAAAGCTGGTTTCATTGGTGCTCCTTTAGCGGGTTTAAAATCTTTCTTAGCTATTCCAGAAGAAAACAGAAAAGGTGATCAATTACCTGGTATTCCAGTTATGGATAGCACAAATAATGAATTAGTAACTTGGTTACAACTAGTTAACGAATCATATGCTGGCGCTAAAATGGACCTTTTATTAAAAGGGGACAATGTTTCTAAGTACCCTTCTTTCAAAAATGTAATTACTGCATTGAAGAAGAACGATATCTTGAAATTCCAAATGATTACCAATCCTGAAAACGCACCTATGGGTTCGGAATTATGGAAAAGATCTATGAGTGGAGAAAAACAGGAAAATTAAATTAATAACTAATTAAAAGCTATCGATATGGCAGAATTAGATACCTCGGGTGGTGGACATAAAAAGAAAGGACCAGGGGTCAAGAAAGGAAAAAAGCTATCAACACGCGTTGACTTAACGCCAATGGTGGACTTAGGTTTCTTATTGATTACCTTCTTCATCTTTACCACTACCATGAGCCAACCTACAGCCATGAAATTGTTTTTACCAGATGATAAGGTAAACCCTGAAGACCAAAACAAAGCAAAGGAATCAGGCGTTTTAACTATCATGATGGGAGCAGATAATCATATTTATTACTACGAAGGCCAATTAAAAGTGGACGCTTCTGGTAACAACTTTATGTCTGCATCTTATAATGGTGAAAATTCAATTCGTGATGTAATCATGAAAAAGAAAGCTGATGTTAGAAGCAGAGCAACTGATCCAGAAAATCCAGAGAAAGACTTCGTTGTTGTTATTAAGCCAGGTAAAGAGTGTACGTATAAAAACGTTATCGATATCTTGGATGAAATGGCTATCAATGTAGTTAAAAAGTATGCGTTAGTAGATATAACTGCTGACGAAGCTAAACTGGTTGAATTATCTGACGCAAGTGCAAAACCTTCTACAAGCAATTAAAAGCATTAACAAATGGAGACAAATAAAATATTAACCGCCGATATTCTAGACCTTATATTTGAGGGTAGATACAAGGAGTATGGTGCTTATGAATTACGTAAAACGTATAATAAGCGTATCAAAGCTGGCTTGATCGGAATGGTTTCAGTAGTTGCTGTCCTTGGCGCTTTAGCTATTATTTCTAATAGCATCAAAAAACCAAAGACTGAAATCGTAGCTGTTGACATGTCTTTAGAGAATGTTGCACAGGACGAGAAAAAAGCACCACCGCCACCACCGCCACCTCCACCAAAAGTGGAGCCTCCAAAAGTGGAAGTAACCAAATTTACTCCTCCGAAGATTGTAAAAGACGCGGAAGTAAAAGAGGAAGACGAAATCAAGGAAGTGGAGAAATTAGAAGATACTAAAATCGGTGCTTTCAATCAAGAAGGTACTAAAGATGAAGGTATTGTTGCTCCAGTGGAAGCTAGTACAGGTCCAGTAGCACCTCCAGATGAAGAAACTGATAAAATCTTTACAGTAGTACAAATCCCAGCTGAGTTCCCTGGTGGACAACAAGGTTGGATTCGTTACCTAGAAAGAACTTTAAACAGAGACTTACCTGTTGAAAATGGTGCACCTTCTGGAAAATATTCTGTAGTTGTTTCATTCGTTGTATCAAGAGATGGTTCTATCAGTGACGTAAGAGCTGAGAACGATCCTGGATATGGCACTAAAGATGAAGCGGTACGTGTAATTTCTAGAGGTCCAAAATGGAAACCAGCTGTTCAAAATGGTCGTAATGTAATTTACCGCCATAGACAAGCAATTGTATTCCAAGTTTCAGAGGACTAGTTATACACTAATCATATTAAATGCCAGCCCTTCAAGGCTGGCATTTTTGTTTTTGGGCTTTTTGTGATCTGTCCTTTTATTCCCATCAATAGCATTTATCTTTGCTTTATGCGTGAGAACTTAAGTACATGGAATGATACTATTGTTGCCTTGGCCACAGCACCTGGGTTAGGAGCCATTGCTGTAATAAGGTTAAGTGGAAAAGAAGCCATTCAGATTACTAGTGAGGTGTTTTCTAAAAAATCTATTCTAACTGCTCCTTCACATACTGTGCATTTTGGAAAATTAATAGATGCTGGCAATGTAGTAGACGAAGTAGTCACTACTATCTATCGAGCACCCAAATCTTATACAGGAGAAGAAGTAGTGGAAATTTCATGTCACGGATCGCCGCATATTCAGGATCTAATTTTACAGTTGTTCATGCAACATGGCGCAAGAATGGCTAAGCCTGGAGAATTTACACAAAGAGCTTTTTTAAACGGCAAATTAGATTTGACACAAGCAGAAGCAGTGGCAGATTTAATTGCTAGTAATACAGAAGCAGCTAGAAAAACAGCATTGTATAATTTAAAAGGTGGATTTTCGAATGACTTACAATTGATGAGAGATAAGCTGATTAAGTTTTCTGCATTGATTGAATTGGAATTAGATTTTTCACAAGAAGACGTCGCGTTTGCTAATAAGAAAGAATTAGAAATTCTAGTATACCAGTTGCAAGATAAAACGCAAGCATTATTAGATTCATTCAAGTTAGGTAATGTTATTAAAAATGGAGTACAGGTGGCCATTGTGGGAAAACCCAATGCAGGTAAGTCAACATTGCTTAATGCATTGCTGAATGAAAATAGAGCATTAGTAAGTGATATACCTGGTACCACAAGAGACACTGTAGAAGAATATTTAAATATTGACGGGGTTATTTATAAATTAATTGATACCGCTGGAATTAGATCTAGTACGGAAGATAGTATCGAACAAATGGGAATTGAGAAAAGTAGAGAAAAAATTGAAGCGGCAGATATAGTGATTGCCTTATTTGATATCAATCAAAGCTCACATGAACAAATTGGTCAATGGACCAAAGAAGTGAATGCAGATAAATTAATCTTGGTGGCTAATAAGATTGATCAATTAAAAGACTCATCTATTTTGAATGAAACTTTCATGCAAGGGGTAGTATCTATTGCAGCCAAAGACAAACAAAATATAGAAGCACTAAAAAATGTCTTAACACAGAAAGCAGTAGGTACGGGATTAAATAAAGAAGGCACTATCATCACCAATGCAAGACATGTAGAATCACTTAAAAGATTATTATATGCTTTAAATGATGTGTCAATGGGATTAGAAAACGAAGTAACCGGAGATTTATTGGCATTGGATATAAGACAGGCTTTACATTATCTAGGAACCATCACTGGTCAAATAACCAATGAAGACCAATTAGACTTTATCTTTTCTAAATTCTGTATTGGAAAATAAAAAGTTCAAGAATGTCAGAAAATATCCAAGAAATTATAGACCAACAAGGTTTTGTCATATTAGACGGCGCTTTGGCAACAGAGCTTGAAGTTAGAGGCGCTGATTTGAATCATGCATTATGGTCGGCTAAATTATTAAAAGAGAATCCCGCACTCATTAAAGAAGTGCATGTAGATTATCTACAATCAGGTGCGAATATCATTGCTACCGCTTCTTATCAAGCAAGTTTTATAGGATTTGAAAAACAAGGCTATACTAAAGAAGAAGCCATTCATTATTTACAATTAAGTGTTGATTTAGCGATAGAAGCAAGAAATGAATTTCTAGCTTCCCGAAACGGAACTTCCTTACTTTCTCCTTTGGTTGCTGCGTCCTTGGGACCTTATGGTGCTGCTTTAGCAGATGGATCTGAATATACGGGCTATCAAAATACTAGTATTGAACAATTAATGGAGTTTCATAAAGAAAGGTTAGCGTTTATTCAGCAAACCGAAGCGGATATCATTGCCTTTGAAACTATACCGTGTATTGACGAAGCCATCGCTATTAAAAATTTATTGGCAGACCAACCCAATAAAAAAGCATGGCTTAGTTTTAGTTGTAAAGACGAAAAACATTTATGCAGTGGAGAATTATTTGAAGACGCTATTGAAGTTCTAAACAATTCTAAAGAGATAATTGGAATTGGAGTGAATTGTACGCCGCCACAGTATATAGAAGAGCTCATAAAAATAGCTCAACCCATTACAGATAAAATAATTATGGTTTATCCTAATAAAGGAGAGACCTATAATCCAGTAAAAAAAGTTTGGGAGCCTTTGAATGGCTGTACCAATGATTTCATCACAGATACTAAATTATGGTTAGCTGCAGGAGCAAAAGCGATAGGTGGATGTTGCAGAACGGGTCCTTTAGAAATTCAGCAGTTAGGAAATCTAAGAGCTAAATGATTATATACTTCCAATAATTATTTAGACAAGAAAGCTTCTAGTCCTTGATAGTCTTTAACAAAGTGAATAACATTGTCGAATTGCTCGAATTCGGCTGCTTCATGTTCTCCTAGAATTACCACAGCTTGCATGCCTGCATTAAAAGCGCATTCAACCCCCTTGGGAGTATCTTCAAAAACCAGGCAGTGTGATGGGTCAATGCCTAGTGCACTCGAGCACTTTAAAAAGGTTTCTGGGTGAGGCTTGCTCTTCTCCACATCATTCGCACTGATGATGGCTTTAAAATAATGTTCAATCTGCATATTCTGAATAACAAAATTGATATTATCCATTATAGCAGCTGAGCCTATTGCCATTTGAATATTTTCTTGATGTGCTATTTTTAAAAAACTATCTAATCCATCTATTAAATTCAAAAACGGTTTAAACTCAATTCTATAAACAGCTTCTTTCTCGTTGCCAATATGTATTCTTTCAGATAAACTGTATTTGCCAGGAAAAACACGTTCTAGTAATTCGTCATTCTTTCCATAACATTGATGTTTCATTTCTTCCAATGTAAGGGTTCCTCCTAATTCAATAATTTTATTATGCCATGCTTTGATATGATAAGGCATATCATTCACCATGGTGCCATTTAAATCAAAAATAAAAGCCTTATACTTTCTTAACATACTCATTGTTGGCATAAATGATTATAATGATTCTCCAGGAACAAATTTTACTTCTACTGTTAATTCGGTAAGCGTTTTTCCTCCTTTTATGTTGGCCATCATTTGCACAAAAGCTAATTTTCCTAATTCGTATCCACTTGTTTCAACGTAACTAATTTTAGGATGATATAAAGTTGGAATGAAACCATTACTAATTCCTATCACACCTATTTGAGATGGTACTTTTATTTCTAAGGCTTGCACTGCTTTCATAACGCCAATCAAGACCTCGTCTGTCATAGCAAAAACAGTATCAGGCTTCTGTGCTTTACTGAATTGTTTTCTAAATAACTCTTCCGATTCAACACTACTATTGGCATTCACATAAGTACAATGTACTTTGGGTGCATAAGTTTCCATAAAATTTTGGAAAGCTTGTTTTCTTTTTTGACTAATGGACAATCCAGCGTCTCCAAAAATGGCCAATACTTTTTTTGCATTTCTTTTGATAATTTCTTCTGCAGCAATAACGGCACATCGTTCATCCGCCATTCTTACTTTAGTGAACTTATTATCTTTAGGAACAATATCAAAAAATACCACTGGTATTTCTTTCTCGGTCATCTTCTGATAGGTTTCTAAATTTTCTGCGTTTGCAGATAAACATGCAAAAACACCAGACACTCTATTTTGTCTAAATATTTTTAAGTTATCTAATTCTATTTCTGGTTGGTTACTAGATTGCAAAATCATTAATGCATATCCATTCTTTCTACTTTCTTCTTCTACTGCTGCAATAAAACTATCATAGAATAAATTAGAAATGGCAGGAACAATCACACCAAAAATTTTACTACTCTGAGTTCTAAGTTGAATGGCATATGCATTGGGTTCGTAATCCATGCTACTCGCAAGTGCATGCACTTTTGCTTTTGTAGCAGCAGAAATATCTGGATGATCTTTTAAAGCTCTTGAAACAGTTGATATACTCAATTGTAATTGTTGTGCCAACAATTTGAGTGTTGTATTGGTCATAAGCAATCATTTGAAGAAATAAAATTAAGTAAAAGTTTCACAAATTTTATCGCAAACGTTTGATATTTTTTTACATGACCTGTTTTTAAACTAGTTTTTTACTATTTATTATAAGTATCTGAAAACTTGAAGTACTTGATAGTAAAGGGTTTTAGCTAATTTTAATACCTTAATAGCCTTATTTCTACTAACGGTTGTTTGCTATTTTAGGAAAAAAGTTAAAAATTATTTAACAAAAAATGTGTTGAATATCAAATTAGTGTATTTTGTACACGCTTAATAAACCAATAAACTGCCAATTATGAATTTCAAAATTGTTAAGTCCTCAATTATAGGACTGTTCGTTGGCTTGATCGCATTGAATGCACAAGCTCAGAACAAAACAGTTACAGGTAAGGTTTTAGATGCGAAAGATGGTTCTCCAGTTGCAGCAGCTTCTGTTGTTGCTAAAGGAACTATTTCAGGTGCAAAGACTGCAGCTGATGGATCTTTTGCTATTACTGTACCTTCTTCTGTAACTAAATTAGTTGTCTCTTCAGTAGGTTATTCATCTAAAGAAGTTGACGCAAATGGTAACGTTACTGTTTCATTAAACCAAACTAGCACTCAATTAGAAGAAGTGGTAGTTGTAGGTTATGGTACACGTAAAGTAAAAGACGCGACTGGCGCGGTTGTATCATTAGGAGAGAAATCTTTCAACAAAGGTGTTATCTCTTCTCCTGAACAATTATTACAAGGTCGTACTGCTGGTGTTAACGTAACTAACAACTCTGGTGAGCCAGGTGGTGCGGTTAACATTACAATTAGAGGTACTTCTTCTGTAAGAAGTAACAACAACCCATTATATGTGGTTGATGGTGTGCCTTTATACGGTGGTGGAATGACTGGTACTGGTATTTCTGTTGAAGGTTCTACTACAGCAAGAAACCCATTATCTTTCATCAACCCTAACGACATCGAAAACATTTCTATCTTAAAAGATGCATCTTCTGCAGCTATTTATGGTGCAAGAGGTGCGAATGGTGTTGTATTAATTACTACTAAGTCTGGTAAAGGTAAGCCTAGCTTAACTTTCAATGCTACTACATCTGTTTCTACAACTGCTAAGCGTTATGATTTAGCTAGTCCACAAGAATTTGTGTATGGTATTAAGAAAACTTTACAAGATGCTGGTATTGATGTTTCTGGTGTAGGTGGTAACGACAAAGGTTACAACACTGACTGGCAAGATCAAGTTTTCCAAACGGCAGTTTCTCAAGCTTATAACTTAGGCTGGGGTTATTCAAACACTAAGTCTTCTTTAAAATTAAATGGATCTTTCGATGACCAACAAGGTATCATCAAGACTCAAGGTTTAAAGAGAATGACTTTTGGTTTGAAATATTCTAATCAATTAACTTCTAAGTTAAAATTAGATTTAACTGTTAACCAATCTCAAGTAAAAAATAGCTATGCTCAAGTAACTAATAACGCAGGTTATCAAGGTTCTTTGATTGGTGCTATGATTGCTTACAACCCAACTTTCCCAGTATACGGTTCAAATGGTACATGGTTTGATAACCAAGATGGTAACAGAAACCCTGTTGCAATTTTAGAAGGTTATAAAGACAATGATACATACAATAAATTATTGACGAATATCTCTTTAACTTATAAGTTATCTGAGAATTTATCTTATAAAGTAATCTACGGTATGGAGAACGGCGCAACTGAGCGTTTGACTTTTGTTGATCCTCGTTTGGGTTCTGCATATAACCAAGGTAATATCAACATCCGTAATAAGCAATATAATAACAGTTCATTATTTGGACGTGGTAGAGCTGCACAACAATTCTTAAATCAAAATAGCTCATTAGTTGAAAATACTTTGAACTATGATAAAACATTTAAGAATGGTAATAGCTTACAAGCTTTAGCTGCCTTCTCTTACCAAAAAACAACTGACTACTATAGAGCTTCTCAAAGATGGGGTGCAAATGGTGCAACAACAATGAGCACTAACTGGGCTTCATACCAAGGTGGTGCAACTGATGTATATGGTGATAGTACTCAAGTAGAATTACAATCTTATTTCTCTCGTGTGAACTATACAATGAAAGATAAATACATCTTCTCTGCTTTAGCTAGAATTGATGGATCTTCTAAGTTCAGCAAGGGTAATAAATATGGTACTTTCCCTGCATTTGGTTTCAAATGGAGAGTATTAGAAGAAGGGTTTGCTCAAAAAACTTTGGGTAATATCTTCTCTAACTTCGATGTAAGATTAAACTATGGTGTAACTGGTAACCAAGAGTTCCCTGCTTATGCTTCTTTAGCTTTAAAACAAGCTGATTATAATGGTGGTAGCCAAGTTATCACTAACTCAAATCCAAACTTGAAATGGGAAACTACAACAACTGCTGGTGCAGGTATTGATTTCGCAATGTTCAACGGAAGATTAAACGGTAGTGTTGATTATTTCGATAAGTCTACTAAAGATTTATTATTCTTAATCAGCTATCCTCAACCAGCTGCTTCTGCAGATCGTTGGGTAAACTTACCAGGTAATGTTAAAAACTCTGGTTTAGAACTTAGCTTAGATTATCAATTAATTCGTCCAGCTTACAAAGGTGCTTTTGGATGGGATGTTGCTTACAACATGTCTTTCTTAAAGAACAGAGTTGAAGGATTTGGTTCTACAGTAGTTAATACTGGTGAAGTTTCTGGTCAAGGTTTGTCTGGTGCATATGCTCAAACAATTCGTGACGGTTATTCTTTATTCACTTTCGTAATGCCAACTTTCTTAAGATATGATGCTTATGGAAATGGAGTTTATGCAAATGGTGCTAAAGATGAATTACAAGGAAGTGCTTTACCAACTTTCAATGCTGGTTTAACAAACAACTTTACTTACAAAAAATTAACTGCTAGTGTATTCTTTAACGCAGTTACTGGTTTTTATGTTTACAACAATACAGCTAACGCATTATTGTTAAAAGGAAGCTTAAAAACAGCGCATAACGTAACAAGAGATGTGGTTTACAGTATTGAGAATTCAATCAACCCAGGAAACGTATCAACACGTTTCTTAGAAAAAGGTGATTATATCCGTTTAGGTAACGCTAGCTTAAGTTATGCTGTAGATGTTAAGAAAGGTTCTTTCATTAAAGGATTGAACTTGACATTGACTGGTCAAAACTTAGCATTGTTCACTAAGTATTCTGGTTTAGATCCAGAGGTGAACGTAGATAAGTCTAGAAACGGTGTTCCTTCTCGTGGATTTGACTACACAGCAACTCCAAGAGCAAGAGTTATCACTTTCGGTATCAACGCTCGTTTTTAATTTCATAAATAACAAATACACATGAAAAATAATTTTATCAAACAAACAGCCATCTACGCTACTGCAATCGCAGTAAGTTTGGGAGCAGTTTCTTGTTCTAAATTGGACGAGAAAGTGTTTGGTTCTAAATCAATCGCTGCAGCGTCAGCTGGTGCTTCTACTGCAGATTTGGCTTCTGTTTATGGCCAATTGAACCAATTATCTGGTCAATATGGTTGGCACGCATTACAAGTTCACTCTACTGATGAGTTGCTTGGACCAACACGTGGTACTGACTGGGATGACTTCGGTACTTGGAGAAAAATCCATTTACACGCTGTAGATGGAGCGCATAATCAAATTTATGATACTTGGAATGGCTTAAACAGTGCATTGTTCCAAGCAACATTAGTAGCTGAAAAATCTACTGGTGCTTCTCAAGCAGAAGGTAAATTTTTAAGAGCATTCTTCGCTTCTCAAGTAATGGATATTTACGGACAGGTTCCTTACCGTTCTGCAACTGCAGGTGCGGATGATATACCAGAAGTAAAAACAAGAGCACAAGCTTTTGATTGGATCATGAAAGATGTAGACGATGCTATCGCAGCTTTACCTAATTATGGTACTGGTTCTGATATGCACAAAGCAAACAAGCAAGCAGCTCAATTCTTAAAAGCTCGTTTATTGTTAAATAAAGCTGTTTACAAGGCAGCTCCAAATGCTCCAGCTGGTCCTTATACTTTTGATGCAGCAGATATGAATGCTGTAGTTTCTTTAGTAGATGCGATTACTGCAAGTGGTAAATTCAAATTATCTGCAGCATATTGGGATAACTTCAAGTGGGACAACTATACAGCATCTACTGAGATGATTTTATCAAGAGCATCTAATGGTCCTGGTAAAGCAACTCAAACAGGTGGTACAACTGGTGTTACTTGGGCTACAGGTATGGGAACGCATTACAACCAAGCATTCTCTGGTTGGAATGGTTTCACTACTACATCTGATTTCTATAATTCATTTGAAGATGGAGATAAAAGAAAGTATGATTCTTTAGGTAAAATGACAGAAGTTTCAGGTTTTAATGCTGGTTTCTTAGCTGGTCAACAATACAAATATGTAGATGGCAAGAAAGTTATTGTGAAGGATCGTTCTGGTTCTCCATTAGTATTTACTCCTGATGTTTCTTTATTCTTCTCTACAGAATCAAAGGGTATCAGAACTATGAAGTATCCTTTAAGAGGAGACCAATTAGGCTTTAACGAAGAAAATGAATTTGTTATCTTCCGTTTTGCTGATGCAATGTTGATGAAGGCTGAAGCTATTGCTCGTGGCGCTAGTGCTACAGGTGGTGAATCTGCTAAATCAATTGTAAATGCTATCAGAAAGCGTTCTGGTGCTAAAGATTTAGCTACTGTTGGATTAACAGAAATCTTGGCTGAAAGAGGACGTGAGTTGTTCTTAGAAGGTTCAAGAAGAACAGACTTAATCCGTTTCGGTAAGTTCAACGATCCAGTAGTTGAAAGACCAAACAAATCTGATGCATTCAGAGTAGTTTATCCTATTCCTAACCAAGCAGTTTCTTCAAACCCTAATTTGAAGCAAAACTTCGGGTACTAATTTTTAGTGTAACTATTTATGATAAAGGCCCCCGAGCAATCGGGGGCCTTATTATTTTTTGTACTTTTACACATTCCAAATTTGATATCGATATGATAAAAAACCTTATTTGCTTATTGGCCTCTGTTCTAGTTATTGCAGAATGTAGCACAAAGGGTAAAGAAGTTTTATTTGAAAAAATAGACAATTCTGGAATTGCCTTTACCAATACAGTGGTTGACGACAAGGATGCGAATATTTTTAAATACCGTAATTTTTACAATGGCGCTGGTGTAGGTATTGGAGATATTAATAATGATGGACTAGCAGATGTATTTTTTACAGCAAATCAAGGACCTAATAAATTATTTTTAAATAAGGGAGATTTTAAGTTTGAAGATATTTCTGACAAAGCGGGCTTTGGTCCGAAAAAACAATGGAGCACGGGTGTTACTATGGTGGATATAAATAATGATGGCTGGTTAGATATCTATGTTTCTAATGCTGGCAATATGATGGATGCTCCATTAAGAAAAAATCAATTATTTATTAATAATCATAATCTAACATTTACAGACAGTGCAGCAGCATATGGTTTAGATAATGATGGTTATACTACACACGCATCTTTCTTTGATTATGATATGGATGGGGACTTGGATTGCTTTATGGTAAATAATAGTCCTATTCCAGTAAATACTTTAAACTACGGCAATGCAAGACAAATTAGAGCAGAAAATTCACAAGTAGCCGATTTCTTAAAAGGTGGTGGAGATCATTTATACCAAAACAATAATGGGCATTTTGAAGAAGTATCTGCTAAAGCAGGCATACATGGTTCTTTAATTAGTTTTGGCCTGGGTGTAACTATTGGGGACGTGAATGGGGATGCGTGGCCAGATGTATATGTCTCCAACGATTTTTTTGAAAGAGATTATTTATACATCAATCAAAAAAATGGAACCTTTAAGGACGAATTAGAAAATTATATGGAGCATAACAGTATTGCCTCCATGGGTACTGATATGGCTGATATTAATAACGATGGTTATCCTGATATTTTTACAACAGAGATGTTGCCAGATAATGACTACCGTTTGAAAACAACCACTTCATTTGATAATATTGATATTTATAGATTAAAAGTGTCTAGTGGTTTTTATCATCAGTTTATGCATAATAGTTTACAACTGAATAATAAGAATGGCAAGTATAAAGAAATTGCACATATAGCTGGGGTGGAAGCAAGTGATTGGAGTTGGGGTGAGATGATTTTTGATGCAGACAATGACGGCTTAAATGATATTTATGTTAGTAATGGTATTTACAGAGATTTAACCAATCAAGATTTTATAGACTTTTTTGCGAACACCATGATTCAAAAAATGGTATTGACTGGAAAGAAAGATGAGATTAGTTCGATTATAGAAAAAATGAGTTCACAACCCATTGCGAATAAAATGTATCGTAATAATGGTGATTTGACATTTAAAGAATCTGCAAAAGATTGGGGCTTGGATATACCTAGTTTCTCTAATGGTGCTGCTTATGGCGACCTAGATAACGATGGCGACTTGGATATGGTAGTAAGCAATAATAATATGCCAAGTTTTGTATTTAAAAATAAAAGCAGAGAGAAAAATAAAAATCATTATTTAGGTATCCAATTAAAAGGGAATGGCGCTAATATCAATGCGATTGGTGCTAAGATTAATGTTTACGTCAAAGATCAAATCTTAAGTAAAGAAATAATTCCTGCTAGAGGCTTCCAGTCTTCAGTAGATTATAAGCAAATATTTGGACTAGGCGCAACAACAAAAATTGATTCTATTAAAATCATTTGGCCTAATGCCACGGTTTCTTCAACAAATATTTCAAAAATTGATACTGTCTATCATTTTGATCAATCTACACTAATTACTACTCCTTTGATGATCAAGCAAGGTAAGACTAGTGCTTTATATACTGAAGTGGCTGCAAAATTTGATAGACACGAAGAAGACGACCATGTAGACTTTTATGCAGAAAGAATTATTCCAAGAATATTATCACAAGAAGGTCCAAAAGCAGCAAGTGCAGATTTAAATGGAGATGGTTTGGTAGATATTTTTATTGGTGGGGCAAACGAGAAAGGGGGAGCTATATTCATACAAAACGCTAATGGCGGATTTGTAAAAAAGCCACAAGCGGCATTCCTGCCCTATAATGAAATGGAAGATGTTGCGGCAGTTTTTTATGATGCAGACAATGATGGGGATATGGATTTATTAGTGGGAGCCGGAGGAAATCATAAATTAAAATCAAGTGGGCTACTAAATCACCGATTATTCTTAAACGATGGCAAGGCGAATTTTACGTATCAACAAAATGCCTTTCCAGCATTTGGTTTTAATACAGGAGTAATGGTGCCTTTGGATTTTGATGAGGATGGAGATATGGACGTTTTTGTAGGCGCTAGAAATACACCATTAAAGTATGGCGTAACACCATCAAGTGCTATTTATGTTAATGATGGTACCGGAAAATATACTGATCAAACTGCTACAATTGCGCCATCATTCACAAACCTGGGAATGGTTACAAGCGCTAATTGGAATTCAATTCTAGAAAAGCAAGGCAATCAATTAATTGTTGCAGGTGATTATATGTACCCAATAGTATTCTCTTTTAAAGGAGGAAAATTTGTTGAGGAAAAAACCAATCTGACGAATTTATTTGGATGGTGGCAAAGTATACAAGTGGTAGATTTAAATGGGGATGGCTTAAAAGATATTGTGTTGGGAAATATGGGTAAGAACGGTTATTTAAAGCCAACTCCAGATGCGCCTGTTAAATTGTGGATGAACGATTTTGATGGCAACGAAAGTTTGGACAAAATATTAACCCGAACTGTTAACGGAAAAGATGTGCCTGTATTTTTAAAAGCAGAAATGCAAGAACAGATTCCATTACTAAAGAAAGAGAATTTGAATTATGAAGTATATGCAAAAAAATCTTTCCAAGAATTATTCAAACCAGAAGTTATAGAAAAGGCTATTGTGAAAACATATAATTTCTGTAGTTCAATTATTGCTTGGAATAAGGGAGGTGGACAATATGAGATTCAAGAGCTTCCTATTGAAGTGCAGTTCTCTTCTTTAAATGCTATTTTACCCATAGATATAAATGGTGATCAGAAAATGGATTTAATTATGGGTGGAAACCTATTTGGTTTTATGCCACAATT
>Ga0222712_10004114_pt1 | contig 15407 bp, 12 predicted proteins | sample C33_657DmetaG_FD_165043 | JGI IMG/M metagenome (GOLD analysis project Ga0222712, IMG submission 165043) | Estuarine water microbial communities from San Francisco Bay, California, United States - C33_657D | ecosystem: Environmental > Aquatic > Marine > Unclassified | place: USA: California... | reverse complement strand
CCCGCCCTCCACTGGCGCTTCGGCAAGCAGATGGCCATCCGCCAGGGCGACTGGAAACTTGTCCGCCACGACCTCGCCGCCGAAGGCGCCAAGGGAGTTTCCCCCACCCGCCTCTACCACCTCAAGAACGACCCCGGCGAATCCACCGATCTGTCCGAAAAACACCCCGACAAGGTGCAGGAACTCCAAAAGGCCTGGGATGCCTGGAACCAAGGCAACACCCAGGCCCTTTGGGGCAGCGGACTCAAGGAGTGAAACCCGATGAACCCCCTTTTCCGATCAGTCTTCCTACTCCTCCTCTGCGCCACCCTCCCTTCCAAGGTCATTCATGCCCAACCCCAGGCCCCCGTCACCTCCTGGGCCCGCGTCGACCAACCCCTCACCATCCCGGCATCCCTAGCCCCCGCTCTCGGAACCGGCGATTTCACCTTCACAATGTGGCTCAAGGCCGATGACACTGGCGATCTCCCCACCGGCGACCTGCTCTCCCGCTACGATCCCGCCACCCGCCGTGGCTTCCACCTCACGCTGAAGACCAGCAGCGGCGTCACCTCCAGCCAGGCCAACCGTCGCCACCTGAAGTTCGGCATCGACAACAACCACGCTTCCCCCTGGACCGACTGCGGGCGCCCCGGCAACGCCCTCCTTGCCTTCGCCCTCGCCACCTTTGAAGGCTCCCTCTACGCCGGTACCTGCGAGCCCGGCCCGGGCCAATCCGGCCGCGTCTACCGCCACACCGGCGGCAACAACTGGGTGGACTGCGGCGCCCCCGACGGCTCCAACGCCGTCACCGCCCTGGCAGAGCACCGGGGCAAACTCTACGCCGGAACGGGCAAATACCGCCTCGCCGGCTCCAGCCTGCCCGAGTCGCCCAACCAGACCCCCGGCGGCAGGATTTTCCGCCACGAGGGCGGCACCACCTGGACCGACTGCGGCAAGCTGCCCGGCACCGAAGCCGTCGGCGGACTGGTCACTTTCCAGGGCCGCCTGCACGCCACCTCCCTCTACCGCCCCGCCGGTTTTTTCCGCCTCGAGCAGAAAGGCACTTGGACAACCCTCCCCGTGCCCCAAGGCACCGACGCCGCCGGCAAACCCGAACCCAAACGCCCGGTCGCCCTCGCCGTCCACGATGGGCTGCTGTACGCCGGCAGCTACGATGGCGGCCATGTCCACCGCTGGGATGGCTCCGCCTGGACCGACCTGGGTCGCCTCGGCGACAACACCCAGACTTACTCCTTCGCCCGCCACCAGGGCCGCCTCCATGTCGGCACCTGGCCCAGCGGCCGCGTCTACCGGCTCGATGGTGAAGCCACCGCCAAAGCCATCTGGACCGACATCGGCCGCCTCGGCGAAGAGCTCGAAGTGATGGGCATGCTCGTCCACAACGGCCGCCTCATCGCCGGCACGCTGCCCTTGGCCGAGGTCTATTCGCACGAGGGCGGCACCAACTGGAAAAACCTCGCCCGCCTCGACCACACCCCCGATGTCAAATACCGCCGTGCCTGGACCATGGCCGAACACGCGGGCAAGGTGTATTGCTCCACGCTACCCTCAGGAAAAATCTGGTCCTGGTCCGCCGGCCGCCAGGTATCGTGGGACCAGTCTTTCCCCACCGGCTGGCACCATGTCGCCGCCGTCCGAACGCGCGATGCCCTGCGCCTCTTCCTGGATGGAAAACGCGTGGCCGAAACCAAAGACCCGGCCATCGCCACCTGGAACCTGGATACCCCGTCTCCGCTCCGCCTCGCCACCGGCGAGAACGGACCGCTCCATGGAAACATGCGCGAGGTGCAAATCCATACCCGGGAACTGTCCGCACCGGAACTGGTCAAGCTATCAGCCATCCACCCTGGCGATTGATGCTTCCACCATGCGCGCCACCAGCGCCTTCGTCACCTTCCCCATCGCGTTCCGCGGCAGCGCGTCCAAGAGGTGCAATCGCCGCGGAATCTTGTACGCCGACAGCCGGTCACGACACCATTCCCGCAATCCCTCCAGATTCAGCGTGGCTTCACCTTGCGTGACCACCACCGCTGTCACCGCCTCGCCCCAGGTGTCATCCGGCAGGCCCACCACGGCCACCTCGCGCACCGCCGGATGGTCCAGCAGAACCGCCTCGATCTCCAGGGCCCCCAGCTTGTAGCCACCGCTCTTGATGATGTCCACCGACCGCCGGCCCAAAATCCGGTAATATCCATCCTCAATAACCGCCATATCCCCCGTTCGGAACCACTCCCCGTCGAACGAGGCCGCGGTCGCCTCCGGCTGCCGCCAATATTCCCGGAACACAGTCGCCCCACGCACCTGGATCTCCCCCGGCTCGCCCGGGCCAGTCACCATAGCCCCCTCCTCGGAAACCAGACGCGCCCCCACGCCCGGAAGCGGCATCCCCACAGCGCCCGCCCTGCGTTCGCCATGCAGCGGGTTGGCCAGTGCCATGCCGATCTCCGTCATGCCGTATCGCTCCAGGAGAGCCTGCCCCGTCAGCTCCCGCCACCGCGTGAACACCCCAGCGGGCAATGCCGCCGAGCCCGACACCATCAGTCGAAGGCCCCGAATACCCTCCAGCCACGCCACCCGGCACGGATCCTCTCCCTCCAGCATCTCCAAAAGCTTCACATAGATCGTGGGCACCGCCATGAACAGCGTGTACGCCCCCTCCGCAACCCGGCCCAGCACCACACGTGCCTCGAATTTCCCGAATACCTCAACCAGCGCCCCGCTCCAAAGCGCGCACCCCAGCACATTCACGATGCCGTGGATATGGTGCAGTGGCAAAAATAGTGGGATCCGGTCTTCCTCCGACCATTTCCACGCCTCCACCAGGCTTGCCGTCTGCGCCCCGATGGTGTCGTGGGTCGTCACCACACCCTTCGGCTTGCTGGTCGTCCCGCTGGTGTGCAACATCATCGCCCGCCGCGAGGGCGCCACCTCGGGCAGGGTGATCCCATCGGCGATTGTCACATCCGGTGCTTCCGCCGCCAAAACCGGAATCCCCAATCGTCCGCACAATCGCTCAATCGCTTGCCGATGGTCATCCGTGGACAGCACCACTTTCACGCCCGCATCAGTCAGCGCGTGCTCCCACTCCGCTTCGGTGGCCGAAAGCCCCAGCGGCAAAAACATCCCACCCGCCCGCCACACGCCCCACTGGCTGGCCACATAACCGGCCCCCGGTGTGGCCAGCACCGCAACGGGTGCCTCCGCCAGGTCCTTGCTTCCCAAAGCCGCCAACAACCCGGTCGCTACCCGGCCCGAATGCTCCAACAACTCCGGGTAGGTGAAGGTCCCTCCCCCCACCCGCAGCGCCACCGCCTCCCCATGGGCCCGGGCCCGCTCCACCACCGGCAATTCCCGCATGCTTTTTCCCGCCTTCACCCAATCACCCAACGGATGATCCCGAAATACACCGAAGGCCCCAGCAGGCAACCCAGCCCCGTGTAGAAGGTCGCCGTCATCGCCCCGTACGGCACCAACCGCGGATCGGTCGCCGCCAGCCCCGCCATCACCCCGCTATTGGTTCCCATCAACCCGCCGAAGATCATCGCCGACCGCGGGTTGTCCAGCCCGATCCATCTCGCCACCCAGGGCGTCGCCACCATCACCAGGATCGCTTTCACCAAGCCCGCCGTCACCGCCAGCGCGATCACCTCCGAATCCGCTCCCACCGCCGTCCCGGTCACCGGCCCCACGATGTAGGTGGCCGCCCCGGCGCCGATCGTCGTGATGCTGGCCGCTTCGCGGTAGCCCCACGCGTAGGCCACCGCACCGCCGAAGGCGAAGGACACGGTCAGTCCCAAAAGCAATGACACCCCGCCGATCAGGCCTCCCCCCTTCAGCTCCTCCAGCCGCACGCCAAATGCCGTCGCCACGATCGCAAGGTCCCGCAACATCGGCCCGCCCAACAACGCCAGGCCCGCGAACACCGGCAGGTCCGCCAGCCCCTGCTTGCCCCCGGTCCTCCACCCGCCCCAAAGGGCCAGCCCCAATCCCGCCACGATCGCCAGGGCCGACCAATGCACACGCCCCCGCAACAGTCGGCCGGCCAGGGGATGGGCCACGCCGGCCAGCAACCCCACCAACGCCAGCGCGGTCAGCAACTGGTAATGCGTCAAAACCCCCAGCGCGGCGTCAACCATCGGTACCGCTCCCCGTCCCGTCCTTTCCCCTATCCGGCCGTGACAGCACCCCCACAAGCGCCAGGCAAATCACCACGCCGCCAGACCCCGCCACCAGCGCCACCATCCCGCCCGACAGCGCCCCCCGCACATTCTGGCTCGCCGCCATCGCCACCACGATCGGGATGTACAGCGCGCTCCAGTAGGAAATGCCCGACTGGCTCTCCGGCCCCAGCCACCCAGCCCGGCGCAGGCGGTCCGTCACCAGGACCAGCAGCAGCATCGCCAGCCCCACACCGCCCACATCGGTGTCCAGTCCCAACGCCTTGCCCAGCAGGGTCCCCGTCGCCACCCCCGCCAGCAGGCACGCCGCCAATATCGCCGTCCCGTAAATCGCCACCCCATCATCCCCCGGATCACAGCCCTTCCAACCTCCTGGCCTTCCAATAGTTATAACCGCCTTCCTCGGCCGTCACCTCGTTCGGCTACACTGGCTTCCGGCCACTCCCTCCTGGAGGAATCTCCCATGACCGATCGCCTGATGACCGTCATTCTTTCCGTGATCGCCACGCTGGCCTTGCAACCGCTCCTCCCGGCCCTGGCCCGCCGGGGCGAGGAACTGGAGGTGGACCGCCTCATCGTCCGCCGCGAGCTCATCGTCTCCGACACCGGCAAACCCTGGGAGACCGGCATGGAACAGCAGCAGATCCCCCGTGGCGTCTACGCCCGCGCACTGCACGATGGCCCTGGCGGGCTCTGGGTCCGCAGCCGCCTCATCAAGGGCGAGGTGGATGATCCCTTCGATGACCGCTTCCACGCGCTCGAGCGCGATGGCACCCTCCGCCGCGCCCCCGGCCACATCTCGTGGAATGTCTGGCTCGATGGCGCCTGGCGGCAAATGGCCATCGTCCAGGGCGAGGGGGTCGAACCCACCGAGGTACCGCCAGCCCAATGGAACGGCTCCACACACCCGGGCCGAATACGCCTCCAGACCTTCCGCCCGGGCCACCAGGAGCCCCTCACCGACGCGTTGATCGGCCAGGGAAAAATGTCCCTCGGCGGTGGGGGTTACGGTGGCGGCGGTCTCCCGCTGCCCGGGCAGGTACTGGAATTGTGGGGCGGTTCCCTCCGGCAGCACACCGTTGCCCGCCCGGCGCCACCAGTGGTGGTTCGGAACGATGGCTCGGGTCCGAGGGTTTATGCGTTGGTCGCGATCGGTCCTTCCGGACAGGTTTCGGACCCCTCACCCGGGGTGGAATCAAACGGCAGGGCAACCCTCCGCTTCGACAGCGTGGCGGGAGCCGATTCCTACCTCATCCTCCGCGACGGCAAACCCGCGGGCGCCCCGCTCCGCATCGAGGGCGCGCAAAAAATCTGGACGGATCGGGATTGAAGCTTTTTACTCAAACCCCGGTTTGGGACCGCCTCAATCCGAACGGATCGACGGGAAAAGCTCCCGTTCAAGGGCCCCGATATCTTCCGCCAAAACCCTCGCGGAAACCGGGCGGTTTTCCGGGTTTTTGTCCAGCAGCCTCATCACCAGGTCGGAAACCCGCGCGGGCACCACGGGGCACTCCGTCGTGGGGGGCGCGGGCTCAACGGTGGCCAGGGCGCTCAGGGTGCTCAGCAGATCCGGCCCCTGGAACGGGTAGCGCCCGGTGGTCAGCCAATAAAGCACACATCCAAGACTAAAAAGGTCTGATTTTTGGTCGATTTCCTTCCCGGTCGCCTGCTCCGGCGACATGAATCCGGGGGTGCCCACCACCCCTCCGGCCCAGCTTTGCCAAGCTGTGTCCCCATTCACACGGGCCAGCCCCAGATCCAGTATCTTCAGCCGTCCTGAAGGGGACTCCACCCACAGGTTCGCCGGCTTGATGTCGCGGTGCACCAGACCCTTCGCGTGCACCGCCGCCAGGCCCAGGGCCGCTTCCCGGCCCATGCGTAGTATTCCAGCCAGGGCCGGCGGCCCGTCCTGCTTCACCAGGTGGTCCAGCCCGCAGCCCTCCAGAAACTCCAGGGCCATGTAGGGCACGCCTTGCGATTCGCCCACATCGTAGACGGTCACCACATGGTCGTTTCGCACCGCGGCAAGGGCCCGCGCCTCCCGGAGAAACCTTTGGCGCATCCCGGTCTGCATCGCGATGTGGGGCTGCATCACCTTCAGCGCGACCGTCCGGGCAAGCCGCTCGTCCTCGGCCAGATAGACGATCCCCATCCCCCCCTCGCCAAGGGTCCGGTCCACCCGGTAATGGTGGAACCGGCCGGGAACCTGGATTGGTCGCGCGGCCGACCAGTCCGGCGACACGGCCCCCGGGCTGGCGTCAAACAACCCTTGCGCGTTCGCGAGGGTGTGCGGATTCCGGTCCTGGTTGGCCCGGGGCGCCGGCGTGTTGCCGGGAATGATGATGGTTTCCGCCGCGTCCGTATCAATCCCTTGGGTGTGGACGCTCACATCTATCACACAATACGGGTCACCCCGATGCATGCACGCCTCTTCGGTGCACTCCATCGTCTCGCCGAAATGGCGCCCGATGCCCCGGATGATGCCCATGGCCAAATGGCACATCCGCCTTTCCGAGGTGTAGAGGATCTGCAGACTGCCCGGCCCCGTTCGCTGGCATTCCAATACCGGCGGTGCCGCCCCTGGATTCCCCACACGAACAGCCGAATGGATCAATTTCTCGGTATTTTCAAGGATATCTAATGTTTTCCATCCGGGCTGGATCAGGCGCCCGTACATCCTCAACAACTCCGGACCAAGGTATTCGCCGAATAGTTCCAGCACCTTCTCCGGGGGGTGGCCAAATTTGCGCGAGGCTGCCCCAACCAACGCCATCGCGTCCGCGTCGTCATACGCCCGGGCCGGGGAAAAAACCTTCCCGGTTAAGGCGGCGTCCCGCAGCAGGTTTTCCCACCCACCTGGCCCACCCAGTTGGCGGGCAAACTTTTGCATCGCCAAAAAAATCAAACCGTGCAATTGACACCTAATTTGGCTTGGGTGATGGTGCCCGTCCAAGTTTACAAGCTTAACAATCACTGTACCCAAAGTACACGCTAGCACTATTTAGCATTCATTGCACTCGATCTTTGCCTTGCCGGTTTTTCGCGGCTATCACTTTGAAAACCTGTGGGGGCAGGGCTCGTTGAAATCATTGGTTTTCCCAGTTCCCAAGGGGTTATTCTCTTTTCTGGTGAGATCTCAACTTTTTCCAAGGGAGCCAAGCCATGTTTTCTGCCATCCTGACAATTTTGATCCTGGGCGTTGCGGACAGTCCCGCCACCCCACCCCCCGGTCCGGTCCGGGTCTACATCCTCGCCGGCCAGTCCAACATGCAGGGCACCGGCTTCATTCCCGCCGACCCCAAGCGCAACGGCGGCAAGGGCAGCCTCGAATACCTCGCCAAAGACCCCGCCACCACCAAACGCTTCGCCCATCTGCTGGCGGAATCCAAGGATGGCCAAACCACCTGGAAAACCCGCGACGATGTCTGGATCCACTACCTCGACCGCAAGGGCCGCCTCACCCCCGGCTTCGGCGTTGGGCCCGACCGCATCGGCCCCGAACTCGGCTTCGGCCAGGTCATCGGCGATCAACATCCCGGCCCCGTCCTGCTGATCAAGCTGGCCTGGGGCGGCAAAAGCCTCGCCAAGGATTTCCGCCCACCCTCCGCCGGCGGCGAGACCGGCCCCTTCTACCGCGAGATCATCGACCGCACTCGCCAGGTGCTCAAGGACATCGGCCGCGAATTCCCCGAACTCGCCGGCCGACCCCACACCCTCGCCGGCTTCGGTTGGCACCAGGGCTGGAACGACCGCGTCAACCAGGCCTTCAATGACGAGTATGAGAAAAACATGGCCTGTTTCATTCGCGATGTCCGCAAGGACCTCGCCGCTCCCAACCTCCCCTTCGTCATCGCCGAAACCGGCATGACCGGCCCGAAGGAAAATCACCCCCGCGCCCTCTCCCTCATGAAGGCGCAGGCTACTGTCGCCACCTACCCCGAGTTCAAGGGCACCGTCGCCTTCGTCCCCACACGCGATTTTTGGCGCGACAAGGAGCTCTCCCCCACCGGCCAGGGCTACCACTGGAACACCAACGCCGAAACCTACTACCTCATTGGCGAGGCCATGGGCAAGGCAATGCTCGGCCTCGAGGGCAAACGCTGACCACTGCCTTGTATCGCGTACCAAGGGCGGCTGAATTCCATGACACCTGTCACCCCGGAGTCCACTCCCATGCTCCGCCCGATCCAACGACTCGACTTGTGGCTGATCGTCATCCTCCTCTGGTTCACGGCCCTCTTTTTCGTGCAACTGGTGGTCGGCAAGAACCCGGAATCATTGGATAGGCTGTTTGCTTTGGCCTACGCGCCATGGTTTCACATCGTGGGTGCCCTGATTCCGAAATTCTGGCAAACCCATGCGCTGGGCCTCACGATGATGCTCCTCATCCAGCTCCTCTACACCCTCCTCCTGGCCGCAGGCACCTTGCTCCTCATCAACCGCTGGCATCGCCGGAAATACCCCGACCAGCCACCCGCCCCGTCCCCCGATCCCGCCAACTAAACCGCAATCGACGGTTGACCCGGCGTTTCCCTCTGGCACCATGTACGGAATGATCCCCCCGCCGGTCCTTTCCGGGCGGGCGGGCCCTGCCCACTGGAGTGGTTCCCATGCTGTCCGCCGCCTGCGCCCTGTTGTTACCCCTGACCGGCCTCACCTGCGCGCAGCAGGCATACCCTCTGCCCCCCGGAGCCAAGGGAGTGGATTTCAAATTGGCCAAAGACAGCCCGGTGGTGGCCCGCTTGGTGACCGGCGGGGAAAAGGTCGCCAAACCCTATGTTTGGCCGGTCCTTACCCCCTCTGGTGTCCCGGTCACCCGATCATGGCCCATGCTCCCCGACGCCCCCGGCGCCAAGGACCACAAGCACCAAAAGTCCGCCTGGTTCTGCCACGGCGATGTCGTGGTGGACGGTATCAAGGCCTTACCCAGAAAAGGTGTCGCCGGCACCGATTTCTGGAGTGAAGAAACCGGCCACGGCCGCATCATCCTGGATGAAACATCAAACCTCACTGTGCAATCTGGCGAAATAACTCAAATGGTGACCAACTCCTACCGTTGGCAGGACGCTTCGGGCAAAACGCTGCTTCAAGAATCGCGATCGATCATGGTGGCTCCCTGGAGCGACTCCGCCTGGCAGATGGACTTCACCTCCGAGTTGATCGCATCCGAGGGCGCCGTCACCTTCGAGGACACCAAGGAGGGCTCCATGGGCGTGCGCGTCATCGATGCCCTCACCGAGAAGCAAGGCGGCAAGCTCATCAACGCCCTGGGCCAGACCGGCGAGAAGAATGTCTGGGGTCGCCAGGCCGATTGGTGCGCCTACGCAGGCAAGGTCGATGGCAAGCCGGTCGCCATCGCCATCCTCGACCACCCCTCAAACCCCCACCGTGCCTGCTGGCACGCCCGCGGCTACGGCCTCATGGCCGCCAACCCCTTCGGCCGCGACAAGTCCGGCTTCCCCGACCGCAAGGGCAAAACCGATCTGGTGAAGATCGCCAAGGGTGAGAAACTCACCCTCCGCTACGCCCTCGTCGTCCTCGACGGTGAATGGGACACAGCCCAAAAAACCATCGCCGAAGCTTACAAGACATGGGCTAGTACCAAATGAACCCGGGCCGCGTGCGAACTATTGCATCACAAGTCAACCATTGCCAAGTCTGATTTTCGGAGCCCTGCAGTGCGCATTCTGTCCATCGATGAAAAAGAATTGAACCACTGGCTCGAGGGAATCAGCAACGGGTGCAGGGAACGGGAACAGGACCTCATGTCCGCCGTGATGCCGTCACTCGGCCTGATGGCGGGCCGCATGCTCCGCCGCTTCCCCAAGGTCCGCGAATGGGCCGAGGTGGATGACATCGCGCAGGACGCCGCCATCCGCCTGCTGCGCGCCCTCCGCGCCATGCCCAAGCTCACGCCCGATCATTTCGAGGTCCTCGCCCTCACGCAGGTCCGCAGGCAACTGCACGACCAGGCCCGCCAGGCCGGCCGCAAGATGAAAAGCGACAGCAAGGACATGAACCGCTTCTCGCTGGAAGACAGCGCCGACGAGGGGCCCGAACCCGCAGAGACCCCCGCCGAACCCACCTTCCTCGACCGCTGGTCCGACATGCACGAGCTGGTGGAGAAGATGCCGGTCCGCGAACGCGAGGCCTTCTCCCTCACCTTTTACCACAACTGGACCACGCCGCAGATCGCCGAGCTGTTCCAGGTCGATGACCGCACCATCCGCCGATGGTACGAGGCCGCCTGCGACCACCTGCGCCAGACCATGGGCTCCGAGAACCCCCTGGTCTGACCGCGTTCCCTACGGCCGGTCCCCAGGGGCCGGCTTGCCCTGCAGCCGGCCAATGAACCAATAGAAAACCAGCCTTTTCATTGGCACTAGCAAGCAACCCAGCCGGCTCAAATAGCCAAAATAATCTTCGTGTCCTTCGCGTCTTCGTGGTGAAAAATTAACCTCAAATCTCAGCCACTACGCACCAACGCGCAGAAATTTCCAAGCAAAATTTTTCCAAAAATTTTGCCAACTGCTCTCTGAACAAAGCTACCTGTGCGTCAACAATCCAAGGGTAGTGGAAAGGGAAAGAAGCCAGACGCACATGGTATAGGCCTCCATGTTTTGCCTCGCGCCACCTGCCCCGATCCACGGCGGCCCGGGCCGGTTGAGACCGTTCAACTATCCCGGCGACTTTCAGCCCTGCCGGATCTGTCGCCACGGTGGCGCCGGACCGTCGGCCCGGCTCAACCCTGCGGAGGCGTCACTGATGTTCCCCAAGGCTCTCAGCGCCCTCCGCCCAACCGCGCGCCAACGGCGGGAGTCTGGCGCCAAGGGGTGCGATCATTCCGGGACCTTCCGTCCCCGGAACCGCACTCTGGATTATGTTGTGTTTCCCCAGGCGATCCGGCGACCCCCGGATCTCTGGCACGCAGGTGGCGCACCGCCCACAAGGCGGCCTTCCGGTTGGGGCCCTCTGCCCAACCACCCCCTGATCCGTTCTATGTCACATCGGATCGCGATGCCCCGGCAGCACGCCCCGGCCCATCGCGGCACAGACCCGCCAGGGGTTTCCCAAACAAGTTTTCCCTCTCCATGCATGGAGAAGGAAATGCCCGCAGGGCTAAGGTTGAGGGCAAACGCCTGTTCCCCTCCCGCCACGAGTGGGGCTGAAGGGGCGGGTATGCTCGCTGGGCACAATTTCAACCCTGAATGGGTTGTATTTCTTAGCCTGGGGCAAGGTGAGCTCAACGAACCGCCGCCCTGGGTGCAGAACCCCGCCCCTCATTCCCCAAAACACAATACCCATCAACCCTTCAATTCACTTCAATTCACCTCGGCAATCCCGTCCAACAACCCGCACCCAAACTGCCATACAATGCACCCACACCTTCCATCCCCCTCCCACTTGGAGGTCGCCATGCCGTTTCCCATCGCCATCGGCCAAATCCTCGCCATCCTCCTCATGGCCGTTCCAACCATGCCGTCCGGGGAAACCCTCCAACCCAAAACCCAGCCAGGCGACAGCCTGTTCGACACCGCGCGGGTCATTCGCTTCCACCTCGACATGACCGCCAAACAGTTCGATTCCCTGTCACCCAAACAAGGCCCCGGCGGCTTCGGGGGCTTCGGCCCTCCCGGCTTCGGCAGGCCAAAACCACCGGCCGGTGACGCCCACCGCAACACCTTCGGCATCGACCTGCCCTGGTCCTCTGGCAACCTCACCGTTTCCAACGGGGACGAAAGCGTGCCGCTGAAGGAGATCGGTATCCGCTACAAGGGCAACTACAACTACCTCGCCGCCGCCAGCGCCCTGAAAAAATCGTTCAAGCTCGACATGAACCGCCATGTCCCCGGCCAGAAACTCGATGGCCTGACCATGCTCAACCTGCATGGCGGCCTCAGTGACCCATCCCGCGCCCGCGAATCCCTCTCCTACGCCTTCTTCCGCGCCGCCGGCGTGCCCGCGCCCCGCACCTGCCTCGCCGAACTCACCCTCACCGTGCCCGATCGCTACAACCATGAATGCGTCGGCGTCTACACCGTCGTCGAGCAAGTCAACAAACCGTTCCTCAGGCGCCATTTCGGCGACGGCACCGGCATGCTCCTCAAACCCGAGGGCCTGCAGGGCGGCATCACCTACCTCGGCGACAACTGGTCCGCCTACCAGGCCCGTTACCAACCCGAGGACCAGCCATCCCCCCGCGACCGCCAACGCCTGATCGACTTCACCCGCCTGGTGGACAAGGCCGACGACGGCGATTTCGCCCGAACCATCAGCCAGTACCTCGACATCGCCGCCTTCCTCCGGTTCATCGCCGCCAACGCGCTCCTGGCCAATCTCGACAGCTACCTCGGCTACGGCCACAACTACTACCTGTATCTGAATCCCGCCACCAACCGCTTCGCCTTCATCCCCTGGGATCTGGACCTGTCCCTCGCCACCTGGCCCGCCGCCGGCATGCCCGAGCAGCAGGTTGACCTGAGCCTCCGCCACCCCCACGCGGGAGACAACAAATTGATCGACCGCCTCCTCGCCATCCCCGCCCACCGGGACCAATACATGGCCATCCACCGCGAACTGGCCGCCGGCCCGTTCACCCCCGGCAAGCTCATCGCCCAACTGGAACCGATTGAAAAGGCTTTGGTGCAACCCCTGGCCCGCGAGGCCAAGGCCGTCTCCGCCCGCAACGAGGGCCAGCGTGGCGGCAGGCCCGGCCCCGGCGGTCCCGGTTTCGGCCCGCCCGGCGGCATGGGCAACGGTCAGTTCGGCCAGTCCATGCCGCCCCGCCGCTTCATCCGCAAACGCACCGAATCGGTCGAGGCCCAACTGGCGGGCAAGCGCGATGGCTATGTGCCCAAGCCGTTCAGCATCGGCTTCGGCGCCGGCCCCCCGGGTGGCGGCAACCCACCCAGGGGCCCAAGGCCCTGATGGTTTTCGGGGAACCGGGGCACTACGCCAAAATCCCCCGCACCACATTCCCCTTCACATCCGTCAGTCGCTGGTCGCGGCCGCCATGGCGGTAGGTCAAACGCTCGTGGTCCAGCCCCAGCAAATGCAAAATGGTGGCATGCCAGTCATGGATATGCACCCGGCCCTCCACCGCCTCGTAACCCAGGTCATCCGTGGCCCCATAAGCATGGCCAGCCTTCACGCTGCCCCCGGCCATCCACACCGTGAATCCCTTGTTGTTGTGGTCGCGCCCGTCGGCCGATTCGGCATGCGGCGTCCGACCGAACTCCCCGCCCCACAGCACCAGCGTGTCTTCCAGCAAACCCCGCCGCGCCAGGTCAACCAGCAACCCCGCGATCGGCTTGTCCACCCCGGCGCAACTCGCCGTCAGCGATTCCTTCAGGTTCCGGTGGTGATCCCACCCGCCGCTGGTCACCTCCACAAACCGTACCCCGGCCTCCACCAGCCGCCGCGCCAGCAGGCACTGCCGGCCGAAGGTGGCCGATCCGCCGCCGCCTCCCATGCCGAAGCCCCCGGGCCTGCCACCCCCACCGCGCGGCTCGTCGATGCCGTACAACCGCAGCGTCTCCGGCGTTTCCCGCGAGACATCCAGCAGACCCGGCATCTCCCCCTGCATGCGGAAGGCCAGCTCGTACGAGGAGATCAAACCCTCCACCCCGGCATCGCCCCCCAGCGACTCGCCCAGCGACCGGTTCATCCCCTGCACCAGGTCCAACTGCGCACGCTGCGCCTCGGTTGTCCGTCGCGGGTTCCTCAGGTTGGCCACCGTCTCCGCGCCCCGGGCGATCCGCGTCCCCTGGCACGCCGCCGGCAGGAAGGACGATCCGTAGTTCACCGCCCCTCCGTTGTTCTGCGGCGGTCCGATCGTGATGAAGCCGGGCAGGTTCGCGTTCTCGGTTCCCAAACCGTATACAGTCCACGCCCCCAGGCTCGGCCGTGGGAACTGGAACACCCCGCAGTGCATCTGGATGAACGCCTGCGCGTGGTTCGGCAGGTCGGTGTGCATCCCGTTCAGCACGCACAGGCGGTCGGCCTGGTTCGCCAGCTCGCCAAACAGCTCGCTCACCCACAGCCCGCTCTGGCCATGCTGCCGGAACCGGAATGGCGATGCCAGCAGCTTCCCCCCGCGGAAGCCCCCCCGCCCCCTTGGTGCCGGCTCACCATCCTCGCGCGCCAGCCTCGGCTTGTGGTCGAAGGTGTCCAGATGGCTCGGCGCGCCCTCCATGCACAGGAAGATCACCCGCTTCGCCCGGGGCGCATGGTGCGTCAGCCTCGGGGCAAGCGTCTCACCCCGGCCACCCGGGGTCGCCGCCCCGCGCGCCGCCTGCTCGTGCGCCAACGCCCGGAAGGCCAGCCAACCGAAGCCGCCTCCGCCCGCCTTCAGCATCCCGCGCCTGCTGGCCATGCTCCACCCCCGCGATTGCCTTGCGCCGGTTCACCGGCGGTATTGGAACTCCGCGCTGGTGAACAGCGCCTGGCAATAGCCGCTCCACGCTTCCCGCTCGCGCCCTTCCTTCTCCGGCTCACCCGAAAACCGTTCCCGGTACCGCGTCAGGAAGGCCTTCGCCCGCCCGGCCTCCGCGTCGGTCGGCGCCCGGCACAAAAACACCTGGTGCGCCGCCCGGATCCGTTCCATCTCATCCCCATGGGCTGTCAACAACCGTTCCGCCACCTTGTCCGCCTGACGCAGCGCGAAGGCGCTGTTCATCAGGTACAGGGCCTGCGGTGGCGTGGTGGTCCGCGGCCGCTCCGCCGTGATCAGCGTCGGGTCCGCCGCGTCGAAAAGAGCCATCGCCTCGGGCAGGTTGTCTCGAATCACCGGCAGGTAGACCGACCGCCTTGTGTCCCGCGGGTCATTCAGCAGGGCCTGCATCTGCCCCCCACGCAAGCCGGGCGGCGAGACAGGTCCCTCACCGGCGCGCGCCACCGCCGATCCGGTCGGCGGCTTGGCCAGCAACTGCCCGCTCACCGACAGCATCGCGTCCCGCAGGTCCTCCGCGTCCAACCGCCGCGGCGCCATCCGCCACAGCAGCGTGTTGTCCGGGTCCACCTCCTGGGCTTTCGCCTGGGCGCGGCAATCCAGTTGGTAGGCCCGGGACAGCACCAAGTGCCTCACCAGCCCCTTCACGCTCCACCCGTCCTCCATGAACCGAATGGCCAGATGGTCCAGCAGCTCCGGGTGCGACGGCGGCCGACCCGCCAGGCCGAAGTCATCCGCCGTCGGCACCAGCCCCTTGCCGAACAGGTGCATCCAGA